>Ga0070741_10008265_pt1 | contig 20997 bp, 15 predicted proteins | sample Coa_R1_4_FD_66440 | JGI IMG/M metagenome (GOLD analysis project Ga0070741, IMG submission 66440) | Surface soil microbial communities from Centralia Pennsylvania, which are recovering from an underground coalmine fire - Coalmine... | ecosystem: Environmental > Terrestrial > Soil > Unclassified ...
CGGGTGCAGGAGCGAGGACCGGAGATACACAGCGGCGCATTGGGGAAGGTGAACATCACGGAGAGGTTATCATCCTTGCCTGTGTGATTGGCAAGGCGCACATCGAAATAGGCAACGGGCAGCGAAGAATGTTGATCATCTTCAGCGACGATGGGTGACCAGAAGCGCATTGAGATATCGCTGGCAAAGGGCGTATAGGTCGTCCACCCAAATGGATATAACGCCGCATACGTACCATCTCCCGGCTGAAGGGTGCGCCAGGCTGAAAGCAATTTGCCAAGGGGATGATCAGTGGCGAGAGTGAGTACACTGGCGGTGCCTCCGGCCAATTGCTCGCGAACGTGGAAGGCGGCACTATTGAGGATACGCTCTTCGTGAAGCCCGGTGCGGAATTCCCATGGGCCAAAGGTTCCTGACTGATTGTACATGAACGAGCCCGCACCGAGGCCTCCTAGCGGGATACCGCGACCCGCTACGTATTTATCCTTTGGGTCCTGCGGATTGTTGGTCTGGGTAGCTGGATTATCTGGGATCACACCAAGGGGACGCACGAGAGCCGCAGCAGGGATGGGGAAATAGTCACCCTGACGTCCCCTGTGGCTGACAGGTTGCGATTGCCCAAAGGGAAGGAGGGGACGGAGGATAATCGCCAGCACGATCAGTGCGATAAGTGCCAGGAACAGGATAATCGCGTTTTTTCGTCGTTGGAAGAGGTAGTGGCGCATGGATATGCCTCCCTCGTTGTGTTAACCCCATATATATGCATTCACAAACCCTCAAAGGGGCACGCGCCACTCTCGTGGCCTCTTGAAAGACCGCCAGAAACGTCCCTTTCGGGACGAGCGCTTCGCGCTCATGTGAATGCAAGGAATTACCTTTTTTGCGACCTGTCAGCATGATAGAGGTCGCAGAGTTGATGAGCAAAGCCGATCCAGATGGCATTGATCTCTTGTTCGTTGTAAGTATTGCCGGATCGGGATAGCCAGGCATCGAAGAACTGGCGCACGATGGTAAAGTCAAAGCCCTGGGGGAAGAGCCTGCGCATGCTCACAGGGTCATAAATCACTATAGACATATGCTTGCCAAGCATATAGGCGTCCCGGTCAGAAAGCGTCTTGCGGGCTACTTGCATAAGTTGTGTCTGCGCCGGGGCAGTAATCTCTGGAGTGGGGGGAGTGTTGAACTGGTTGGTCCTTGTGCGTCGGTTTCTATTGAGTAACGAGCCCGCAAGAACTTCGTCGTTATAGAGTCGAGCACCCCTCAATTCGGGACCGCGCATGATGGCGGTGCTCAGGTCAGCACCACGCAGATAGGTTCCTTGCATCCTGGCATAGCGAAGATCGGTCCCATTCAGATCGGCATTTTGCATATTCAGTCCGCTCAGATCAAAACCACGCAAATCAAGTCCGCGCAGCCTGGCGTAACTCAAATTTGCCTGATGCAGATCGGCACGATTCTGTTCACTATCACCCAGATTGGCCTGGCTCAGGTCTGCCCCATCGAGGTCGGCACCGCGCAAACTAGCTCTGCGCAGGTCTGCACTGCTGAGATTGGTGCCACGCAAATTGGCTTTTTGTAAATTGGCCCCACGTAAATTGGCACCCTGTAAATTAAAGTACGCCAGATCGATCTCTTGTAGATTCTGGTAGCTGAGGTCCAGGCGAGCGGAGCTATCTACCTGGCTGCGGAGTCGTTCTATATCTGCTCTGGTCAGCGGGGAATCCGAACTTTTCGTTTCGGGCTGTCTATCGAAGTTCACTATGCTACTCCTTTGCCACTGAAGGATTATTAGCAGTTTTTGACACATATGAATCTCCTCTATAGTATATCACCAGAAGAGCCCGCGTCTGTGGCGCGCTGAGAGGAAAAACACAATAGCACCTATTCCGCACTACGGGACAGCGTTACATTCTCAGGAATATGATTAAGCATTTCTGCTCTTTTTTACGTTCCATATCTTGACGCTATAATCAGAGAGAAAAGGAAGGGATATGAGGAAGGGTTCATCCCAAGCTTTTTATCACCTCTCCAATGTCTTCACTCACTTCAAAAAATATATCATCCTTGCTGTGCTTTGAAATCGGTTGCCTATCTTTCGGCAAGGGCTGGAGTTCTTTCAGAGGAGTCGATTGCCAGACGCAGGGACGAAGAAGGATTGGGATCACTTTCGCCTCCCCCCGGCTATGCCGATCTATAGCTTTTTCTTGAATAGTCTGGCAGTTATCTGAAGCTATGAAATCAGGACTGATGAGGAGAAGAATGATGCGGGCATGAGAAAGTTGTCGCTCGATTTCCTTCTCCTTTTCTTCTCCAGGCTTTACCTCGCGATCATCCCACATCTTTATCTGTCCAGATCGCTCTAAAAGGCTCAGGTGTTTCTTCAGTTCGATCAGCACACTTTCATCTTCGGAAGCATATCCAATGAAGATCGGTATCGGCTCCCTCTGCTGTAACTCTCTCCCTTTCTCCTCTGCTGGCCGGATAATCTTTTCTTGAAAGGAGGCAAGCAGGCTGGAATGATCTTGATAGTGATAAGGAGCCAGGACCCAGCTACACTGCCTCCTTAAATCAAGAAGCTGGTTGTATCTGTATTGGTACTCACCCGAGAGAAGTGGTTGCAGAGGAACAGTACAATGAGGAACAACCTTTACAATTTCATCAAGAGCACTTCCTAACTCAGTTAAATCAAGAAGCACAAACCGGGCCATGTTGGCTAAGATTCTTACTGTTGCTAAAAAGTCTTTGCTCTTAACCTCCTCAAAGTTGAAGACCACAGGTAAATAGTTCTGGTCACGAAGTTCATCTCTCAAAGTATCTAAAATAACCTTGCGTTCAGGAGTGAACCGACCTATAAGTAGGACTACTTTGGAAGTAATGGTGTCAATAACCTCGCGAAGTTTCTGATTATTGAGCAACAGATAGATGAATTGAGCCACTTTCAGATTGTCCACGGTAATAGTAGGTTGGCTAGGAGGTGTGATAATTAAGTTATCTTGAATAGTTTCTGGCAGGTACACATCCCAAACAGCTGTTCCGTAAATGTGGCAACCTGCCAGAATTGCTCGCGATAAATTTGTTTCGATAAGTCTGGCCCTGTCTAGATTTGCGCCACTTAGATCGGCCTCTTTCAAATTTGCTTTATCCAGATTAGCCTCAATAAGGACAGCTTCAGTGAGTTTTGCGCTTTCTAAGTTAGTTTTGTAAAGGGTGGTTTCCTCAAGATTAGCTTTATGGAGTATTGCACAATTGAGATTAGCTTCATGTAAATTAGCGCCTCTCATATTCGCTTCACTAAGATCAGCGAAGGTAAGATCAGCAGAGATAAGATCGGCATCATCGAGTATTGCTTCTATCAGAGCAGCTTTACGAAAAATGGTTTTAAATGCATTAATTCTGCTAAGTTTTGCCGCTGAAAGATTAGCTTGATAAAGGTTGGCGTGGCTGAGATCGGCTTCAATAAGATTGGCACGGCTAAGGTCAGCATGGCTAAGGTTAACCCCTAAAATTTTACGTTTATAAGATATAGTCACTTCTTCAGGCTCTGAGTCAGTCTCTGAGTCATCTTGTATTGTTCTGGTACGAATTACCTGTATGCGTTTAGTTCTCCGATGAAGAAGCTCAAGTTTAGTAGGGCCGAGGTTGGCTCCGCTAAGATCGGCTCTACTAAGGTTGGCCCAACTGAGGTTGGCTCCGCTAAGATCGGCTCTGCTAAGATCGGCTCTGCTAAGGTTGGCACTGCTAAGAGTGGCTCCACGAAGGTCAGCACTGCTAAGATCGGCTCCGCTAAGATCAGCCCAACTCAGATTGATTTTACTGAGATTGATTTTACTGAGATTGATTTTACTGAGATTGGCCCCACTGAGGTAGGCTGCACTGAGGTTCACTTCATAGAGGTTTGCATTACCAAGCCCGGCTCCTTCAAGGTTGGCACGGAAAAGGTTGGCACGGAAAAGATTGGCTCCCTCAAGGTTGGCACCACTAAGGTTGGCCTCGTCAAGGCTGGCCTCGCTAAGATTGGCCCCACTGAGATTAATTCTACGGAGGTTTGTGTAATCAAGCCTGGCTCCTTCAAGGTTGGCGCCATCGAGGATGGTCTGGCTGAGATTGGCCCCGGTGAGGTCGGTTCTGCTGAGATCAGCCTGGCTGAGATTGGCCCCATCGAGATCGACGCCACGAAGGTTAGGCTCCACGTCTGGATGATCCTTTCTCCATTTATTCCAAACGTTTACACCTTGTTTTAGAATCTCACGGTGTTCCTTGTTTGCCATCTGTTTTCCTCCTGCCTTTCTTGCGCACATTCAACTCTGTTAAAGAGATTATATTTCCTATTGCTCAGATTGGAAAGTGTGGTTTTCCTGACAACATATATGGAGGGTAGAGCGAAGCAGATATAATACAGAAAAATTCAGTCCTGGCTGCTTCGATGTATATCAACGATGTATAACGTGCGTGAAAAGGGCGAGAAGTTGAGTTAATCGGCGAAAAGAACAGAAAAACGACTTATCCACCGCCAACTAATGTGACTAGTTCGAGCTGACAACCTTCCTGCAAGATGGTTTGGTCAAATGCGTTGCGCGGGATGATGATGCCGTCCAGTTGCGCGACGACGCGGGTGGGGACGATTGCGATCTCTTGCAGTAGGTCGGCGATGGTGCTGTTTGCCCTGATTTCGCGGGGCTGACCGTTTGCAATGATGGTAATCATGTTAGGGTTGTCGGTTGTAGTCATATCGTCCTTTCCTGATAATTGATGAGGCTTTCTTCATCCATATTCAACTAAGCTGAATCCCTGCCTGCGGCGGGGCATGCGGGAAAATCATTTCATTCAAAACCTGGTTGTGGTAGGTTTTGAATGAAGTTGTTTTACTTCAAGGGCTGCCTGGCGTGACCGTAGAAGTACATCTATTACGGAGCGCGTTGACGGCCTGGGCGATGTCAGGAGCAGTTAGAATGGCGGAGATGACGGCGATTCCATCTGCTCCTGCTTCTATGGTTTGTTGTGCATTGGCAGGGGTGATGCCGCCTATCGCCAGGAGAGGATGGGAGTACTCCCGCTTGGTGGCGCGCAGCAGGGTGAGTCCGCTGGTTGGGCCTCCGGGATGGGAGGTTGAGGGGAAGATTGTTCCCGCTAGCAGAAAATCTGCTCCGCTGGCGATGGCGATCCGGGCTTCATCTAGGGTGTGTATTGATGCCCCTAGCAGGTAGTTGTCCCCTACGATCTGGCGCGCTGCGACAATGGGTAGGCTGTGCGCTCCAAGCTGAAAACCATCGGCCTGTACTGCCAGTCCTACGTCCAGGCGATCATTGACGATGAATGTTGCTCCGTAGTGTTGACAACGTGGGCGTAAGGCTAGCGCCAGTTGATAGAGTTGGGATGCAGAGAGTGTGTGGCCGCGCAGTTGTAGCATGTTGATGCCAGCTTGCAGGGCGCTCTCGACTTTCTCTACCAGTTGGGGTACGTCTGGATCAGTGACCAGACATAGTAAGGGGTGTTTCAGCTTGCAAGCGTTCATGGTTTAATTCCTTTTTTGCAGGGAGCATGCTTCAGACCGCTGGCTCACGGTCAACCACAAAGGTGTGCCGTGCCCCCTTTGGGGGGTCGCTACGCGGGTCCGCTTTTGACGACGGGTAGGCCGGTGGTGGGGCTGCTGGCGCTGGCATGTGCTTGACGTGGGATGCGGCCAGCCAGGAATGCTGCCCGTCCGGCTTCGACGCCTAGTTTTACTGCGTGCGCCATTTGCACGGGATTCTTTGCCTGGGCTACCGCTGTGTTGACAAGACAGGCTGCTGCTCCCAGTTCCATTGCGAGCGCAGCATCGGATGGCGCTCCTATACCTGCGTCAACCACAACGGGAACACGTGCCTGCTCAATAATAATCTGGATTTGTGGCAGGTTTAGCAGGCCCTGGCCGGAGCCTATTGGCGATCCAAGCGGCATTACGGTTGCAGCCCCAATGTCCTGCAGGCGCTGTGCCAGGATGGGATCGGCGTTGATGTAGGGCAAGACATCAAAGCCTTCCTCGACAAGTATTTTTGTGGCCTCCAATGTCGCTATTGGATCGGGCAATAAGTATTTGGGATCAGGGATGACCTCCAGTTTGACCCAGCGGGGCAAGCCCATTGCGGCAGCCAGATGCGCCGTTTGTACGGCTTCCTGCACTGTTTTGCAGCCGGCGGTATTAGGGAGGATCGTGTAGAGGGCGGGGTCAATGTAATCAAGCAGGCCAGGCGCGTTGGGGTTAGAAAGGTCTAGCCTGCGCAAAGCTACAGTGATAATCTCCGAGCCGCTGGCCTCAAGGCTTGCACGCATCTCCTCGAATGTACGATATTTGCCTGTGCCAAGCATTAGTCGCGAACTGAACTCGCGTGTGCCAATTTTTAATGTATCCATCTTTTGCTCCAATCTTCATCTCGATCAGGAATGGTTTTGAACAACATACGATACGGGGAGTGCGTGCACGGAGAAGATTTCTGCAAAGGCGATGATGAGCAGTGGTAAAAATAATACATGCATACATTCCCTTCGCTGGCATTACCCAGATCAGGTCAATTGGGTTTTCCACACATTACGGTGGGACTCTCAGCCCGGCTGCACCGAGCACCCCTCGTGCATTATGGTTGTCGGATACAATTCATCCAAAGCCGATAAACCCCCAAGGGGGCACGGTCGGCCCCTACGGTCCCGAAGGGACCGCGAGCAGATTGCATCGATGACAATCGATGCCTATATTGTATCGTATAGAGGTCTTTTCCTTCAAGGGAGATGCACGGGCTGTTGGTTTGGAAGGGATGGTGAGAGGCGGTTTTGCATTTTAATGGTTTGATCAGGTAATGATTATAATCTGATCCCTGTTCTGAAAATTGGCTTGCTTTCCTAAGATACTTTTAATGCACATGATATGGATATATGTTAACTTTGTATAGATTTATCTTGTGTAAGTAGATCCTATGAGACATAGTAACAATATTGTCTATAAACCGGCTGGCTGCATCCCAGGATAATATACTTATTTTTTATAATTTTTCTTGACAATCTCACAGCATAGTGTATTATAATCAGCAAAGGTTCTGTTTTCTGCATACCCAAATATCTCTGCAAAGCTCTATTGTGGATGTTGGATGGTTGGCATTATTGTTTATCTGGGCGAACAATACATATATTTTCTCTCTCTTGGTAATCTGACAGAATAAGGAAGTGTTAAGTCGAATGCAAGGGTGCGAGCTATGGACATGAGTAATTTTCGGACCAGCAATAACCCCTCGTCAAAAGACCCCAGTGGGCAACAGATCACGGTTATCTCACAGTTGCTTAGAGTTATAGTGAATATGCATCATATCGATGAATTATTCCAATGGCTCTCTTCTGTTGTTGCGCAGCGCTTTCATACAGAGGTTGCGGCGATCTGGGCAGTACAACAGGCAAGAAATACGGGACAATTCTCGATACAGTTGCGCTCACTGACGAGTCTGGATTCCTCATTACCTCAACATACCGTGACAAATAATCAAGTTGTAGGGACGGTTGAGCAATGGGTGAAAGGACGGCGTAGTTCTCACCTGGAGGCTGTTGATAATGTCTTTACAGCTTATCAGGCATCTCTGCTTAAGCGCTACAGTTTATACTATTGCTCAAGTCATTTTATGAGTGGGAATGTTCTGTTGCCCCCCGCTAATAATGCTACGGCTGCAGAATGTCTACCAGCTCCGTTTGCCATGACTATGCTCATTTTCTTACGACAGGTTCCTGCTCAGGATATTTCGCCCGCCGTCAATACTATCCTGGAGCATGCGATACAGACAGCTGCAAGCCGGGGCCTGTTATTGCCAATGTATAGTTCTGCCGCTCAATCACCTCCAGCCCAGATGGCTACGCCCCCCCTTCGACGTAGTATAAGTATGGAGGAACTGATCCCTCGCCGCCGTATGGACGCCCAGTTGCTGATGTCGAGCAATCCCCTCTCTGGTTCCGTTGATATTGCTGACAAGCATGCCCGCCGCCTCTATGCTGCTATCGATGGTCGTAAAAATATTGGTGAACTGTCCAGCGCCACAAAGATGACTGTGAATGAGGCGATTTCTGCTCTTCAGAAGTTGCTGGCTCAGCATCGTGTTGAGGTTTATGAGCCTGGAGGGCGGGCTGTGGCCTCCGCTTTATTGGGGAATGATGGATAGAAGGTTATCATGAATATTTCACAAAGGAGTGCTTTTCCTTATGTTTTCCAGCGCGATTACTGATGCTATCGCTATTCTGCTTTTTCTGGTTTGTTCTTTTGTGGCAGCCAGGGCTTTTTATCTTTTTATCAGGGTTCGTAGTCCTCGCCTGTTTATTCTAGGCTTGTCGATGGGGACGATTGCTTTAACAGGTGCCGCTGACTATGCTTCTAGCCACATTACAAGTGTCTCTTTGAGTACCGATTGGTTCCTGTATATTGGCCAGGCTGTGAGTTATCTATTTATTTTGTTGAGCCTGGTTAATAGTTCACATGAATATGGCAAGCGGTTGATGAATTGGCATCTTGTTCTGGCGATAGCAGCTCTGATCCTTTTATTTTTGTCTCCCTTTATACCGGATATTCCAACGCTGGCGTTACGGGTGCCGTTGAGCAGTGCGCGCTGCTTGCTGTGCTTTGCGATCTTTTTTGCTTACACGGCTGTTTTTATGACCAAGCAATCCCTCTTCAGTTTCCTGATGGGATTGGCGTTCTTGCTACTTAGTATTGGGTATCTGGTTATTATTCAGAAGTATTTCGTGTCTACATCGGGCTATTTTGATAATATTGGAGACCTTATCCGTATGGGGGGTTTGATAGCGTTGCTTGTGGCGGTTATCAGGGGCTAGCAATAAAGACAACCTGAGTTATCTCGAATTTTTCGATTATCCGTTCAATCACGCTGAATCCCCGCCTGCGGCGGGGGCACACGAGCAAACACCTTCATTCAAAAACTGCCTGCGGCAGTTTTTGAATGAAGGTGTTTGCTCGTGGCATGATTTTTAACAATTCGATCTGCCAGATGCTTATCTATATTGCCGTCTTCTTCGTCTGAGGATGCCTGGCCGTCAGTCCCTTAAGAAGGATGTTGAATGGCTTGTCGACTGTCCATCTAATTGCGCCTTCACCTCCACATCACCTTTCCAGATGAGTTGCCCCTTACAGTCTGGTTGAGGCTTCCAGTTCCATTCATAGTAGCCTGTGCTGTCGGCCTTCACGCTTCCCTTGAGTTCATCACTGGGGTCAATAGCACCGTTGCAGAAGCGTACTTTGATCGTCAACGTGGCATAAGGGGCGGTTTGAATGCAGACCCGTGCCTGTGAGTTGTTGACATAAAAGCCTCCTGCACTGCTATCTTTACATCGGAAATCGAGGGTGAGCGGAGCCACCTGGGGAGATGGGGTTTGGGAAGGGGTGGCGTTAGTATGGTCTGTTGGATTGTCTGAGGCACAGGCGGCGATGAGTAAGCATAGGCTACAACTTAGCAGGCTCCAGATGGTCAATTGTATAGAGTGGCAGCATCTCATAGAATTGCCTCCTTTTAGTAGGCTGTGTGGTATTTCTTTACGGTGTTGTATAGACGCTCGTTGCCTCTCATTTGTCTCAGGGCTAAGATGGGCTATGCTTGATTGCATTATATGCCTTTGCTGGCAGTGTATGCTAATGGGCAAGATTATTTAAATCAAGAGGGGTTTGTTTTCGTAATCGATGATATTTTATATGGGTTGTATGATGAAGCATGTTGTTTTATGCGATAAACCCCCAAAGGAGGCACGGTCGGTCCCTACGGTCCCGTAGAACAGGCTGTTGCTCTTGCGAGGAGCAGCAGCCTGCATTACTTATAGCACTACGATGAACGATATGCGAGGACAAGTTGGTTAAAAGGCGGTGGGTAGGGGTCTGGCACGCAGGGACCGCGAGACGGTGGTGCGGGCCAGCACGCTGTCATTACCTATTAAGATGTTGCCGCCTACAATCCGTTGCAGGTCTTCGGATGTTGTGAAGGTGGCCTCGTTACATGTTGAGCCTGGATCGCCACAGGTTAGTGTGGCTGGCGTGGGTGGATGCGCTAACATAAACACTGGAGTGGCATCATCATCACGCGGGACTATGGACGTTGAGATGTAGTCACCGACCATGCGGCCCTGTGATGTTTGCGCTATCCAGTTCAACTTTATTGGTCCAGCCAGTTGCTCTCTCCTACTCCAGCTCCTGCCACCGTTGACGGATGAGATAAACCCAACATTGAGGTTGCAGGCGGCTAGCGCGCAGTTCGCTTGCGTAAAGTAGTAGTAGGCGAGTGCAAGGTGGGCAGAGTTACCCGCTGTGGACCTGTCTACGGCCAAGCCGGGGATAAAGTGATCGATACCGCTGCCAACTGGGTCAAGCGGGATACGCTGCACCGGCGACCACGTCATCCCATCGCTGGAAGTACTTAATACGATGTCACTGCTATTGCAGCTGGCTTCAAAGCGGCAGTCGGACCAGGTGACATAGACCTTGCCCAAGCGGTCAATTTCGGCAGAAGGCAGAGGGATGTCGGCACGAATGCCTCCACTGGGTCCATCGGGGTTGGGATCGTGGAAGTCAGCCTCGGAAACAAGGGTAGAAGCACTCCAGGTCGCACCTCCGTCCGTGGACTTGAAAGTGGAGATCGTAAAGGCAAAGAAGTTGGAGTCCAGGCCGACATAGGGCACAATTACTGTGCCGTTTGGCTGAACCAGGGGTTGTCCACCGAGGCCATGAGCACCATCAGCGGTGGGCGTGCCCGGCCCCCACGTCAGTCCCCCATCGGTGGAGGTACTCATTTGCTCAAGGTCGCCCTTCGAAGCATCGTCGTACTCGGTATAACAGTTGCCATAATGGGGGCTGCTCGGGGTATTATCGCAGACCGACCAGTTTTTGTCGTTGAAATCCCCTGAAGCATTCACCACCACGGGCGGACTCCAGATCAATCCACCATCAGTCGAGCGGCTCACCACCACATCGACAGGACCATTGACATTCTTAATGCCAAGCCAGGAGATGAGCCAGACCTTGTGTTTGACATCGAAGGCCACCGAGGCATCACTGCCACGCAGATAGGTGGGATTGGGTGGGATTGAGTTGACCGTGGCACTGGGCAGAGAACCATGGACAAAGGTCAGACCACCATTGAGCGATGTGACAAAACCGATGTCAGATGCTCCGCCATTGAAGAAGCGGCCTTGCTGGAAGGCTGATACGATGGTGTTGCCAAAGGCAAAGGTGTCTGGCTCGACTTCCGTCTTATGCTGGCTGTCGGGGTTGGTGAACTCGTCATGGCTGATCTGGACTAAGGGCTCTCCAGCGGCCAAGGCCTGTGTTGCTGAAGAGAGGGAAAAGACAAGGGCCAGGGCGCTAAAAACTGCGACGACGCTGATGCGCCAGCGCAAACGCGAAATAACTGACATACGTAGTTCCTCCTTGTTTTCACGAGCCTGTCACATGAACGCGTAAAACGTGATAGTGGTATTCCCCCGAATACGCACATACGAGGAGTGAACGAGAGCATAGCGCTTCTCAAGCCAGTATACGCTGTACTGGAGCAGTTCCAGGCCTGGGCGTCAAGGGAGGGCTCTGGAACCGTCCTTCGCTGCGGGGTGGTGCCGTAGAGCAGAGGCGTGAATTGCTGATATGTGTGTATCCAGCCCACATAGAGGAGTGATCACAGTCCTCCTTTTTACCAGCAAAGCTCCTTATACCAACAACAACCCCAGAATGTTGGTGTAACAGAAGTATGTACAAATAGATACGTCATAACGTTACGCAATTCTCACAATGTTGTCCGTTTGCCGTCGTGTCCAGAGAGGTAGCCCTTCAGGGCTGATCGCCCCAAGGGTTATCCAAAGAGGATAACAATGCACGTTTAGGAAATTCCCCTTGTTCTCTCATCTTTACATAATTTTAATGTCCCATTCGTCTCATTTTCCCCATTACTCTCCATTACGTTTGTTTTTTGTGCTTCATAAAGGCGCATCCTACCTACCTTTAGCTCTATCGTCAATATTTGGGAGTGCTTTAGTACTTTTTAGGGGACACGTGAGATAAAAATGAGGATACTCAATTTATCTTATACCATATCTTCTTGGTACCACTGGAAAACAGCATAAGACATCGCGATGCATATCGGTAAAAGCTCAATCGAAAGCCCGCATGCTTGATATGGTAGGCATGCAAAGAAGTAGCCAACAATTGAATATTGTTCCCGCTGGCGGTGCCCAACCTCTGGACTCCGCGTAGAGAGTAACAAATGTGCTCATTACATGTAAAGCGTACAACAGGTTGCGCTATTAATTACGTGACCTCTAGAGGTTGCTTGTACTGTCAGCATGGTTGATTGATGGAAGATGGGCGTGTTGTGGCTACGATTTTATGAGTCGTGGAAGGGGAGATAAGTATGGAAGGATAGGCCTGAAGCGCCTACCGACGAACTGGCCCTGCGGCCAGAACCCTGAACAAGACACAAACACATCAGGCACGGGGCTTATCAACCCCCAAAGGGGGCACGGTCGCGCCTGTGCGTTGTGTGGAATGCGCCCTTAACAAACAAAATGTGCTCGGAGGGGAACGAGCACCTGGTAACGATCAAATGATCAGTATATTTGCGGGGGAACGCTGATACCGTACCTGTAGCGTGGGAAGCCCATCAGACAAGACAAGGCAAGGCAAATTAGATGGCTTTTCCACCAGTCCGCAAAAGAACCGTTTGTGGCCTGCAAGATGCGTTATTTTGCCCGGTCCGTATGGCCGATTAGTCGGCGATGGGCATGATAAATCGGGACCGCGCATCAGGCAGGAGTAATCAAGGCAAACAACTCCTTTCCCGCGTAGTGGCTCAATGGTCGCGCCCACGCCTTCGTGGGAGTCGCCGATCACCCCCGGCGACTCCCCTGGGGGGAGAGCACTGACGCGGCGAGTTTGCCAGGATCTGATTTAACTACGAAGTGGTTCTCTGAGGCTCAAGACGGTGCATAAGTGACCCTGCAAGCTATGAAACCCTGTGGAAAGGAAGCAAGATAATGCGTAAACAATACATCCGTTGGATACTCCCAGTGATCGCCCTTCTACTGATTGTGACAGCCGTGGTGGTCGCCCCTGCAATCGGCACTTTTGCTGCAGGGACCCATACAACCACGACTACAACTACAGCACCTGCATCGTCTAAACATCCAGCGCCTAGTTTCCTTAGTGGCTGGTAGTCGATCTTAGCGTGCCAAAGGTTCGAGCATTCCCAAATCATGCTCTCCATAAAATGATCCTAAATAGATAAGTAGCTAAGAAATCAGTCCCCACAGATGCAATCCGTAGGGACTGATTTCTTGGCTATTTCACAAAACACTTTTATCGTAGTGTGTCTAGCCAATCTTTTACCTCCTGTGTAGTGCGATGTTTCATAACTTCTAGAGCTGTAGCGCTCAATCCTCCAAACTTACGAGCATCTTTGAGGTTGCCTTGAGCAGCAGCAACACGTGCCAACCCATATTGAGCCAGAGCAATTTGCTCCTGACCACCTTCAGGCACACTTACAAACATCTCACGAAAAATTGCCTCGGCATCTTCTAACTGATGCTGATCGAGTAAGAGAGTACCATACTCGTACAGTGTATAAGTGATAAGTTGCGGCCTGCCAATCTGCCGGGCTAGGGCTAGACTTTCTTGCAGATACTTTTCCGCCTGTTGATAATTCCCTCTTTTCCGTGTCACTAGCCCTAGGACATAAAGCAGTCCGCTAACCCTTTCACGGTTGCCAATCTGACGAACAAGCGTTAGTCCCTCTTGTAAGTACATTTCTGCTTGAGAATAATTCCCTTGAGCGCCTGCTGCCTCTCCTAAGTTACCAAGCAGAGCACTCATCCATTCACGATGCCCTATCTGACGAGCAAGCACTAATGCTTCCTGAAAGTATTCTTCTGCTTGTTTATAGTGCCCCTGACTGCCTATTGCAACTCCCAGATTCATAAGCAGGACACAGATTTGTTCACTGTCTCCGATCTGGCGAGCAAGAGTCAATCCTTCCCGGCAGTAGGCTTCGCCCTGCGCATAATTTCCCAGATTATTTGACAATGCGCCAAGTATTTTGAGGAAACCACAGATACGTTCACGGTTGTCAATCTGGCGAGCAAGAGCCAATCCTTCTTGTAGATACGCTTCCGATTGCATGTACTCGTCTCGTCTCAAAACTACTCCTCCCAACCCTATGAGCGCTGCGCAGATTTGCTCTTTGTCTTCGATCTGTCGAGCAAGCACTAACCCTTCCTGGAAGTAAGTTTCCGCCTGAGCATAATTCCCCTGTCTCTGTGTAACATCTCCCAACTCCGTGAGCAACGCACAAATCCGCTCATCATTCCCAACCTGCCGCGCCAACTCTAGCCCTTTCTGGAGATATTCTTCTGCTTGATTATAATTTCCCAGCTTTTGGGCTACTTCGCCAAGGTATAGCAGGGCTCCGGTCATGCCATCGCTATCTGATAGTTTGACTGCAGCATCGTAGGCGCGTTTGAGATGGTGTTCAGCTATCGTATAGGAGCCTATCAGAATCAGGAAGGGGGCGAAGGCGCAGACGGTTTGCACGAGGTCGGAGAACATGCTTAGCTCGTGGGCGATGTCGAGGGCTGCTACTATCGTGTTGCTTTCCAGTTCTAGTAGTTCGTAGTCTTTTTTGCATTCTTCTACGTAGGCTTTGAAGTAGCCGACCATGCGGGCGTAGGCTGATTGGTCTTTGAGTTGCAGGTGGGCGTAGTCGGCGATGACCTGGTGTATCATGTAGCGGTCATCGCTGTTGCTCTCCAGCAGGCCGGTTTCGCTGAGTACATCGAGCGCGTCGAGGTTGCAGGCGGCTACGGCTAGCGCGGCGTCTTCGGAGAAGGTGTTTGGCTTGGGCGGGAAGACCGATAAGGCGTACATGGCTTCTCTGACATGCTCATTCAACTGCTGAAAGGTGACGGAGATGACGGATTGTAGGGAAAGCTGGGTGTCGCCGGTCAGGCTGGGATGGCTCTCGACGGGTACGGTGGGTTCGCTGATGTGCAGGCGCTCTTCGGCATGGCTGAGGCGCTCCAGGGCGGTTGTGATGCGGCGGGCGGGTCCGGCGTAGGCTTGTTTGCGCAGGTAGTTGCCGATGAGGGTCAGGGCCAGGGGCAGTCCTCCTACGGCCTGGACGAGTTCTCGCACACGCTGCATTTCTCGGTTGACTACCTGCGGGGCTAGCATACGCAGCAAGGCAACACTCTCTTCTTCGTTCAATTCCTGGATCTGGGTGGCTCCCTCGGGCGTCATGTGTGAGGCGATGAAGGGAAAACGAGTCGTGATCAGGTGGGCACAGTTGGGACCACCTACCCTGACTTTGAGCGCGTCTTCGAGTTCCCAGGCGTCGTCGATGACGAGCAGCATGTGGCGCGTGCCGATGGCGCTGCGTAAGGCATTGGCCCAGGCTTTGTCGTCTTTCAGGGTTGCCATCTGGGCCGGTGAGATGCCGAGCAGGGTGCCCCAGCGACTCCAGAGTCCGGCGAGGATGGGGTTTGGTCCCAGCGCCGCCCATAGCACGCCGTCGTAGAAGTATGCACGCAGGTCCTCGTCGTGCGCAAGGGCTATGGATAGCGCGGTTTTGCCGACTCCTGGCAGGCCGTTGAGCGCTGTCAGGGCTACGTTTCCTCCGGCTTTGAGACGTTGCTTGATCTGGGCAAGAGCTTTGTCACGTCCTACGAGGCGCACGGGAGGTTGCAGAGGAATGGCAGAGTCGTAGACGGGTGTGTCCGGGGAAGGTGCAGCTGGTATGGCGGGAGCTGGGGGAGCAGGAAGCATCTCGGCCTGGTCTACGTTGTCGGGGGAGGGGGAGAAGACGAGGTCTAGTTCCTCTTCGGTTTTGCCGAAGAGTTTGCTTAGTTTTTGACGAAAGTAGGGGCTGGGCTTGGTGATTCCCCGTTCCCATCTGCTTACGTTGACGTATGAGGTACCAATATGATCTGCAACCTCTTGTTGCGACATGCGCCGCTCGTTGCGAGCTTGAGCGAGGCGCTGCCGCGGCTGCGGGGGTAGCTCGGATAAGTGCATTCTATCACCCTGGCTTTCTGCCTTTTAGGGTGCGATTCACATTTTTTTCTGCGGAGAGAAATCCATGATTCATCTCTTTTTTTTTGAATCCCCGCCTTCGGCGGGGGCCACGGGAATATAACATCTTTCAAAACCTGCCTGCGGCAGGTTTTGAAAGATGTTGTTTTCTCTCAGAAACTGCCTGCGGCAGTTGTTGAAAAAAGTTGTATTCCCGGAAATGGCTCATGACAGGGATCTATCCGCATTGTTACACTGCCTTGTAAGTGAACATGTGAACCGCACCTACCGTTTGCAAGATGATAAAAAATTTGTTAAAAGATGTCGTTAAAAGTATACACTATTTTCCTGCATAATTAAGACATGGAAGTACCTCGTATATAGTGTCTCTCTTAGAAATCCCCAGATCATGAGGGAATACGAACGGTAATATGAAACACGAGGAAATGAGCGACATAAGCACCATCCTGGTTGAGCCGGGTGACGAAAAGATGGCTGTTGTGAGTTGGGTTAGCAATCATAGCAAGCCGGTTGTGATCGTCATCCCGGAAAATGTCGAGAGTGTGTTCCAGCGACCGGGAGATTTCCTTGAGTTGAAGCAGGTTATGCGTCATCGGGAAACCTCGATTATGCTGGTTATGCCTGGCAATGAGCGACTTAAGTATTGGGCCAGACGGCAGGGCTTTCCTGTCTTTTCCTCAAGTGAGGCTTGTGCCAGAATGCTGGCTCAGTATGGGCCATTGCAGGCGATGTCGCCGACCAGCGGCAATAATTCCAGTGCGCTCAAGTTGCAGGCTGCTTTGGCGAGAGCCGACAACCCCCAAAGGGGGCACAGCCGCAAAGGTTTGTCGCTACGCGGGCTCTCCGCGCAAAGTCCTCGTGTTACTGAGAAACTCGTGCCCTCTTATGAACAAACGGGGGAGCAGCAGAATTTTGTAGATCTTGTACATGGCATAAGCGCGGGCTCTAGCTGGCGATCCAGGCATGATAGTGATGCGCTTAGATCGCCCGCAATGTACTCAGAACCATCCACGGATGCCCTGAGGGTGTCTGTCGGCTCAGAGAGGTCGATGGTCTCGGGGTTGTCCGTTACGTTAAAAGACAAAACGGTGCTCATTCTCCTGGCCCTGCTGGCGCTCGGAGTACTGGGCGGCATCGGCTTCGGCTATCTGCTCTCATTGTTCCCTATAGCTATGTAATAGTCATCAGGTTCCAACAGGAGAAAAACAATGCAAAAAGTTTACTTCCGTAAAAGCAAGACAATGACAGATTCTCCAAGAGAAGATAACGAAAAGATATTGCATTTTTCTTTACAGGACTCGTTGCCAGCTGGTCATACGTTGGCGCTGAATACGATGTTTGGTACGGTTTCGTATCTTGTGACTGAGGGGAATATTCCGCGCCTGGTGCGGCAGGAACAGTTTACGAATACTGAGATGAGTGTTTTGATGCCTTTGTTAGAGCTGTTCCCATATTATTGTCCTTATGAGGTGCTTTATGCGAGTTTTTATGGTAGTGGGAAGGTTACTGATAGCAATGTAGCTCGGGCTCGCGAGCGTTTGCAGGAGGCTCAGGAGGCTGGGACGTGGGATCAGGAGATGCGTCCGGTGCGCTGCGCTCTTTCGCGCACGCGGCTCAAGATGCGCAGCTTTGGAGTGGATATCTCGTCTATTCTGGCGACTGGCTATATTCTGATGGTTGTGACGGAGCATGAGGAAGAGGCTTATGCTGCCGCTATGCCGAAGAAGGAACATATGCTGGTGTGAGGTAAGCAGATAAGAGAACCTCCCGCTTGATGTGCCCCTTAAAGCATCCGGGAATCATTCCTTGCCAGGGATGGTTCCCGGATGCTTTATTAGCTATTATGCATCTCTGCTTCTATTTAACGCATTAATATGATGTGAGGCCGATAAATTGGTATATACGATATATATTTCTACCATGCAATGTGGTAATTTGGACGACTGGCCGATAAATCGGCCCCTACGCAAATAAAAGCGCCAATGCTTTTATTTGCGTAGGGGCCGATTTATCGGCAGCAGGTTTCTAAGTACTTAATAACAGGATCACCTGATGCTACCTACGGTGACGCCCTTAATAAACAGGCGTTGGAAGGCGAAGAAGATGATGATTAATGGCAGGACGGTCAGAAAGGCAGCTGCCATCAGGAGGTTGAATTGTACGTCGTGGGTTGAGCGGAAAAATTGTAGTCCAACGGAAAGGGGACGATAGGCGTCGTTCTGGATGTAGATTAGCGGGCCTGTAAAGTCGTTCCAGCGGGAAACTGCTGTGAAGATGGCGACTACTGCAATAACCGGGATACACATGGGTAGGGCGACGTTCCATAAAATTTGCAGTTCACTGGCTCCGTCGATACGGGCTGCGTCTAGCAATTCCTGAGGGATCTGGCGCATGAATTGGCGGAATAAGAAGATGTTCACTGCGCCACCAAAGAAGGTTGGCACTACTAGCGGCAGGGCTGTGTTAACCCATTGCAGTTTGGCGAACATGTCAAACAGGGGTATCAGGGCAACAGGGACCGGGAAAAAGAGTGTGGCAAGCACAAGGTAAAATACCTTTTCGCGTCCGGGCCAGTTGATGCACGAAAAACCGTAGCCGATGAGCAGGTTTGAGAGCACTGTGCCAATTACTGCCGTCAGTGCAATCATAAATGAGTTGAAGAAGTAGGTGGCGAACGGTATGAAGTTGTACGCCTGGATGAAGTTGCTCCATAGGACTGTGTGGGGCCAGAGTTCAGGCGGGAAGGCTGAGAGTTCGTCGGTGGGTTTGAGCGCGGTCACGAACATCCAGTAGAGAGGTATGAGGAAGATGAGGCTCATACCGATTAAGAAGATGCGGACCACTACCTGTTCTACGATGTTCTGAATCGTTTGCTTCGTGCGGTGTTTGCGTACGTATGATTCTCTATCCCAGGTAGCTGTCTTCTCGGGTGCTGTTAAAGCTGTTTTCATGATCTTGTCTCCTTGTTAGCTTACTAGCTCGTATGAAACGAAGCGCTGCGATAGTTTGTAGAGCAGGATCGATAGGACGACGCCGATGAAGAACAGTACCAGTGCCAGGGTTGAGGCATAGCCTAGCTGGGCGTAACGGAAGGCGTTGTTGTACACGTAGTACATGTAGAACAAGGTGCCGTTATTGGGTCCACCTCCGGTGATGATGTAAGCGGCATCGAAGACTTGTAGCGCTCCGGTGAGCGATGTCAAGAGGTAGAAGAGAATGAGAGGGGAGATTAAGGGTAAGGTGATGCTGAAGAAGGTGTGGAAGCGATTGGCTCCGTCGATGCGGGCAGCGTCATATAAGGTCTGGGGAATGCCACGCATGCCAGCCAGGAAGACAAGGGCGGTACCACCTGCGCCGAATTGGGCCAGCGTTACGATGACGAGTCTGGCACTGTCGGGATGGCTCAGGTAGTCGGATTGGGGCAGGCCAAACAAGGTGGTAAAGTAGCTGATCACACCAAACTGAGGGTTGATCAGTATGATATAGGTGAGCGCCAGGGCAAAGATCGGCATGATGCCCGGTAGATAGAGCGCAGCACGGTAGATCGCGATCTCCTTCACATTGCGATTCATCGCGATCGCCAGGATCAGGCCGACGATCAATCCGATGGGCACCGCGAATACTGCATAGTAGAGCGTATTGTACAGTGACTGCCAGAACAGGTCATCGCCCACCATACGTGTATAGTTTTGCAATCCGAGCCAGACCGGGGCTTGCATGCCCGAATAGCTCAAAAAGCTTAAGTAAATCGAGTAGATGGTCGGGTAGATATTAAAGACCAGAAAGCCGATGATCCAGGGGCTAATGAACAGCAAACCCTTGACCAGGTTGGAACGCTCCCGACTTGTGAGCTTCGACAACCCGAAAAGATCGAAGCGCTTCTGATCAGTCTTGATCTGAGTTGCTACCACGATCGTGCCTCCTTAAAATAAATTTGCACGGCCAGACGTATGAAACCGCGTGACAACGTTGTCAATGAACAAGCGTAAAAGGCTTTTTTCATTGTCTACCTTCCAGTTAGATTAGAGGGGACAATATTGCTGCAACTGGGGTTGGACGCGCTTGTACACCGTCTGGAGAGCATTCAGAGGTGTATCAGCATGCAGCACCATCTTGTCCTGGGCATTGCTCAATTGATCCCAGAAGATAGCACCAACGGGCAATGGCACGCGAGCGCGCGAGAAATGGAGAATCTGGGCAAAGAAATCCAGGTTGCCGGGGAACAGACTCTTATCATTTAGCAGATCGGCCCAGGTAGGCAACTGCTGCGTCATCTTCGTGTAGATGCGTTGCCCTTCCGCGCCGGTCAGGAAGCGCATGAACTTATACGCTCCATCAGGATTATGCGAACCCTGCGGCATAGCCAGGGCAAAGCCACCAGACCAGGTGCTTGGCTTATCGCCAGCATTTGCTACAGGAATATACGTGACGCCATAATGCACTTTTGGCGCATACTCCTGAAGGCTTTGCAGTTCCCAGTTGCCGGTAATTGTCATTGCCAGATGACCGCTAAAGAAGGGGTTCACCGTGGGAGGAGCGTTATCAGGTGCGAAGGTGGCAAAGAAGGTATCAACCTGCTCCTTACCCATCTTGCCCGCCCAATCATACTGGAGTTGCAGCGCCTTCACCATCGCCGGTTCGGTCGGCGTGATCTGACACGTTTTGGGATCGAAGAACTGGGCATTGAAATCCATCGCCCACGTCGTATGCGAAGCCTGGTCGGTCCAGGGTACAAAGCCGATACGATCATAGGACCCGCGAGAATCCTTATGATTGAACTTGAAGGCTATTTGCTGCAATTGGTCAATCGTGATCGGCCCGTGTGAGGGGTCCAGCACGCTGGGGTCAATACCAGCCTGCTGCAAAGCGTCTTTGTTGTAAAACAAGACACGCGAGTCAGTATTAAACGGTAGCGCATA
>Ga0070741_10008266_pt1 | contig 20995 bp, 21 predicted proteins | sample Coa_R1_4_FD_66440 | JGI IMG/M metagenome (GOLD analysis project Ga0070741, IMG submission 66440) | Surface soil microbial communities from Centralia Pennsylvania, which are recovering from an underground coalmine fire - Coalmine... | ecosystem: Environmental > Terrestrial > Soil > Unclassified ...
GCGCGATTCTTGGCGCGATTTTTGGCGCGATTTTTGGCCAGGCCCTTGGCCCGGCCGCGGCGGGATTTCACGGCTGCGGATTTCGCCATGGCGGCCTCCTTGCGCGATGAGACGCAGGCAAGCAAAGCCGGCGGCAAGCGGCGTTGATCTAGCGCAAAGGCCTCACCAGAACGGGAAGCCGCCGAGGCGCCGGTAGTAATACGGCCGCCGGCGCTGCGGCAGGCGCTGAATCTCGTCCGGGCCGTCGCGGTAGTAGTAGACGCGGCCGCCCTCGCGATATTCGCGCCAAGCGGACTGCGGGCCGCGCTGCGGCGGCACGTCGCCGGTGATGTCGTCGTCGCTGCGGCGGTCGTTATAGGCGCGCTCGTCCTGATAGATCGGGTCGGTGCCGCGCAGGGCGTCGCGGTCGCCGTTGTTGTTGTAGCGATAGGTAGGGTCGGTGCCGCGCGGGTCGCGGTCGGCGAGCATCGAGCCCGGATCGCGCCGCGCCATCAGCTCGCCGCGGCTCGGGATGCGGCCGTAGAGCTCGACGCGCACGTTGGCCATGCCTTCCTGCTTGACCAGCGCCCACAGCTGGGCGGCGTGCTGCGTCGACAGCCGCACGCAGCCGTGCGAATGCGCCTCGCCGTCGATCTTGTGGTTGGTGCCGTGGATGGCGTGGCCCTGCTTGGTGAAGAAGATGGAATAGGGCATCGGCGCGTCGTCCCATTCGCGGCTGAAATGGTCCTTTTCCATGCGGAACGGCGTGTACTGCCCGGCCGGGGTGTCGTAGCCCTCCTGGCCGGTCGACACCGGCCAGATATAGCGCGGGTCGCCGTCGACCGAGACGGTCATCTGCTGGGCGGACTTGTCGACGCTGATGACGATATTGGCGCGCGCCGGCGCTGCGGCGGCGAGCGCCGCGGCGGCGGCGAGGGCGGCGAGCAAGCGCGCAAGACGACGCATAGCAAATCCTCCAGCCGCGAAAACCCCAGCATAGCACCTTGGCCGGTGGGGGGCACGGCCTTTTGGCCCCCGTGTCATAGCATCGACTTCGGCCAAAAAAGGGCGCAGGCTGCCCGGGACCGAGCGGCCAACGCAAAGCAGCCGGGCCTTTTCTCCAACTCGCGGCCGGAGCCCAACCGGGCGTCCGTAACCCCCTCGCGCCGACGCCTGTCGGACGAAAGGACGTGCCATGCAATTACCGCCCCTCCTGCAAGGCGACTCACTGAAGCGCCTGATCCAGGGCGCCGCCGCCGGCGCCGTGCTCACCATGATCCTCGGCTTCGGCTGGGGCGGCTGGCAGCTTCAGGGCAAGGCGCAGAAGGCCGCCGACCTACAGACCACGGCGGCGCTGGTGGCCGCGCTGACGCCGATCTGCGTCGACCGGTTCCAGCACAGCGCCGACGCCAAGGCGACGACGGTGGCGCTCGCCGCAACCGAATCGTGGAAGCGCGACAGCTTCGTCGAGAAGGGCGGCTGGGCGACCTTCCCCGGCAGCAGCGAGCCTAACCGCGACGTGGCCGAGGCCTGCGCGCGCACGCTCAGCGACGCCAAGTAGCCGCCGCGAGCCTGCGGGCGGCCCGCGCCGCCGCCGGGCAAGGGCCGCTCACATGATGACCTTGCCGCGGGCGTCGAGCGCCTTTTCGATCCGAACAAGCGCGCCGATGCCGGTGTCGGCGCCGACATGCGTCTGCTCGCGCGGCAGCAGCATGGAGAAGATCTTGTCGCGCACCGGCCCGCTCTCGATCAGCTCGACCTTGCCGAAGAAGCGGATGAAGCCCGACTCCAGGATGCCGTCGCGCTGCGCCTTGAAGTTGGCGTACATGATGCAGACCCGCCGGTCGTGGCCCAAATTCTCCAGCACGCCCTTCTTGGAGCGCTCCCACCAGGCGAGGTGCTCGCCGTCATAGGCGATCATCGAGCCCTTGGGGGCGATGTTCGGCCCCAGCGGCCCGACGGTGGCGACCAGCAGCGGATAGCCGTCGTCCCAGGCGTTGCGGATCAGGGTCTTGAGCGTGTCGGAGAGGGGCATGGGGCACTCTTTCTGTCATCCCCGCGCCTGGCGCGGGCATCTCGCTTAGGAAGGCACGGCCTATGGACCCCAAGCGGGATGCGCGGGTCAAGCCCGCGCGTGACGCCGGAGGCTGGGCGCCCGCGTCTTGCCCTTGTCACCGTGGCGGGCGACGATGCCGCGTTTCGGGGGCAACAGGAGGACGTGGGCCATGTATTTGTCGGGTGAAAGCATCATCATCATTCTGGTCGTCGGCCTCATTGCCGGCTGGCTGGCCGGCCAGATCGTGCAGGGCACCGGCTTCGGGCTGATCGGCGACATCGTCATCGGCATTGTCGGCGCCTTCATCGGCGACTGGCTGTTCCCGCAGCTCGGCCTGCACCTCGGCGTCGGGCTGCTGGCGGCGATCATCAACGCCACGCTCGGCGCCATCATCCTGTTGGTGATCATCCGCCTGGTGAAGCGCGGCGGCCGCTGGTAGCGGGCGGGCAAGCGTCACCCTGAGGTGCGGACGCAGCGAGCGCGCCGTCATCCTGAGGTGCGGGCGCAGCAACCCCTGGCCGTCATCCTGAGGTGGCCGGCGAAGCCGGCCCTCGAAGGATGTACGGCCACGGCGTCGCAGGCCGTCACCCTTCGAGGCTCCCCCGCTTTCGCGGGGGTCGCACCTCAGGGTGACGGGGAAAGCGTCGCGGGAGGCTGGCGGTTGGCAGCGTGCGCGGGGCCTAAAGCCTCACATCACGCAGACATATTGCGCGCCGTGCATGCCGATGCGCGCCGCGGCGCCGGCGGCGAGATCGAGCCGCGCGCCCTGCGCGTAGGCGGTGCCCCACGGGCCGGTGTCGTTGATGCGCACCGCGACCGAGCGGCCGGTCTTCGGGTTCATCACCGTCAGCGTGGTGCCGAGCGCCCAGGTGCGGGCCGCGGCGGTGTTGCCGTTGGCGTCGAAGGCTTCGCCGGTGGCGGTGCGCTTGCCGGACGAATAGGTGCTCGCCAGCACTTCCTGGCCCGGGCACGCGCCGGTCGGGTGGACGTATTTGTGCACGCTCTCCCAGCCGGCGGCGCGCGCGGCGGGCAAGGCGGCGAAGGCGAGCGCGGCGGCGAGCGCCCCGGCAGGCAAAGCAAGAGCAGTCAGCTTCACTGAATCGAATCCCGTGTTGTTGGCGATGGCCGCCTTAGGACGGCGGAATGGGGCGAGACCGTGGCAAACCCTTCGCATGCGGCCCATGCGTATGGCGGCTATGCGGGGCGGGGGGCGGGGGTGGAGGCGAGGAGGGTGGAGGCGAGGAGGGTGGGGAGAGGCGGGGGTGGTTAAGGTTTATGGGGCGCGAGCCGCAGGCACAGCGCGCTCCCTCTCCCTTGGGGGGAGAGGGTTGGGGTGAGGGGGCAAGTGACTCTCGATAGTCCGTAACCCCTCACCCGGACGGCTTCGCCGTCCGACCTCTCCCCATGGGAGAGGTGAAGAGAGCAAGCCTCCCTTCCTCCGCACCTTCCGCGTCGCCATATCCTCGGAAGCACCCTCTCCCGTTCGTCCCCGCGCAAGCGGGGACCCAGGGGCCACCTGCACTGGGTTCCCGCTTTCGCGGGAACGAACGGAGTGAGTTGCGCCGCAGATGGATCAAACCCATGTCCGCCCCGCTCGTCGTCACCATTCCCCACCGCCTCGGCAAGGACGAGGCTGCGCGCCGCATCAAGGACGGCATCGGCCGCGCCAAGGGCGAGTTCGCGCACCTGATCCGCATCGACAACGACAGCTGGGAGGGCGACCGTCTTTCTTTTGCGGCCAGCGCCCTCGGCCAGCACGCGCACGGCACGATCGACGTCTATGACTCGGGCGTGCGGCTCACGGTGACGCTGCCCTGGCTCCTGGCGCGCTTCGCCCACGCGGTGCAGCGGGTGGTGGGCGCGAGGGGGCAGGTGATGTTGGAGAAGAAGTGACCGCGCTCGGCGCGGTCATCCCTGGAAGCCATCTTTGTGCAAAATGATCCGGGGATCGGGCGAGGGCGGAACGAAATCTTCCGCCTTGCCGTAGCACCAGCAGCCGGCGCGATAGGCATAAGCGAACGGCCCCCGGCAATCGGTCTTGAACGCCAGTTCGCAAAGCGCGTAGCCGAGCGATTCGAACAGCAGATATTTCGCACGTCGCATCTCAGGACGCCTCGCTCTTGAGCGCGCGGCGCACCGCCTTCGGCTCGCGCTTGATCACCTCGATCAGCGTGCGCGCGGCGCCGGAGGGGCGGCGCGTGCCGAGCTCCCACTTGCGCACGGTGCCGACGCCGGTGCCGATTGCCGCGGCGAACTCGCGTTGCGACAGGCCGAGCTTGTGCCGCGCCTCGCGCGCGTCGGTGTCGCTCGGCGTGACGCGATGGACGATGGCTCCAGTTTTCTCACCGCGCGCCCAGCGGACAGCCTCTTCCAGACTCGCGAGGATGTCGTCGGCAACGCGGGGCTTCCTGGTCCGCTTCTTCACTTTCTTTGCCATTGCGCCGTGATCTCCTTTACCAGAGCGATGAACCTCTTTTTGTCCTGCGCGCTTACGTCGGCTTTCTCATTCTTGGCATAGAGAGCCAAAAGCAAGACCGGATGGTCGGGTTGTAGAAGTAATAGATGACCCGCGCGCCGCCTCGTTTGCCGCTGCTCCCAATCCCGATGCGCACTTTACGCAGGCCGCCGGTGCCCTGGATCACGTCGCCACAGGTTGGGTCGTGCGCAATCAGGTCGACGACAGCGTCCTGCTCATCGGGTGCGAGCAACTCCTCGGCCCGCCGCCGATAACCGGAGAATTCAACCACCGAGACAGGCCGGTCCGGCATGGAAAGAGGACGGTACCCCAATGGGGCTTAGGGGTCAAGTTGCGCTCGGTGAGCCACGCGCACGGCACGATCGACGTCTATGACTCGGGCGTGCGGCTGGAGGTGACGCTGCCCTGGCTCTTGGCGCGCTTCGCCCACGCGGTGCAGCGCGTGGTGGGGCAGAAGGGGCAGTTGATGTTGGAAAATCTCGGAGTGTCGCTCTATTGCGGTTTTGTAATTACTTTTTTTGCCAGACCGCGATCTTGGACCGCGAGCTTGAGATCGAATGCCTTTAGCGAGACGAGGCCTTCTGGTACCGCTTCAACAGCGTATTGTAGCTTTTGGTCAATCTCTTTGCCGACGATAATGCCTCGCACTGGTGCGCCGTTGGCCACTTCTCGCTTTATGTAACCCATGTATCGGCAGAGCTGCCCGAACACTTTGTCTGCAGCGCGCCCCTTCTTCAATTCTACTACAACAAATCCTCCGTCCTTTTCGGTCGCTAGCAAGTCAATGGGCCCGACGATGGTCTCATATTGTCGGCCATCCTTAACCAACGTAAGAGTATCGTCCAGAATGGTGATGTTTGACTCTAAATAATCTTCTAGAACCTTCTCTTGAATCTGAATCTGTTTGTATTGCTCCTCAGAAAAACCCTCGCGAGCTTCTGGAGCGAGCTGCATAAATGCTTTTACAGCTTTATCGACGTTCGAACGATCCGCGTAATACTCAACAGCCTCAGATCGCGTGCTGTTATTTTCGAGGTCCCCATAAGCAGCGATCCAGTCTTTCTTACTTTCATATTCGATGTAAACCGTTTCTTTCCAGAATCGCTCAAGCCGAGGGCGCAAGCCACGCATTGCCGAGCGAGTGAGAGAAAGCGCATATTCGTGGCCGCGAATTTTTACGTTGCGATTGAGGTATGTAGCGAGCCCATGAAAAGCGAGGCAGTATGAAGAATTGAGATCGACGCGATTAATCATCGATTTGTCTTCATCGCCTCCATCGAGCGGCACCTCATATAATTTTCCAATAATCGCGTTTTGCGTTTCATCGTCGAGCATTCGCCAACGGTCGATGTGATCAATAACATCAGCCAGTTCATTCGAGGTGCGTGCTCTTGCAACAAAAAGAATGAATTCATTTCGACTCAAGACTAGTTCGGATTCCAGCATCACTTCCAACAAGAATGCGTGCGGAAACAGTCGAACATCCTTGGAGCCGCCCCAAAGTGGATTCGATATCTGGTACCGCCAGAGTTGGCGTTCGAAGATTTCAGCAGGAGAGTTAGATTCTATGAATTTCTTACCAGCTAGGGTCAGGCTCAGCTTCTCGTCGTCGTCAATCCATGCAAATCCGAGATTGTCAAAAGTTACCTTCAGTATCCGGGCCATCGCCAAGCTATCTGCCTCGGACTGGTCCTCGGCATGACGCTCGAACAGTTTGGCGCTCTCTAATCCTTCCAAAAATTTAGGTTTTACATCTTTCCAAGGCTGCCCCTCGAATCCAGCTAGCACTTTTAAAATGTCACGCACACTCTCGATGTTGTTTACGGCTCGTGCTTTCGGAAAGTACCAGTAGGCGTCGTGTGAAACGTAATTAGATATAAACTTCTCCCAGTACTTAGGAATTGTCGGTCCCTTCTTGGCCATCGGAGTCTACCTCAAAGAGCGCAAGCTCATCTGTATCTCTGAATTCAAATCCAAGTTGCTCTTTTTTTGGTACTGACCTGCCGTACGTTTCTCTTTTATGTTTCGCTTCGGCCGCTTGCCCAGCATTGCCTGTCGCGAGCGCAGCATCTAGCCCAATCAGCTCATCCTTCCCTGCGAACTTAGGTCGGCCGACGAGCAGTACAGGTCGATCGTTTGGACGTGCGGAAGCTACCCGATCCTCAGCCATCTCAGCATACCGTGGAGAAATGTCGATTCCAATGTAACGACGGCCCATTCGCTTTGCTACCGCGCAAGCAGTGCCTGTTCCACAGAATGGATCTAAGACCAATTCCCCGGGAAAGCCGTCCGCCATCCCATAAGTGTACATGCGCATCAATCGGCCCGGAAGCTTCTCAGGAAATGGCGCTGGATGATCGCCTTCGCGCTTTACGTCCTCGGGATACATGAACCATATTTGCTGAGCCAAATCGACCCACTCTTGCTGCATCAATTTATTGGCTTCTTTGGCAGCCGCATCAAATTTCGGCGGCTTGCCAGGCTTTACATACACGTTGATGAATTCGATTGTGTTGTTTTCCAAAATATTTCCAGGATACGGGTAGCTGCCAAACATGAGCTTTGAGGTCTGCTTTTGCCAGATGAAGAGGCTGTACCGCAGTAAGTCTGTGTCTCGCAGAATCAAATGCTCAAAATCGAAGGCGATGTTTTTGATATGTCTGGTGTGCTGTTCGATCACGCTCTTAGGGATCGGCATGATCGGAGTGTTTATGCAAAGTTTCCCGTTAGGCCGCAGAACTCGCGAGCATTGCCGCCAAACTGTCATCATGTCTTCGATGTAAGCATCATACGAATCCCAAGGACTCTTTTGACCCTCGTACTCAACTGCCGTCCAATAGGGCGGCGAAGTGACGATCATATCGATGCAGCCATCCGGAAAATTTGAGAGGACTTGCGCCGCGTGTCCGACCACAATCCGGCCAATGGCCGCCTCAAGGGCAGTATCTATTTCGGCGGTTTTCTTTTTCGGGATCACGGCAGGAAGCCTCCTGGCAAGTAATTTTCCTAACACGCAGCCATCGCGACCCGTTTGACCCTTATTGGGCTTTCCACAGCATGACGTTCAATGTTTGGAACACTCATTAGCACCGTTCTCGTTATGTTCCAATAGCAGAGAACGCGCATTCCCCCTCACACCCTCTCCACAAAACTATCCACCACGCGCTTTTCGCCGGCCTTGTCGAAGGCGATGGTGAGCTTGTTGCCGTCCACCGCGGTGACGTTGCCGTTGCCGAATTTCTGGTGAAACACGCGCTCGCCCACGGCAAAAGCCGACGTGGCGCCGGTGGATTTGGCGATCAGCTCGCCTTCGATGGTGAGGGGGGCGCGGCGCTTGCGTGACGCGGCAGCGCCCTTACCCCCCTCCCTGACCCTCCCCCGCAAGGGGGGAGGGGACGATGTGGCGTCGCCCTCGTCCTTATCGACATCGTCATAGACGCCGTCCGGCACATAGCGCGGCTGGCCGTTCTCGCTGAAGCCGCCCATAGGGCGGCGTGAGCGGCCCGTCTCGTCAAAACCACCTTTGCCCTTGCGCCCCTGCGCGCGCTGCCAGCCGGGCGTGGTGTAGTTCGAGCCGAAGGCGCCCATCTCGTCGAAGCGGCTCGGCCCGTAGCCCGACATGCCGAAGCCGCCGGCGCCGCCCGCCGCCTCCGTCACCTCGACATGCTCGGCCGGCAGCTCGTCGAGGAAGCGCGACGGCACCGTCGAGGTCCACATGCCGTGGATGCGCCGGTTGGTGGCGAAATAGATCCGGGCGCGCTTCCTCGCCCGCGTCAGCCCGACATGGGCGAGGCGGCGCTCCTCCTCGAGGCCGGCCTTGCCGCTCTCGTCGAGCGAGCGTTGGTGCGGAAATAAGCCTTCCTCCCAGCCGGGCAGGAACACGGTGTCGAATTCGAGACCTTTGGCAGAGTGCAGCGTCATGATGTTGACGGCCTCGACGCCTTCGCCGCTCTCGCGGTCCATCACCAGCGAGATGTGCTCGAGGAAGCCTTGCAGGTTCTCGAACTCCTCCATCGAGCGCACCAGCTCTTTCAGGTTTTCCAGGCGGCCGGCGGCGTCGGCGGAGCGGTCCTTCTGCCACATCTCGGTGTAGCCGCTCTCGTCGAGCACGATCTCGGCCAATTCCGTGTGCGCCATGCGGTCGCGCATGTCGCGCCAGCGCGCGAAGCCCGCCATCAGCTCGCGCAAGGCGGCGCGCGGCTTCGGCTTCATCTCGTCGGTTGCGGAGACGATGCTGGCGGCCTCCGTCAGCGGGATCTTCTTCTTGCGGGCGAAGTCGTGCAGCATTTGCAGCGCGGCGTCGCCGAGGCCGCGCTTGGGCACATTGACGATGCGCTCGAAGGCGAGATCGTCGGCCGGCTGGGCGATGACGCGCAGATAGGCCAGCGCATCGCGGATTTCGGCGCGCTCGTAGAAGCGCGGCCCGCCGATGACGCGGTAGGGCAGGCCGAGCTGGATGAAGCGGTCCTCGAATTCGCGCATCTGGAACGAGGCGCGCACCAGAATGGCGATCTCGTCGAGCGGGTGGTCCTCGCCGCGGTCGCGGGCGTCGCGCTGATAGCCCTCGATGGTGTCGCCGATCTCGCGCGCCTCCTGCTCGGAGTCCCAGCAGGCGGTGACGCGGACCTTCTCGCCGAGCACGTCCTCGGTGCGCAGCGTCTTGCCGAGCCGGCCCTCGTTGTGCGCGATCAGGTGCGAGGCCGCGGCGAGGATGTGCCCGGTGCTGCGGTAATTGCGCTCCAGTCTTATGACCTTGGCGCCCGGGAAGTCATGATCGAATCTCAGAATGTTATCGACCTCGGCGCCGCGCCAGCCATAGATCGACTGATCGTCATCGCCGACGCAGCAGATGTTTTTTCTTTCTTGCTTTCCCTCTCCCCTGGGGGGAGAGGGTGCCCGAGCGGCGTCAGCCGCGAGGGCGGGTGAGGGGGCAATTGACTCTCGAGAGTCAGTTTCCCCCTCACCCGGCTCGCTTCGCTCGCCACCCTCTCCCCCCAGGGGAGAGGGTAACGCCGTGCCGTGCCGCGCGCTCGCTTCACCCTCTCCCCTTGGGGGAGAGGGTAAGGCTGTGCCGTGCGGCGCGCTCGCTTCACCCTCTCCCCTTGTGGGAGAGGGTGCCCGAGCGGAGGCGAAGCCGAGCGAGGGCGAGTGAGGGGTCGGACTTGCCGGCGAGTCGAAGCTGTCTTCGAGGCTGAACCCCTCACCCGGCTCGCCTTCGCTTCGCTCAGGCGATCCACCCTCTCCCACAAGGGGAGAGGGTTGCGCTGCGGCTTGCGGCACACTCATCGGCTGCGACAACAGCTTCAGCCACAGATACTGCGCGACATTGGTGTCCTGATATTCGTCGACCAGGATGAACTTGAAGCGGCTCTGGTACTGCCGCAGCACGTCCGGGTGCTGGCGGAACAGGCGGATGTTCTCCAGCAGCAGGTCGCCGAAGTCGGCGGCGTTGAGCGTCTTCAGCCGCTCCTGATAGGCGATGTAGAGCTTCTTGCCCTTGCCGTTGGCGAAGCTCGCCGCTTCGCCGGCCGGCACCCGGTCGGGGGTCAAGCCGCGGTTCTTCCAGCCGTCGAGGATCATGGCGAAGACGCGCGCCGGCCAGCGCTTGTCGTCGAGCTTCTCCGCCTCGAACAGCTGCTTGATCAGGCGGATCTGGTCGTCGACGTCGAGGATGGTGAAGCTGTTCTTGAGGCCGACCAGCTCGGCGTGGCGGCGCAGGATCTTGACGCCGATGGAGTGGAACGTGCCCATCCACGGCATGCCCTCGACCACCTGGCCGACCATCTCGCCGACGCGGTCCTTCATCTCGCGCGCCGCCTTGTTGGTGAAGGTGACGGCGAGGATTTCGCCGGGCCGGGCGCGGCCGAGGTTGAGGATGTGTGCAATGCGTGTTGTGAGGACACGGGTCTTGCCGGTCCCCGCCCCCGCCAGCACCAGCACGGGCCCATCGAGCGTCTCCACCGCCTGGCGCTGCTCGGGGTTCAGGTCGGCGAGATAGGGCGCCGCGCGCGCGCCCATGGCCCGCGCCGCGATCCCGCCAGGGGCGGGGCCGGCACTGGTCGCGGCTGGAACGCGTCGCTTGGGTTCGGCCATCGATTCTCTCTTCCACGGCCAATGTGGCACCCGTGGGCCGTAATTTCGAGGTCTGTGGGCGGCCTTGTCGCCCGAAGTCCCCGCCTTTAGCGTGGTTTTTCAGGCTTTTCACAAACAGGCGGGGAGAATTCCGTGCGACTCAAAGACAAAGTGGCGATCATCACCGGCTCGGGCCGCGGCATCGGCCGCGACATCGCGCTTGCCTATGCCAGGGAGGGCGCCAGGGTCGTCATCAACGACGTCGATGCGGCGACCGCCGAGGCGACCGCGAAGGAGGCCGGCGGCATGGCCGTCGTCGCCGACGTCGCCAAGCCGGCCGACATCGCCCGCATGGTCGATACGGTCATCAAGGACCGTGGACGGATCGATATTCTCGTCAACAACGCCATGAAGATCGTGCCGGGAAAACTGGAACAGCTTCCCGAAGCCGCCTGGGACACGACGATGAACATCGGGCTCAAGGGCTCGTTCATGATGAGCCAGGCCTGCGCCAGGCACATGATCGCGCAGAAATCCGGCGTCATCGTCAACATCGCCTCGATCGCCGGGCTGTTTCCCTACAACTGGGCCGGCGCCTACAGCGTGGTGAAGGCGGGATTGATCATGCTGACCAAATTGCAGGCCATGGAGTGGGCGCCCTACGGCATCCGCGCCAATGCCATCACGCCGGGTTACATCCGCACGCCCGGCACCGAGGCGATGTATGCCGATCCGGAGATCTACGAGGGCCGCCGCAAGGGCGTGCCGATGGGCCGCGTCGGCTCCGGCGAGGACATCGCCGGGCCGGCGGTGTTCCTCGCCTGCGACGAGTCCCGCTACACCACCGGCAGCGTGGTCGGCGCCGACGGCGGCCAGGCGGTCGGTTACTTCCTCACCGTGCCGGGGCGGCGCTTCTCCGGCGGCCGCATCGACTAGCGCCGCGTCAGTACGACGGCTTCTTCCAGATGTCGCGCTTCTGCATCAGCGCCACCTGCTTGTCGATGACGTCGCGCTTGTAGTCGGCGTGCTTGGGCGGGATCTTCTTCAGGTAGCGGTTCTTCGGATAGATCGGCTTCTCGTAGATGATCTGGGCCAGCTCGGCCCGGATGTCCTTCATCCAGTTGGTGACCTGCGCCGAGGCGCGATGATGGCGCAGCGCCTCGATGTTGATGACGCCGGCGACGAAGGTCGAACCGTTGGTGTCGCGCTGCTTGCCGACCAGCTGGCCCTTGTAGTCGACGATCATCGACTGGCCGCCGCCGGCGTCGATGCCCACCGGGTGATCGGCGTCGAGGTGATAGCTGCCGATGTTCGGCGCCACGATATACATGTTGTTCTCGAGCGCGCGGGCGCGGTTGGAAATCTCGAACACGTCGTTTTCGGTGAACGGCGCCGGCATCGAGGCCCGGTACACCACCTCGGCGCCGTTCATGGCGAGGCCGCGGCCGTTCTCCGGGTAATTGCCTTCCATCGCCATCATGATGCCGAGCCGGCCGATCTTGGTGTCGGCGACCGGCCAGAACGCGTCGAGCGTGCGGCCGTATTTCTCGATCCACCAGTCGTAGATGTCGTGCGGCGACACCGAGCGCTCGACCGGCAGCAGCGCCGAAATCTTGTAGTGCTTGAGGATGATCTTGCCGTCCGGGTCGACGATGAAGCCGACGTTGAAGAAGCGGTCCTTCCAGTCTTTGTGGCGCGCCTTGGCCTGCGCCATGATGAAGACGTTCCACTGCCGCGCCAGCTTGCCGATCTCGTCGGTCTCGGGCCCCGGGATGTCGATGCAGCAGGTATTGGCATAGTCGGCGTGATCGACGTCCAGCACCTCGTCGTTGAAGCCCATCAGCGCGCCCTCGGGGATGGCGAGCAGGCGCACCGGAATGTCGAGGTTGGACAGCCAGAAGGCCGCCTTGGTCAGGCCCTTGAGGTGCTCGATATTGTGTTTGATCTCCTCGCGCCGGCGAATGCCCCAGAAGCTCGGGATCAGGCCGACGGCGTTATATGGCTCGATCATAGGTGGTTCCCCCTCATTGGATTCGCGTCATTCCGGGGCCGAGCGCAGCGGGGAGCCCGGAATCCATCCTCCGCAGCGCTGCGGATTATGGCTTCCGCGCCCCGCCCTTCGGGCCGTCTCGGAATGACAAACTAAGGATCATGCGGCCACGCTCGGCAGCCCCGCGAGCGCCATGGCCAGTTCCTTCTCGTCGTAGTTCTGGTCGACGAGCTTGCCTTCGAAGTAGTTGATGTAGGCCTGCATGTCGAAATGGCCGTGGCCGGACAGATTGAAGACGATGGTCTCGGCCTTGCCCTCCTTCTTGCAGCGCATCGCCTCGTCGATGGCGCAGCGCACGGCGTGGGTGGCTTCCGGCGCCGGCACGATGCCTTCGCAGCGCGCGAATTCGACGCCGGCCTCGAAGCAGGTCTTCTGGTGGTAGGCGCGCGCCTCGATCAGGCCGAGCTCCTTGACGTGCGACACCAGCGGCGACATGCCGTGATAGCGCAGGCCGCCGGCGTGGAATCCGGGCGGGATGAAGGTCGAGCCGAGCGTGTGCATCTTCACCAGCGGCGTCAGATGCGCGGTGTCGCCGAAGTCGTAGGCGTACTTGCCGCGTGTCAGCGACGGGCAGGCCGCGGGCTCGACCGCGATGACGCGCCGCTTGCGGCCGCCGCGCAGCTGCAGGCCGAGGAACGGAAACGCCAGGCCCGCGAAGTTCGAGCCGCCGCCGGCGCAGCCGATGACGATGTCGGCGTCGTCGCCGGCCATGGCCAGCTGCTCGATGGCCTCCTGGCCGATCACCGTCTGGTGCAGCAGCACGTGGTTGAGCACCGAGCCGAGCGAATATTTCACCGCCGGGTCCTTGGCGGCCATTTCCACCGCCTCCGAAATGGCGATGCCGAGCGAGCCGGGGCTGTCGGGGTGCTGCTTGAGGATGGCGCGGCCGGAGTCGGTCTCTTTCGACGGCGAGGCGATGCAGCGCGCGCCGTAGGTCTCCATCAGCGCGCGGCGGTACGGCTTCTGATCGTAGGACACGCGCACCTGGAACACCGTGACCTCGATGCCGAACAGCGCGCCGGCGAAGGCGAGCGAGGAGCCCCACTGGCCGGCGCCGGTCTCGGTGCTCAGCCGTTTGACGCCGGCCTGCTGGTTGTACCAGGCCTGCGCCACCGCGGTGTTCGGCTTGTGCGAGCCGGCCGGCGAGACGCCTTCGTACTTGAAGTAGATTTTGGCGGGGGTGCCGAGCTTCTGTTCGAGGCGGCGGGCGCGGATCAGCGGCGACGGCCGCCACATCCGGTAGACGTCGCGGATCGGCTCGGGAATATCGATGTAGCGCTCCGCCGACACCTCCTGCATGATCAGCGCCATCGGGAACAGCGGTTCGAGGTCGGCGGGGCCGATCGGCTGTTTCGTTCCCGGATGCAGGACGGGCGGCGGGGGCTTCGGAAGATCGGCTGCCAGGTTGTACCAAGCCTTCGGGATACGGGTTTCGTCCAAGACGAATTTGACCTGGTCACTCACGCAACTCTCCCTGACAACGTCGCACGCGCCGGCAACATACATGAGCGTGCCAAAGTTGTGAACATGACGGCCGACCGCGGGCGCTGGCGACGGCGCCGCGGCCGCAAGCGACAGGGCTTCACAAAGCCGATATTCCACTTAGAATTCGCCGCTTCGCGGCGTAGCGCCACGGCGGCCGCCGGTCCCGTGCCGAACACAACGCGCCATGTGGGGGAGTGAAAACATGTACCGAGTATTTTCGCCGCGCGCCGCTGCGGCAACGGCCGCTGTGGCATTTATGGCATTTGTGGCCTTTATTGCCGCCGGCCATGGCGCCGCCCCAGACAAAATCCGCATCGGACTCATCTACACGCTGTCGGGGCCGCCGAGTGTGCTCGGCCAGCAGTCGAAGAATGCCTTCGAGCTTGCGGTCAAGGACCTCGGCGGCAAGATGGGCGGCAAGGATGTGGAACTGTTCGTCGCCGATGACGGGCTCAAGCCCGACGTCGCGATTCAGAAAGTCCAGGAACTGCTCGAGCGCGACAAGGTCGACATCGTGGTCGGCCCGATCTTCTCCAATATCCTTCAAGCAATTCACAAGCCGGTCATGGATGCTGGCAAGGTACTGATCAGCACCAATGCCGGAGCATCGTCGTTTGCCGGCGCGGCCTGCAATGCCAGATTTTTCGTCACGTCCTACCAGAACGACCAGATCTTCCAGACGCTGGGCAAGGCGGCGAACGACAAAGGCTACAAGCGCGTTTACGCCCTGGTGCCGAACTATCAGGCCGGCAAGGACGCGCTCGCTGGCTTCAAGAGCACATACAAGGGCACGATCGTCGAGGAATCGCTGGTCCCGCTCAACAGCCTCGATTTCCAGGCGGACTTGTCCAAACTCAACGCCAACAAGCCCGACGCGTTGTTCACTTTCATGCCCGGCGGCCTCGGCATCAGCCTGATCAAGCAGCTCACCCAGGCGGGCCTGAAGGGGAAATTTCCGATCATCTCGGCCTTCACCGCCGACGAGGCGACGCTGCCGGTGCTGGGCGAAGCCGCCGATGGCATCTTCGGCGCCCTGACCTGGGCGCCGAACACCGACAATCCGCAGAACAAAAAGTTCGTCGCAGCGTATGAGGCGGCCTACCACGCAATCCCCGCCTCCTATGCGATGCAGGCCTATGACGCCGCCATGCTGATCGACAGCGCGGTGCGCGCAACCAAGGGCAACGTGTCGGACAGCAAGGCCTTGAGCGCCGCGCTCAAGAAGGCGGACTTCAAGTCGCTGCGCGGTTCGTTCAAATTCAACGTCAACGGCTATCCGATCCAGGATTTCTATTTGACCAAGGTCGTCAAGCGCGCGGACGGAAAATATCAAACCTCGATTGTCGAGAAGGTGATTGCCGATAACGCCGATCCTTACGCCAAGGATTGTAAGCAGTGAGGGTCAATCGCTCGGCGTGAGGTAGCAGGCGGTCAGCGCTTTTGTTTTTGCGGCATGGCGATGCGGCGCCCGACCCCGTCGGGCAGCGGCAGGCGCGCGTGCGCGGCCTTCATCGCTTCCAGCCGTTGCAGGACGTCCTCGGGAAACGGCGCCACCTTCTTGGCGCCCATGTCGACGTGGAGCGTCATGTTCTCCGACGTGGCCGAAACCCAGCCTTGCTCGGCGTGCTTCAGCGTCTCGAAATAATGGATGCGCTTCTCGTCATAGTCGAGCAGCTGAAACTCCACTTGCACCGGATTGCCTTCGTGGATCTCGCGCAGATAGCGCACATGCACTTCCGCGGTGAAGGTCGAATGGTTGGTTCGCTTGAGATAGTCGAGCCCGATGCCGAGCATTTCGTAGGTCTCGTCCACCGCGCGGTCGAACAGCACGTTGTAATAGGCCATGTTGAGGTGCCCGTTGTAGTCGATCCAGGCCGGCTCGACCCGCATGACCGAGGAGACAAAGGGGGCGGGGAATTCCGTCACGGCCTGGCTAGGGCGCCAGTCCCCGCGAAAGCGGGCACGCAGGGCAAAAAGAACTGGATTCCCGCTTGCGCGGAATGAGCGGAGCGTTTGGTCATGCGCTGATCGGATAGACGGCCTTTTCGCCGCTCAGCACGCGGGCGACATCGGAGGCGCATTTGCTCTGCAGTTCCTCCAGCGCCTCGATCGAATAGAATGCTGTGTGCGGCGAGACGATCACATTGTCGCGGCCGAGCAGGGGAGAATCCTTGGCGAGCGGCTCTGCTGCCACCACGTCGAGTCCGGCGCCGCCGAGCTGGCCGCTGTCGAGCGCGGCGACCAAAGCCGCCTCGTCGATCAGCGGCCCGCGCGCGGTGTTGACGATGTAGGCGCCCCTTTTCATCTTGGCGAAGGTGGTCGCGTTCATCAGGCCGCGCGTCTGCGGCGTCAGCGGTGCATGCACCGAGACGTAATCGGAAGTCTTTAGCAAGGTGTCGAAATCGACGCTCTCGACGCCGGCTGCCTTGAACAGCTCGGTCTTGGCGAAGGGGTCGAAGGCGATCACTTTCATGCCGAAGGCCTTTGCCTTCGGTGCAACCAGCCGCGGAATGTTGCCGAAGCCGACAAGGCCGAGCACGGTGCCTTCGATGCGACGGATCGGCACCACCGCCGGCATTTCCCAGCGCCCGCTTTGCACCAGCCTGTTGGAGAACGGAATCTTGCGAATCAGCGCCAGCAGCAAAGCCATGGCGTGGTCCGAGACCTCGCGGATGCAATAGTCGGGCACATAATTGACGGCGATGCCCTTTTCCTTGGCCGCTACGAGGTCGATGTTGTCGACGCCCAGGCCGAAGCGGCCGATCGCCTTGCATTTGGTGAGTTGGGTCAAGATCTCGCGCGTCAGCTTGGCGTAGGTGACCAGAATCGCGTCTGCATCCCTGGCAACCGCGAGGATATCGTCAGCGTTCGCGCTTTTCGACATGCGAAACGTCGGATTGAGCTTGGCGAGCGCGGCCTTGGCGGGATCGAGGGAGGGAAAGACACTGTCGGTGACGGCAATGATCGGGCCGGCCATTCGCAAACTCCAGCTTCGACAAACGGGAGCGGGAACCTACGACAGCGAATTTCGCCCGTCCACCGGGACATTTCCGCTAATTGTGTCCGCGGCACACGCGGTCTAATAAGGCTGCGCAGACGGACGTCGAGAGGACGATCATGGCCGCAGTCGACCGCTCGCTTGCCGCGGGCCTGCCACTTTTTGCCGGACTTTCGCCCACCGAACTCGACGACATCCTGCGTGAAGCCCATGCGGTTCATCACGCGAAGAACAGCGTTGTCTTCGAAGAGGGTGCGGAGGCCGAGTCGTTTTTCGTCCTGCTGCACGGCCATGTGCGCGCCACCAAGACGACGTCGGACGGCCAGCAGGTCGTAGTGCGCTACGTGGCGCCGGGCGAAATTTTCGGTGTCGCCATGGCCATCGGCCTGCCGCGTTACCCGGCGACCGCGACGGCGGTGGACGACAGCGTGGTGCTGGTCTGGCCTGCGTCAATTTGGCCGCGCCTGGTCGAGAAATATCCGGTGCTGGCGACCAATACACTGCAGACGCTGGGCAGTCGTCTGCAAGACTCCCACACCCGCGTCGTCGAAATGTCGACCGAGCAGGCCGAAAGCCGTGTCGCGCACGCTCTGCTTCGTCTCATTCGCCAGGCTGGCCGCAAAGTCGAATCCGGCGTCGAAGTCGACTTTCCGATCAGCCGTCAGGACATCGCCGAGATGACGGGCACGACGCTGCACACGGTCAGCCGCATCCTCAGCGGCTGGGAGCAGCGAGGGCTCATTGACGGCGGCCGCCAGCGAATCGTCGTGCGCGAGCCTGAGAAGCTGCAGGCTTTGGCCGAAGGCTGATCGGTCCTCCGTATTTCTACGTAAGCCGGGACAAATTTGGGTTGGGTGCGGCAACCGCGCCGCTACGGATTCATACGTAGACTCAATGACATTTGAGATTGATGCAGCGCAAAGAAGATCGCCCCTTTGCGCCTAGTTTGATTGCCGGTTTCAGGACTCAAAACACAAAGGGGATTGCCATGTTTCTGACCCGACGCACCGCAATGATCGGTGTCGCTGGCCTTGCGGCCGCTGCCGCGACCGCCGCCCGTCCCGAGGCCGCCGCCGCGGCGACCGAGGTCGGCACGCTGCCGAGCCGCCGCCAGAAGCTCAATCTCGTGGCGCCGCCGCTGGTGCATCCGCACGACCAGGTTGCCAAGCAGGGCCCGGTCATCAACGAAGTCACGCTGACGATCGAGGAGAAAAAGATCGTCATCGACGACGACGGCACCACCATGCAGGCCATGACCTATAACGGCTCGATCCCCGGCCCGCTGATGGTCGTGCATCAGGACGACTATATCGAGCTGACGCTGGTCAATCCGGCGGCCAACCAGATGGCGCACAATATCGACTTCCACGCCGCCACCGGCGCGCTGGGCGGCGCGCCGCTGACGCTGATCAATCCGGGCGAACAGGTCGTGCTGCGCTTCAAGGCGACCCGGCCCGGCGTCTTCGTCTATCACTGCGCGCCCGGCGGCCCGATGATCCCGTGGCACGTCGTATCCGGCATGAGCGGCGCGGTGATGGTGCTGCCGCGCGACGGCCTCAAGGACGGCAACGGCAAGCCGTTGCGCTACGACCGCATCTACTACATCGGCGAGAACGAGTTCTACATCCCGCGCGACGAGCAGGGCAAGTTCAAGACCTACGAGTCGCTCGGCGACTCCTATGCCGACACCGAAGAGGCGATGCGCAAGCTCATCCCGACGCACGTCGTTTTCAACGGCAAGGTCGGCTCTCTCACCGGCAAGAACGCCATGCCGGCCAAGGTCGGCGAGACGGTGATGATCATCCATTCGCAGGCCAACCGCGATACGCGACCGCACCTGATCGGCGGCCACGGCGACTACGTCTGGGAGCAGGGCAAGTTCTCGGTCGCGCCCGACACCAATCTCGAGACCTGGTTCATTCGCGGCGGTTCGGCGGGGGCGGCGCTCTACACCTTCCGTCAGCCCGGCGTCTACGCCTACGTCAACCACAATCTCATCGAAGCGGCGCTGCTCGGCGCCACCGCCCATTTCAAGGTGGACGGCCAGTGGAACGACGACCTGATGAAGCAGATCAAGCCGCCGGCTCCGATCAAGCAGACCGTCGGCGAAAAGTAACCGATCTGCGGCGGGCCTTGGCCCGCCGCCTGGGAGATCCGCCATGTTGCTGGCGCTCAAGATCAAGATCGTTGTCGCGGCGGCGGCATTTGCCGCAAGCCCGATGGCGGTCTCGGTCCTGGCGCCGGCGCCGCACGGTGACGTCGAGGCACCGGTCGTGGTCGAATTGAAGCCCGGCACTGCGCCCTATTGGCCGCCGGGCGAGTTCATCCGCGACGGCAAGCCCGGCGATCCGCCGCCGGCGACGATCCATATCCGCCGCGCCTTCAAGCTGATGAAATACCAGGTGACGGTGGCGGAGTATCAACGCTGCGTCGCCGACAAGGTCTGCGTCGCCGTGCCGCCGGACACTGCCGCCAGGCTGGACCGGCCGGCGGTCATGGTGAGCTTCCGCGACGCGCAAACCTACGCCCGCTGGCTGTCGGACAAGACCGGCAGCCGCTATCGCCTGCCGACCGACGAGGAGTGGACCTATGCCGCCGGCAGCCGCGCCCCGGACGAGGCGCCGCTGTCCTCGGTCGCCAACGACCCGATCGCGCGCTGGCTCTATCATTACGATCGCGAGGCGCGCTCGCAGCCGGCTGATCCGACGACTCAGCCGACCGGCAGCTTCGGAGTCAACGAAAACGGCATCGCCGATATCGGCGGCAATGTCTGGGAATGGACCTCGACCTGCTTCACGCGCTCGCTGGTCGAGGGCGGCAAGGCGCGCGTGGTGACGGAGAACTGCGGCGTGCGCGTCGTCGAAGGCCGCCACCGCACCTACATCACGGATTTCATCCGCGACGCCCGCGCCGGCGGTTGTGCGGTCGGCACGCCGCCGAGCAATCTCGGTTTCCGGCTCATCCGCGAGGACAGCAGCGGGTGGTTCATGTCGTGGGACGGGCGTCTCGCGCCGCGCGGCTAGACAATCGCAAAGCTGGTGCCTATTCCTGCCTCGTGACCGCGTCCGCCATTTGCTAATGTCGGACGCGAGAGGATCCGCGAATGGCGCTGCTTGAACCAGCCTCCACACAACGACGCCGCGACCCGGCAGCCGTCAAGAAGGCGGTCGCCGACCTCGCCGCGGCCTTCGGCAACCGGCTGGTCACCGCCCAGGCCGTGCGCGAGCAGCATGGCAACACGCTGACCTGGGTACCGAACCAGCCGCCCGACGCAGTGGTGTTTCCGCAAAACGCCGAGGACGTGCAGCGCATCGTGCGCATCTGTGCGACGAACGACGTCCCGGTCATCGCCTTCGGCACTGGCACCTCGCTCGAGGGGCACGTCAACGCGCCGTTCGGCGGCGTCTCGGTCGACTTCCGCGACATGAACAAGGTGCTTGCTGTGCATGCCGAGGACCTCGACTGCGTCATCGAGCCCGGCGTCACGCGCAAGGCGCTCAACGAGCAGCTGCGCGACAGCGGCCTGTTCTTTCCGATCGACCCCGGCGCCGATGCCTCGCTCGGCGGCATGGCGGCAACGCGCGCCTCCGGCACCAACGCCGTGCGCTACGGCACCATGAAGGACAACGTGCTGGCGTTGAAGGTTGTCAAGGCCGATGGCACGTTGATGACCACCTCGCGCCGCGCCAAGAAATCCTCGGCCGGCTATGACCTGACACGGCTGATCGTCGGCAGCGAGGGCACGCTCGGCATCATCACCGAGCTGACGCTCAAGCTATCGGGCATCCCCGAAGCCATCGCTTCCGGGGTCTGCCCGTTTCCCTCGGTCGACGCCGCCTGCCAGGCCACCATCCTCACCATCCAGTCCGGCATTCCGGT
>Ga0070741_10008267_pt1:0-7500 | contig 20992 bp, 12 predicted proteins | sample Coa_R1_4_FD_66440 | JGI IMG/M metagenome (GOLD analysis project Ga0070741, IMG submission 66440) | Surface soil microbial communities from Centralia Pennsylvania, which are recovering from an underground coalmine fire - Coalmine... | ecosystem: Environmental > Terrestrial > Soil >...
GACAATGGCAAAAGAGAAATTTGACCGGAGTAAGCCACACGTCAACATCGGCACGATCGGCCACGTCGACCACGGCAAGACGACACTGACGGCGGCGATTACCAAAGTGCTGGCCAAAAATAACCCGAAGATCGCCTTCCGCTCGTTCGACTCGATTGACAACGCGCCGGAGGAGAAGGCCCGCGGCATCACCATCGCCACCGCGCATGTCGAGTACGAAACAAAGAATCGCCACTATGCGCATGTCGACTGCCCCGGCCACGCCGACTACGTCAAGAACATGATCACCGGCGCCGCCCAGATGGACGGCGCCATCCTCGTCGTCGCCGCCACCGACGGCCCGATGCCGCAGACGCGTGAACACATCCTGCTCGCCCGCCAGGTGGGCGTCCCGGCGATGGTCGTCTTTATGAACAAAGTCGACGCCGTGGATGACGCCGAACTGCTCGACCTGGTCGAACTCGAAGTCCGCGAACTCCTGTCGAAGTACGAGTTCCCGGGCGACGAGATCCCGGTCATCCGCGGCAGCGCTTTGAACGCGCTTAACGGCGAAGGCGACTGGGAGAAGGGCGTCGATGAGCTGATGGCGGCCGTCGACTCATACATCCCGACGCCGGCGCGCGAGATCGACAAGCCGTTCCTGATGCCGGTCGAGGACATCTTCACGATCCAGGGGCGGGGGACGGTGGCGACCGGGAGGATCGAGCGCGGGATCGTCAAGGTCAACGAGGCGGTCGAGATCGTCGGCATCCGCCCGACGCGCAACACCGTGGTGACGGGGGTGGAGATGTTCAAGAAGCTGCTCGACGAGGGGCGGGCGGGCGACAACGTGGGGCTGCTCTTGCGCGGGGTCGAGCGCAAGGAGATCGAGCGGGGTCAGGTGATCGCCAAGCCGGGGAGCATCAAGCCGCACACGAAGTTCAAGGCCGAGGCCTACGTGCTGACGAAAGAGGAGGGGGGCCGGCACACGCCGTTCTTCACGGGCTACCGGCCGCAGTTCTACTTCCGGACGACGGACGTGACGGGGGTGGCGAAGCTGCCGGAGGGGGTGGAGATGGTGATGCCCGGAGACAACATCGCGATGGAGATCGAGTTGATCACACCGATCGCGATGGAGAAGGGCTTGCGGTTCGCGATCCGCGAGGGGGGCCGCACGGTCGGCGCCGGCACCATCTCCGAAATCGTCGAGTAATCATTTTGAGCCGTGCGAAAGGCTGACGGAGCGCGGGTCAGGTCATTCGCGCTCCTTTGTAATGTTCAGGAAGTGATATGAGAGACAATATTATATTGCAGTGTCCGGAGTGCAAGAACCGGAACTACGTGACTGATAAAAACAAGAAAAAGACGACGCAGCGGCTGGAATTCAAGAAGTTCTGCCGCTTCTGCCGCAAGCACACGGCACACAAGGAAACCAAGTAAATACTGGTTTCGATCCAGGGGTATAGTGTCAACGGTTAGCACAGCGGTCTCCAAAACCGTGAGTCCGGGTTCGAATCCTGGTACCCCTGCCAGACATTTTCAGCTGTCAGAAGCGCATTCAGCGCCGCCCCGATCAGGCATCATCACAGGCCGGCAACGACGGTTCAGGAAAGAGCAATATGGCAACATCGCGCGCTCGCGAGGGTAACGCAGCTATGGCAGAAGAATCAGGAGGGACGACTTTTCCCAAACCACCCAACTGGTGGGGGGGGATTCGCCATTACCTCCACGAAGTCTCGCTGGAGATGAAGAAGGTCTCCTGGCCGGCGCAGACGGAGGTCGTCAACACGACCCTGGTGGTGATCCTGGCGGTCTTCTTTTTTTCTGTCTTCCTGTTCGGGACTGACTGGGTCTTATACTGGGTGATTCACATCCTTGAGCTTGGGGCGAAGAAGCTTTTCACTTAACGCACAGGGGGCGGCTCCGCCCGAGGTTGAAAACGCGCCGCCGACGAAACGCTATGGCACAGCAGTGGTTCATCATTCATACCTACTCCGGCTATGAGCGCAAAGTGCGTGACAGCCTCAACAGCCGCATCAAGGCCTTCGGGATGGAGAAGGAAATCACCGAAGTGCTGATCCCGACTGAGACGGTCGTCGAGATGCGCGGCTCGAAGCGCGTCGAAAGCACCCGGATGTTCTTCCCCGGTTACGTGCTGGTGCAGATCGAGTGCAACGAGAAGGGCGAAATCTCGGACAACGCCTGGCACCTGATCAAAAGCACGCCGAAGGTGACGAGCTTCGTCGGCGGGCAGAAGCCGACGCCGCTGACGCCCGAGGAGGTTGACCAGATCGTCCACCACGTCGCCGTGGCGGCCGAGAAGCCGAAGCCGAAATTCACTTTCGAGCGCGGCGAGACGGTGCGCATCACGAACGGCCCGTTCGCCACCTTCACGGGCAAGGTTGAAGAGGTCAACCCCGACAAGAACATGCTCAAGGTCATGGTGACGATCTTCGGTCGCGCCACGCCGGTCGAACTGGGGTTCCTCGAAGTCGAGAAACACACATTTACTGAAGAGACGTAAGCACTGATTCATTATGGCGAAGAAGATTACAGGTTACATCAAACTCCAGGTCCCGGCGGGCAAGGCCAACCCCGCGCCGCCCATCGGCACGGCGCTCGGCCCGCAGGGCGTCAACATCATGGAGTTCTGCAAGCAGTTCAACGCGAAGACCGCGAACATGGGCGACATCAAGATTCCGGTCGTCATCACGGTCTACGCGGATCGCTCATTCACCTTCATCACCAAGACCCCGCCAGCTGCCGACCTGCTGAAGAAGGCGGCGAAAATCGAGAAGGGATCGGGCAAGCCGAATCGCGAGAAGAACGGACAGGTCACGCGCGCTCAGATCGAAGAGATCGCGAAGACCAAGATGCCTGACCTCAATACGACAAATCTCGAGTCAGCCATTCGCACCATCGAAGGCACCGCCAGGAGTCTCGGGCTGGAAATCGTCGGGTGATTGCAGATTGCGGGATGATTATTTCTTCAATCCGCACTCCGCAATCAATTTAGGGAGTGACAGGGCTTCTGCGCGCCGTCACGTTAACACCTGAAAGGAAAATCATGGCAGGAAAGAAATTCAAGGCCGCGCTCGCTCAGGTTGAGCAGAGCCGGCAATACTCTCTGGCCGACGCGGCCGGCCTCATCAAGAAAATCGCCTTCGCAAAATTCGATGAGACCGTCGAGCTGACGATGGTCCTCGGCGTTGACCCGCGCAAAGCCGATCAGAACGTGCGCGGCACGATCGTCCTGCCGCACGGTCTGGGCAAATCAAAGCGCGTGGCCGTCCTCGCCTCCGGCGACAAGCAGCGCGAGGCGACCGAGGCCGGGGCCGATGAGGTCGGCGCTGAGGATCTGGTCGAAAGGATCAAAGGCGGCCACCTCGATTTTGACGCGCTGATTGCGACGCCCGATATGATGAAGCTGGTCGGGACGCTCGGCAAAATCCTGGGGCCCCGCGGCCTCATGCCGAACCCGAAGACCGGCACCGTGACGCTTGACGTGGCGAACGCGGTCAGGGAGACGAAGGCCGGTAAGGTCGAATTCCGCGTGGACAAGACCGGGGTCGTACACGTCCCGGTCGGCAAGGTCTCGTTCGCGGCTGACAAGCTCGTTGATAACGCGAAGACGCTGATTGATGCCGTCATTAAAGCCAAGCCTTCGACCGCGAAGGGGCGTTACGTCAAAAAGATGAACGTCGCCTCGACGATGGGGCCGGGCGTGCTGCTCAATCCGGTTGAGTTCGGCGCGTAGCGCCCGGCGACGGGTCGCCCGAGGAATTTGTCGCGCGCCGGGGCTGATTCCCGGAAGCGCGCTGACCATTGACAGGGCTTCGCGCCGTCGAAGCCACAAGCCTGAGAGATTTGCGATGAAAACCAGAACGCAGAAACAGGAAGAAGTCGAAACTCTGAAAAAAGAGTTTGGGAGTACCGATAACGCCCTGCTCGTCGGTTTCCAGGGGCTGACCGTCGAAGTTGACGGCCAGTTGCGCCGCCAGTTGCGCGACGCCCAGCTGAACTACCGCGTGGTCAAAAACACGCTGGGCCGGCTGGCCGTCGAAGGCACGCCGCTTGAGCCGCTCAAGGAACACTTCGCCGGGATGACCGCGATCGCTTACACCGAGAATGACGTCGTCAACCTGGCGAAGGTGCTGACGAAGTTCGCGAAGGAGAACGCGAAGTTCACCTTCAAGGCCGGCGTCGTCGAGGGGCGGGTGATCAACGTCAAAGACATTGACGCGCTGGCCTCAATGCCGTCGAAGGAGGAGTTGATCAGCAAGATGATGTTCCTGATCAATTCCGGGGCGCAGCGGATGGCCGTCGCGATCAGCGGCGTGGCGCGCAATCTGGCCGTCGTCACGAGCGAGGTCGCGAAGCAGAAAGAGGCCCAGGGGTAGTTCCGGGATTTCAAATCCGGACTGAATTTTGGAATTTTCCACCGGCTGTGGTGCCTTGTCAGTACGCAGCCGACGCACGATGACCCGCGCGGGAGTGATGCCCTTCGCCGGTCAGTTCGCGCGCCGTCAGGTTCAATCATCAGCTGCGGCGCATTCAGACAATTGTTTTAAGCGAATACCGCAGAGAGGATAAAGAAAAGTCATGTCGGAAAAGATTCAGGGAATTCTTGACCAGATCAGTTCACTCACCCTGCTCGAAGCTTCGCAGCTGGTGAAGGAGATGGAAACGAAGTTCGGCGTTTCGGCGGCGGCGGCGGCAGTCGCCGTGGCCCCGTCCGGCCCCGGCGCGGCGGCCGCGGCGGCGCCTGCTGAGGAGCAAACCGAATTCAACGTCATTCTCACCGGCGCCGGCGCGAACAAGATCAACGTGATCAAGGTCGTTCGCGAGATCACCAGCCTCGGCCTCAAGGAGGCCAAGGACCTCGTTGACGGCGCTCCGAAGCCGGTCAAGGAGGGCGTCAGCAAGGACGAGGCTGAAGAGATCAGGAAGAAACTTGCCGACGCCGGCGCGTCGGTCGAGGTCAAGTAACAAATTCGCCGGTTGTCAGTCGTTAGTTAAAATTCAGCGCGCTGACAACCGGCCGTCCAGTCAATCAGCCACAAGGTAGTGCCCCGGGGGGATTGCAGAGCCGAGTGGTTTTTCTGTATACTGCCGCATCATCAAGAGGGGGCAGAGTCAAAACATACAAAATTTCAAATCAACTGCGAAAGCGCGCGGCTCGGCGAAGTGTCGTCCTGAGCCGCCGCTTTGTCATGTCCGGCCTCATGGTCTTTAGGCAGTCCTCACGGCTGTTGACTGCACACGGGGGCCGGTAATTCACACGAAGGTTGAGCGCAATGACTACTGAAATGAATACGGCCAGGATTGATCTGAGCGGGTTTGCCAATGGTGATCGCAATGTGCCGCGCCACGACTTTTCACGGATTCGCACGGCGGTGCGCATCCCCAACCTGATCGAAGTGCAGCGGGAGAGCTATGACCGGTTCCTGCAGATGGATCTGCTGCCGGCGGAGCGTGACAACACCGGGTTGCAGGCGGTCTTCCGCTCGACCTTCCCGATTTCGGACTTCCGCGACACGTCGTCGCTCGAGTTCGTCGAATACCGCATCGGCAACTGGCAGTGCAAATGCGGTCAGTTACAGGGGCTCCACCACCTGCGCTCGAACTGTAAGCAGTGCGGTTCGGTGATCCGGGTCAACCCGCTCTCGTCCGAAGACGTGATCTGCAACAACTGCCACACCTTCAACAGGAACATCGTCATCACCTGCGACAATTGCGGCGAGCCGGTCGGGTTGAAGCACAAGTATGACGTGAACGAATGCCAGGAGCGCGGCATGACCTACGCCGTGCCGCTGCACGTCAAGATCCGCCTGACGGTCTGGGACAAGGACGAGGAGACCGCACAGAAATCCATCCGCGACATCAAGGAGGAAGAGGTCTACTTCGGCGACCTGCCGATGATGACCGAGAACGGCACGTTCATCATCAACGGCACCGAGCGCGTAATCGTGTCGCAACTGCACCGCTCGCCCGGCGTCTTCTACGAGAAGGCGGATAACAACACGTTCTTCCTGGCGAAGATCATCCCGTACCGCGGCTCGTGGGTCGAATTCGAGTACGACAACAAGAACCTGCTCTACGTCCGGATTGACCGCAAGCGGAAATTCCTGGCGACGATCTTCCTGCGCGCACTGGGCCTGAAGACCGACGAGGAGATTCTGAAGACCTTCTATAAGGTGGACAGAGTCCGCCTCGACAAGGGCCGGCTCCTCTGGCAGGTGAGCCCGAATATCGTGGGCCTGCGCGCTTCGCACGACGTGGCGACGAGGGGCGGCGAAGTGATCGTCAAGAGCGGCAAGAAGATCAGCCAGTCCGTTTACGAAGCCATCGTCCAGGCGAAGATCAAAGAGGTCGAGGTCAACGTTCAGGATCTGACCGGGGCTTTCACGCTGAGGGATCTCGTGAACACTACCGACGGCGAGGTCTTCGCCGAAAGCAATACTGAACTGACTCCCGAAACGATTGCGAAGGCCGCCGAAGCGGGCGCGGACGAACTTGAAATCTTCTTCCCTGAGAAAGACGACGTCGGCCCGGTGATGAGCGCGACCGTGCGCAAGGACGCGATCAAGACGCCGCAGGAGGCGCTGATCGAAATCTACCGCAAGATGCGCCCCGGCGACCCGCCGACCCTGGAAACTTCGACCTCGCTGTTCGAGGGCATGTTCTTCGACGCGCGCAAGTTCGATTTCTCGCGCGTCGGTCGCCTGAAGTTCAACATCAAGATGGGACGGCCCGACCGCGAACGGCTTGATGATCCGCTGTTCGCGCCGACCGACTTCTTCGACGTGATTGATTACGTGCTGAAGCTCAAGCGCATCACGGGCGAAGTGAAGCTGCCGGACGGCCGGACGATCTTTTACAGCGACGACGACATTGACCACCTCGGCAACCGGCGCGTGCGCGCCGTCGGCGAGCTGCTCGAAAACCAGTTCCGCCTCGGTCTCGTCCGCATGGAGAGGGCCATCAAGGAGAAGATGTCCATCCACCAGGAGATGCAGACCGCGATGCCGCGCGACCTGATCAACGCGAAGCCGGTGACCGCGGCCGTGCGCGAATTCTTCGGCTCGTCACAGCTCTCGCAGTTCATGGATCAGACCAACCCGCTCTCGGAAATCACGCACAAGCGGCGGCTTTCGGCCCTGGGCCCGGGCGGACTCTCGCGCGAGCGCGCGGGATTCGAGGTGCGCGACGTGCATCCGACGCACTACGGCCGCATCTGCCCGATTGAGACGCCTGAAGGTCCGAACATCGGTCTGATTTCGTCGCTGTCGTGTTTCGCGCGGATCAACGAATTCGGCTTCATCGAATCGCCCTACCGCAAGGTGGTGGACGGCCGCGTGATCGAGTACGTGCTGATTCATAACGGCGGCGATACGGACTTCAAGCCGGGTGAACACGCTGAGCTTGAGAAGGTCGAGAGGGCGAACAGGAAACTGAGTGACAATCAGAAGCCCGCGACTTACGAGCCGTACCCGTTTTACCAGTCAGCCTGGGAGGAGG
>Ga0070741_10008267_pt1:12500-20992 | contig 20992 bp, 12 predicted proteins | sample Coa_R1_4_FD_66440 | JGI IMG/M metagenome (GOLD analysis project Ga0070741, IMG submission 66440) | Surface soil microbial communities from Centralia Pennsylvania, which are recovering from an underground coalmine fire - Coalmine... | ecosystem: Environmental > Terrestrial > Soil >...
GTCGGCGTGATCGCCGCGCAGTCAATCGGCGAGCCCGGCACGCAGCTCACGATGCGCACCTTCCACATCGGCGGCGCGGCCTCGCGCGTCACCGAGCAGTCGGCGCACGAGGCGCGCGTGTCGGGGACGGTCCGTTACGCCGACCTCAACACCGTCGTCAACCGCGAGGGCAAGATCATCGCGATGAACCGTAACGGTTCGGTCCTGATCGTTGACGACCGCGGTCGCGAAGTCGAACGCTACCCGATCGCCTACGGCACGATTCTGAACTACCCCGACGGCGGGCGAGTCGAGATCGGCGACAAGGTGGCCGAATGGGATCCGTTCACCTTCTCGATCCTGACCGAGGTCGTCGGCACGGTCCACTGGCGCGACCTGATCGAAGGCGTGACCGTTCACGAAGAGCAGGATGAGACCACCGGCCTGATCCGCCCGATCGTGATGGATTCGCCGGACGAGAAGCGCCAGCCGCGCATCGAGATCAAGTCCGACTCGGGCAAGGTGCAGAAGACTTACGCGATGCCGATCCGCGCCAACCTCATGGTCAGCAACGGCGATGCGGTCGAACCGGGCGACATCCTCGCGAAGATCCCGCGTGAGATCACCAAGACGAAGGATATTGTCGGCGGTCTCCCTCGCATCGTCGAACTGTTCGAGGCCCGGCGCCCGCGCGAGACGGCGGTCATGAGCGAAATTGACGGCACGGTCAAATTCGGCCCGGTCACCAAGGGGTCGCAGAAAGTCATCATCGTCGGCGAAAACGGCGAGGAGCGTGAGTACTCGATCCCGCGCGGCACGCACATCAACGTGCAGGAAGGCGACCACGTGCGCGCCGGCGAGCCGCTGATGGACGGCCCGCTTAACCCGCATGACATCCTGGCCGTGCGCGGGATGGAGGAGTTGCAGCGTTACCTGGTCAACGCGATTCAGGAGGTGTACAGGTTGCAGGGTGTGCATATCAACGACAAGCACATCGAGGTGATCGTGCGCCAGATGCTGCGCTGGGTGCGGATCAAGGAGGTCGGCGACACCGAGTTCCTGCTCGAAGAGCAGGTTGACCGCTTCCGCTTCCACGACGAGAACGAGCGGGCGCTCACGGCGGACGGGCAGCCCTCAGTGGCCGAACCGCTGCTGCTCGGCATCACGAAGGCCTCGCTCTCGACCGAATCGTTCATCTCGGCGGCGTCCTTCCAGGAGACGACTCGCGTGCTGACCGAGGCGGCGATCTCCGGTCGGGTGGATTACCTGCGCGGCCTCAAGGAGAACGTGATCATGGGCCGCCTGATCCCGGCCGGCACCGGGATGGATTACTACCGGAACTTCAAGGTCGCCTCCGACCCGACCATGCACGAGGTTCCGATGGAGGAAGAAGACGAGACGCCGATTTACCTCGAAGCGATGGCGGCGATCAGCGCCAGACAGCAGCCCGAGCCGGAGGTGGATGAGGCGGAATTCGAGGAACCGGAAGAGGTGGAAGAGGAGGAGGAATTCTTCGGGGAAGAGGCGATGGTCGAGGAAGACGACGAATAACTCTTCAGTCATTCTGCCGGAAATAGAGAGGGCCGCAGGGATCATTTCCCTGCGGCCCTTTTATTTTCCGAAGCCCGATCCGCCAGATTGATCTGAAACATTCCAAACGGTGGCACGTCAGCCAGTGACATGAAAATGAACTTCTGACCGGGGCATCGGTCAGAATGCCTCGTTACTTCCAGACAGGCGCTGTGATTTCAACACCCTGCCAGATGACCGGTCATCGGGGGCCGCCTGGTACGTGGATTGCCGACTGAGATGTCGCTCAGCATGTGTGCAAACTGCACGATTGATGAAATGCGACAACCCCGTCGTTGCTGCAGGCCATTGGAAACGAGAGAACCAGGAGTAATGCATGACCCCCGTGAATGATCGCAACGGACACCGGTCGCAGGCCCGAGTGATGTTCGGACTGGCAATGATCGCTGTTCTGGTCCATCTGGCGATTATCCCCGCCCAGGCAAACCCGAAGACGAGCAGGCTGGCGCCGGAACTGCTGCGCCAGCGCGCGCGGACTGCTCCCCGGGAAACCGTTCGTGTCATCATCAGAACCAAAGATCAGCCGACCCGGAATGATGAGGCCGCAATTCAATCGGCGGGCGCGAAAAACGTCAGGCGTTTTGGCCGGCTGAATCTGATGGCGGCGGAAGTCCCGGCGGGGAAGATTAAATCTCTGGCGGCGCGGCGCCAGACGGAGTGGGTCTCCGAAGACGGCGTGGTCAGGGCTTCAGACCATGACGGTGATCCCAACCAGATGCTCTATGCGATGTCGAAACTGCCCGGCAGTCACATCGAGGTGGCCACCGGCGTGGAAAGCCTGCTCAGGACGCTCGCGAATGGCGGCGTAAAAATCGGCAGCGCCTCGCCCGACGGCTACACCTTTTCGTCCGGCAACGGTACGTCATTCATTGTCGGCAGGCCCTCCGGAAAATCACTGCTCGCGAGGGACCTCCCGACGATTGCGGTTTTCGATTCGGGGGTTTCTCCGCCCAACAATTCAGACATCGGCAACAATCGCATTCTGGCGCGGGTTGATTTCACCGGGAGCGAACGTCAGAACACGGACTTCTATGGGCATGGCACGCACATCGCCGGCGTCGCAGCGGGCACCGGCGCGTATTCGCTCAGCAACTGGCGGCTGAATCCCGGGGATCCGACCTTCCAGGGGATCGCGCCCATCGTCAACCTCGTTGACGTGCGCGTGCTGGATGAGAACGGGGTGGGGAACGCCGCTTCGGTCATTGCGGGCATTGACTGGGTGCTGGCGAACAAGGACAAATACAACATCCGCATCATCAACCTGAGCCTGGGCGGGGCTGTGACTCAGTCTTACAAGACCGACCCGCTGTGCCTGGCCGTCGAGCGCGCGGTCGAAGCCGGAATCATCGTGGTCTGTGCCGCGGGCAATTACGGCAAGGATGATCAGGGCCAGCCGCTTTACGGCGGCATCGTTTCCCCGGCCAACGACCCTTACGTGATCACCGTGGGCGCGATCAACACGATGCAGACGAACGCCCGCTCGGATGATGTGATGGCGACTTACAGCTCGCATGGCCCGACGCTGGTTGACGGCCTGATCAAACCCGACATCGTAGCCCCGGGCAACAAGATCGTTTCGCTGCGGGCCAGTACATTGCCGGGGGGCGGGAACGTGCTGAGCAACCGGGACGGCCTCGCTTCGCCGAAACTGACGCTGGCTTCGCTCGGGAAAAGTTACATGACGCTGAGCGGGACCTCGGTGGCCGCGCCGATGGTTTCCGGCACCGCCGCGCTGATGCTCGTCGCCAACCCTTCGCTGACGCCGCGCATGGTCAAGGCGCTGCTGCGCTTCACCGCTCAGCCGGTCGCCGGCCTGTCATCGCAGCCGCTCTACCGGCAACTGGTCACTGAAGGCGCCGGTGAGATGAATGCCGACGCCGCGATTCGCCTGGCCGGCTACATCCGCAGGGACGCTGGTGAAATCAGGCCGGGCGAGTTCCTGCTGGCCGACGGCAGAACCCTGACGAGGCTCGCTCTCACTTCAACGATCGCGGGCGAGCAGGTCGGATTCAACAAGGACATCGTCGGGTCAGACGGGATTCTCTTCACCGACGGGATTCTGTTCACCAACGGGATCCTGTTCGCCGACAACTATGTGATGAGCAACGGCATCCTCTTCACCAGTTCTCTGGTGCGGCAGGGGGGCTTTGCCATTCCCGGAAACATGATCCTGTCGGGTGGCATTCTCTTTAACGACGCGATAATTTCACCCGACGGCATCCTGTTCAATGACAAAGTGTTGCGCCCCGACGGCATTCTCTTCGCCGGCGGCATCCTGTTCAATGACGGCACGTCTCTGGCCGACGCGATTGTTTCATCCGATGGCGCCGTGATGACTGACGGCATTCTGTTCAATGACGGCATCCTCTTCAACGACGGCATCCTCTTCGCAGAAGGCTTTGTCACGGAGCAGGGCAGGACGCAGGTTCCCTACGGCACGAAGTTAAGCAACGGGCAGACTCTGGCCGAAGCCCTGGTCAATCGCCAGGCCGCGTTCCGGTTTGAAGAGAGCTGGAGCGACTCCCTGCTCGACCCGGTTTCGGCGCGGAGTGTGATCGAGCGCCAGAGCCTGGGCGGGGCTGATGTGAACGTGTCCGGGCTGAGGTGCCTGACCAATCCGGGCAGTCGCTTCTATCCGAAGCGCGGGCACTGAGTCGGAAGGAAGTAAAAAGGCAAAAGTAGAAAGTCAAAAGTCAGAGTGCCGGACCGTCCCGGGGTTGATCAGGGGGTGCGGCACTCTGACTTTTGACTTTCTACTTTTGCCTTTTTACTTCCTGAAGGCTTTGTCATATGTCTGTCATCAGATTTTGATGGCGGCGGGGTTTCTTTGTAGCGGGGATGGCGTGTGATAGACTCATCGCCGCCGTGGCCAGAGGAGTCCACGCATCTCACTTGAAAGAAGCATCGCTGGCCCCGTCCGGCCTCACGCTCCATTTCGGACGCCGGCCGAAGCGCCCTTAACATTAATTGCGGAGAGCCCGAGAGTCTGCTGACTGGAACATTTACGCTGAAAGAGCGTTGAATCGGTGTCCCTGCTGCCCGTCCTGAGACCTGACGTCCCCTCGGCATAGCGTCGCAGGCAGACCATCAACGATAGTCATTTGAGGAGGCCTGAATACTGTGTGCGGAAATAAAAGATTTTTCTTCCTGAGCCTGATGATTGCTGCCCTCGCCGCCGTCTGCCCCGCAGACCGCCCCCTGGCGCAGCAGGAAAAGAAGCCGGCTACGACAGATAAGGCGCAGAAGCCCGGGGAGAATGAGCCGAAGCAGAAGGAAGCGGAGAAGCAGTCGTCCGGCGACGATCCGGTCGCGATCACCGAGCGGAGCAGGGAGGAGAAAAAGATTGAAATTCCCCCGCTCGGCCCCAATCAGATGGGGACGTTCGGATTCCCGGACATCAACAACAAAGGCGCCGTGGCTTTTCTCGGCAGGTTCATCTCGCCTTCCTCGCCGCAGGGCGTGGGCCGGGGGATTTTCGTCCAGACGGAGAAGGGCCTGCAGACGATGGTCCGTGACGGGGACAAGGCCTCGAATCTGAATGAACCGCTGATTGATTTCAGCAACCCGAGCATCAATGAGAACGGCGATCTGGTTTTCATTGGCAACTACATTGACTCGAAGAAAGAAGAGGGGCACAACCCGCAGCCGGGGCAGCAGCCGGAGTCGCCGGCGGCTTCTGCAGAAACGCACCGGAAATCCGGCATTTTTCTCCGGAACGCTTCCGGCCTGCGGATGCTCGCTCAGCTCGGCCAGGAAGTGCCGCGCATGCCGTCACACTTCGGCAATCTCGGGAACCCGACCATTAATACGAAAGGCCTGGTCGCTTTCATCGGCACTTACGTTGACCCTGACGGGCGCGGATTGTTCTACCTCGACTCGACCTCGAACCCGCCGAAACTCAACCTGATCGTGCGCAGCGGGCAGCGGACGATCATCCCCGATTCGGCCATGGTCTACTCGGAACACTTCTACCCTTCGGCCATCAACGAAAATGGGGAGGTGGCCTTTTTCGTGCGGCTCGGCGACAGCAGCGGTATTTTCGTCAAGCGTGAAAAGGGAATCGAACTGGTTGCGCAACAGGGCAAGGAGGCCCCGGTCCCGGAAGCAAAATATATTGGCTTCGGCAATCAGGCCCCGACGATCAACAACAAAGGCGATGTGGCCTTTGTCGGCTTTTTCGACGGGCCGAATGCGGCCCGCGCGCTCTTCATCAAAGAGGCGGGCAAGGATGGCCCGGCCCGGCTGGTCCTGAAATCCGGCGACCCGGTTGGTAATACCGAGGCGAAATTCAGCAGCTTCAATGCCCCGGCGCTCAACTCCCGCGGCGAGCTTGCTTTCATCGGCTTCTATGGCGGGCGCACGCGCGGCATCTTCCTCCTGACTGAGAAGGGTGTTGAGGTGATCGCGCGCGCTGAAGACCCGGTGCCCGGCGGTGGGAAGGGGGAAGTCTTCAACAACTTCGCCAACGTCAGCCTCAATGACCGCGGCGAGGTGGTCTTTTACGGCCAGCTCAAAAACAGCACGGTCGGCATCTTCATCAAAGACGCCAAAGGGCTGCGCCCCCTCGCCAAACGCGGCGATAAGGTCCCTGACACCAGAGTCGCGGAAAGATAAGTAGAAAGCAGAAAGTAAAAAGCAGGAAGCGGAAGGCGGGGGAGCTAATGCTCCCCCGCCTTCCGCTTCCTGCTTTTTACTTTCTGCTTTCTACTTATTTCAGTGTTTGAAGTGTCTGAGGCCGGTCAGGACCATCGCCAGATTGTGTTCGTTCGCGGCCTGAATGACTTCGGCGTCGCGGACCGAGCCGCCGGGCTGGATGACGGCGGTAATGCCGTGTTTCGCGGCCTCATCAACGCCGTCGCGGAACGGGAAGAAGGCGTCTGACGCCAGCACCGTCCCCCGGAGCGGGAGCTGCGCTTTCATCGCGCCGATCCTGACCGAATCAATGCGCGACATCTGACCCGCGCCGACTCCGACCAGCTGGTTCTCATTCGCGTAGACGATGGCGTTCGATTTGACGTGCTTGCAGACGGCCCAGGCGAACCGCAGCGCGCGCAACTCGGGCGTCGTCGGCTTGCGCTCGCTGACGATTTTGAATTTCTCTTCGTCGAGCAGTTCGGCGTCCTGATCCTGCACGAGTACCCCGCCGCTGATTTTGCGCAGCTCGAATACTCGCTGGCCTTCGCCCAACCCGGCGTCGCCCATCCGCAGCACGCGCAGGTTCTTTTTCGCCGACAAGACCTGCCGCGCGCCATCATCGAATTCGGGCGCGATGATGACTTCGGCGAACATCTCGGCAATCTCCTTCGCTGCGGCTTCGTCAACCGTCTGCGAGAAGGCGATGATGCCGCCGAAGGCCGAGACCGGGTCGGTGGCTTTGGCGTTGGCGAAGGCTTCAGCCGCAGTCCGGGCCACGCCAACGCCGCAGGGGTTGGTGTGCTTGATGATCGCGCAGGTGTGCGGCAGGTTGCCGAGATCGGTTGCGCCTTTCGCACGCGCATCGCCGAGCTGCAGACGGTGCAACTCGACCACCAGATTCCATGCGCCGTCGGCGTCAATCAGGTTATTGTAAGAAAGCTCCTTGCCCTGCAACTGTTCGGCATTCGCCACGCCGCGCTCGTCGTTCCCGGCGATGTGGTAAAGCGCGGCGCCCTGATGCGGGTTCTCGCCGTAACGCAGGTCGGTGACTTTCCTCAAGGCCAGATCCAACTCATCAGGAAAAGTCTGCTGGCCCGACTCGCTGGTGCCGACGGTTGAAAGGTAACGCGCGATGTCGCGGTCATAAGCCGAGGTGTGACGGAAGGCCGCGACCGCCAGCCGGAACCGCGTCGCCTGCGCGAGCGCGCCGCCGTTCTGATCGAGTTCATCACTGACCAGTCTGTAATCCGCGGGCTCGACGACGACAGCCACGTCGTCGTGATTCTTGGCGGCAGAGCGGATCATTGCGGGGCCGCCGATGTCAATGTTTTCGATGGCGTCTTCGAGCTTCACGCCGGGCTTCTGAATGGTTTCGCGGAACGGGTAAAGGTTGACGACGACCAGATCAATCGGCCTGATGCCGTGTTCTTCCATCTTCGCGCGGTGTTCGGCGTTGCCGCGGATGCCAAGGATGCCGCCGTGGACTTTCGGGTGGAGCGTCTTCACGCGCCCGTCGAGCATTTCGGGGAAGCCCGTCACCTCTGAAACGTCCCTGACGTCGAGCCCCTGCTCGCGCAGCAGCTTCGCCGTCCCGCCGGTCGAGATAATTTCAATTCCATGCCGCGCCAGTGACTGCGCGAATTCAGTGATGCCTGTTTTATCCGAGACGCTGATGAGCGCCCGTCCGATCTTTTTCAGCGATTGGTCTGACACTTTTTCTCTCCTGAAATTTACTGGAAGTGGTTTTTGGATTTTGAGAATGATGCCGCAGGTGTAGGAGGGATTGTACACAACTATTCCGCCGGATATGAAACCGAACCGGCGGGAGTCGGACAAAAATCTTCTGACTCTTGTTATATCTCGTTGACCAGTCTGGTGGCAGGCAGTAATCTGCCAGCGGTCTCACAACCGGCACACAAAGACAACCAGAGGTTATGAGCGCCTGAAATGCCAGGGCCCCGGACAGGTCTTTCTCAGTCCTCTTCCATGTCCGGCACGAAGCGTCTCCACTGTCACGGCGTAAGCCGATTAAAAGGCAATCGGCCTCGCCAGGCTGTCAGCCTCTGCTGAAGGAGTTTGAGATGAAGTACAGTGCGGCGTTATTGACGGCGGCAGCTTTAGCCACGGTTATTTTGTGCCCGCGCGCTGCCTGCGCTGACACGATTCTCCTTAGTAACTATCTCAAAACGCGAACTGGCTACAAAATGTTGTAGCTACAGATTGATAGAATATTTGATCAGGAGAAGACCAGCGCCGGATCTGACTCCCGACGATACCAGAGCAAGGCA
>Ga0070741_10008268_pt1 | contig 20992 bp, 19 predicted proteins | sample Coa_R1_4_FD_66440 | JGI IMG/M metagenome (GOLD analysis project Ga0070741, IMG submission 66440) | Surface soil microbial communities from Centralia Pennsylvania, which are recovering from an underground coalmine fire - Coalmine... | ecosystem: Environmental > Terrestrial > Soil > Unclassified ...
ATCTCAGGGGGCGCCGGCTACATCAGTGCGGGCATCATTGCCGCCGACCTGGGCGTGAAGCCCTGGTGGACACCTTGGGATGCGCGCGCGGCGTTGGAGCGGCTGCCGCAGCACGAGCGGGGCGCGGCATGAGTGCCGAGCTGCAAAACGTCGTATTCCCCGGCCTGCGGGATCGCGTCGTCATCATCACCGGTGCCGGACAGGGCATCGGACGCGTCTTCGCGAAGGCCTTTGCGAAGGCCGGTGCGCGCGCGGTCATCGCCGAGCTGAATGAAAAGAAGGCAGCTGCGGTTTCGGAAGAGATCATGCAGGCCGGCGGCGCCGCGCTCGCCGTTACAACCGACGTCGCCGATCCTGCTTCCATCGACGAAATGATCGAGGTGGTCGAAGACGAGTACGGCCGCATTGACGTGCTGATCAACAACGCCGGCATCTTCTCGACCCTGGAAATGCGCCCGTTTGACCAGATTCCGCTCGAGGAGTGGGAGCGCGTGCTTCGCGTCAATCTCACGGGACCGTTTCTTTGCGCCCGCGCGGTACTGCCCGCCATGCGCCGCGCCAAATGGGGCCGCATCATCAACGTGGCCTCCGGCGCGGTGCGGCTCGGCCGACCCCATTACCTGCATTATATCGCGACCAAGGCTGCGCTCGCTGGCATGAGCCTCTCGATGGCACGCGAGCTGGGGCCGGACAACATCACGGTGAATGCCATTCTTCCTGGCGCGACGTTCACCGAGATCGAACGCAAGACGGTCACGCCGCAGCAGAAGGAGCGCATCATCGCCATGCAATGCGTGCCCCGCGCCGAAGTTCCGGAAGATCTCGTCGGCGCAGCGCTTTTCCTGGCATCGGAAGCATCGGCTTTCGTTACGGGCCAGAGTATCAACCTCGATGGCGGGGTGACCGGATCGTGAGCACCGCCCCCACGGTCGCCATCATCGCACCGGGCACCATGGGCGCCGGTGTCGGTCGGCGTCTCACGGAAAACAAGGTTACCGTTCTCACCTCGCTTGCAGGGCGCAGCGAGGAGAGCGTCAGGCGGGCACGCGAGGCCGCGATGCAGCCGGTCGAGGAACACATGCTCGCGGAAGCCGACTTTTTGCTTTCCATCATTCCACCGGGCGACGCACTTCGTCTTGCCACCCGGCTCGCGCCGATCCTGACTGCCGCCAATCGGAAGCCGATCTATGTCGAATGCAACGCCGTCAGCCCGGCGACAATGCAGAAGATCGCCGATGTCGTCGCCACAACCGGCTGTGCTTTCGTCGGCGCCGGCATCATCGGCCCGCCGCCGAAGCCGGGCAGCAGCAATACCAAGATCTACGCGTCAGGGCCCGCCGCTAAGGACGTCGCACGGCTCAACGACTACGGACTGATCGTGCGTGTTCTCGAGGGTCCGCTGACCGCCGCCGCGGCACTCAAGATGTCCTACGCGGGCATCACCAAGGGGTTTACCGCGCTTGGCGCAGCGATGATGCTTGCCGCCACGCGCGGCGGCTCGGCGGAGGCGCTGAAGGCGGAGCTTGCCGAAAGCCGCCCGGATCTTCTCCGCTATCTCTCGAACCAGGTCCCGAGCATGTACGCGAAGGCATACAGATGGGTCGCCGAGCTTGATGAGATTGCGTCATTTGTCGGCGACGAATTCGCCGAGAACGAGATGCTGCAGGCCGCCGCCCGCCTTTACGAGCGTATTGCCGAGGACTTCGAGGACAGAAAGGACGAAATCGGCGTACTTGACCGCTTTATCGGAAAAACATGACAACCGAAGCGCCCGTCCTCATTGATATCCGAGCTGGCTATCGCGTTATCACGCTCAATCGGCCGGACAAGCTCAATGCCTTCAACGAGGTAATGCATCAGGCCTTGCGCAAGGCCCTCGACGAAGCCGAGGCTGACGAAAATTGCCGGGCAATCCTGCTCACCGGGGCCGGGCGTGGTTTCTGCACCGGCCAGGATCTCGGCGACCGGCTGGCAAAACCGGGAGAAACGGTCGTCCTCGGCGGCGCGCAGGAGGCCTATTACAATCCGCTGGTCCGCAAGCTGCGCGCCCTACCCTTCCCCGTTGTCGCTGCGGTGAACGGCGTCGCCGCCGGCGCCGGCTGCAATATCGCGCTGGCATGCGACATTGTTCTTGCGGCGCGTTCGGCAAGCTTCATCCAGTCGTTCGCACGCGTCGGACTCGTTCCTGATTCCGGCGGCACGTGGTTCCTGCCGAGGCTCGTCGGCGAGGCCCGGGCGCGCGGACTGGCTCTCCTCGCCGAGCCGCTGCCGGCGGAAAAGGCGGAACAATGGGGCCTTATCTGGAGGTGCGTCGACGACGCGGCACTTGCCGGCGAAGCGCGGAAATTGTGCGAACATTTTGCCATGGCGTCGACGCAGGGCCTCGCCCTGATCAAGCGCGCACTTCAGGCATCGGCGACGGGCACCCTCGAGGCTCAATTGAACCTCGAGCGCGATCTGCAACGTGACGCCAGTCTGACACCGGACTATGTCGAAGGCGTGCGTGCATTCATGGAAAAGCGTAAACCGAATTTCACCGGCCGGAAAAAATGACCCCGATGATCGACAGGAAGCTGCTACGCGTCGGCGTCGCCGGTCTCGGCGCGGTGGGCCTTGAGGTCGCCAAACGGCTGATTGCGGGCGTGCCGGGGCTGACGCTCGCGGCGGTCGCGGCGCGCGACGCAGCCAAAGTACAAAAAGCGTTGCCACAGGCCGGGAAAGACATTCCGATCCGCAAGGCAACCGAGCTCGCCGATGACTGCGACATCGTCGTCGAGTGCCTGCCGCCTGCGCTCTTTCGCGAAGTCGCGCTCAGCGCCATCGACAAAGGGCGCATCTTCATGCCGCTCTCGGTCGCACAGCTTCTGGAAAACGGAGACCTCATCGACCGCGCCAGGGCGAAAGGCGCGCGCATTCTGGTGCCAACCGGTGCGCTGATTGGCCTCGATGCCGTCCGCGCCGCGGCCGAGGGCACGATTCATTCGGTCAAGATGGTGACGCGCAAGCCGCCCGCAGGCCTCGAGGGCGCCCCCTATTTGCGCGACCGGGGCATTTCGGTGACCGGCCTCAAGGCACCTCTGAAGGTGTTCGAAGGCAGCGCGCGCGAAGGCGCGCGCGGCTTCCCCGCCAACGTCAATGTCGCCGCCGCGTTGAGTCTTGCCGGAATCGGCTCGGACCGTACCCAACTCGAGATCTGGGCCGATCCGACCATCACGCGGAACACACACACGATATCGGTCGACGCCGACACGGCGCGCTTCACAATGACCATCGAGAACATCCCCTCGGAAAACCCGCGCACCGGCAAGAGCGTCGCACCTTCCACGATCGCGGCACTGCGCGGGCTGGTCTGCGAACTCAAGGTCGGGACTTAAGCTCACGCGCAGGAAAGTCCTGCGGATTCTAAAGGAATGCCGCCATAAAGCCCGGATGGTCCCGGCTCTGAGCAGCGGCGCCGTTTGACAATCCGAGACGGCGCATTATCGTTTGCGTACAAATAAACGGCCTGCGCTGGGAAGCCTGCCGCATGAAGCCTGCGCCCTTCATCCGCCACGCACCGAAGACCGTCGACGAAGCCCTGACGATTCTGGCCGAAGTTGCCCCGAAGGACGGCCGGATTCTTGCGGGCGGCCAGAGCCTCGTCCCGATCATGGCGTTCCGGCTCGCCAAGCCCGCTCATCTCGTCGATATCAACGGTGTCGCCGGTCTCGACAAAATCACAAGCAACGGAAAAGTGCTGACGATCGGCGCCTGCGTGCGGCATGCTGCATTTCACAAGCCGGTTGTCGACAACCCCCTTGGCGGATTGCTGAGCGCCGTCGTCCGCCACATCGCGCACTATCCGATCCGGATGCGTGGTACCTTCTGCGGGAGCCTGGCCCACGCTGATCCGGCGTCGGAATGGTGTCTCGTCGCGGCCGCGCTCGATGCCACGCTCGTCGCCAGGAGCACGCGCGGCGAGCGTGCGATTGCCGCAAAGCATTTTTTTACCGGGATCATGTCGACCGCGCTGGCCGAAGACGAGCTGCTCGTCGAAGCGCGCCTGCCGTTGCTCACGAATGACAGCAGATTCGGCTTCAACGAATTCAGCCGTCGTGCCGGCGATTTCGCAATGGCGGCTTCGCTCGTCACTTACCGCCTGCAGAACGGCAAAATCGCCGATGCGCGTGTCGGCCTTGGCGGTGCGGAGCCGTCGCCGCGACGCATTCCGGAAGCCGAAGCTGTGCTCAGTGGCCAGGCGCCGGCGGATGAGGTCTTCCGGCGCGCAGCGGGAGCGGCAGCCGACGCGATTGACCCTCTTGAGGATCACCAGACCTCCGCCGAATACAGACGCGACCTCGTGCGCGCCGTCGTTCGTCGCGCTCTGGAGAACAGCACGTCGTGACCGCGCATGGAACCCGCGGTTCCGGTATGACGTGGGTAGGCCGCGCCATCCGCCGACTCGAGGATCCTGCGCTGATTACCGGACAAGGACGTTTTACCGCGGATGCACCTTCGGTCCATTGGGTACGCTTCGTGCGCAGCCCGGTGGCCGCCGGGACGTTGCGAAGCGTGACCGGACCCGACGGTGCAACGATCGTCACGGCCGCCGATCTCGCAAGCGTGAAAAAGATCACGCCGATACTGCACAAGTTCAACTACAAGCCGATAGGCCAGCCGGTGCTCGCGGATGGCGCCGTGCGCTTCATCGGCGAACCGGTAGCGGCCGTCGTCGCGGAAAGCGAGGAAGAGGCCGAGGACATTGTCGACCAGGTCGAACTCTCGATCGATGAAATGCCGCCGGTGGCCGACGCTCGCGCGGCGCTTGAAGCCGGCGCCCCGCAGGTCCACCCCGAGGCGCCGGGCAACATTATACTTGAAGGAAAGGTGAAGACGCCCGCCTTCGACCGGACCTGGGGCAGTGCGCACAAGATCGTGACCGTTGCAGCGCGATCACGTCGGCAGAACGCAACGCCGATGGAACCGCGCGGCGGCCATGCCGCCTACGATGCGGCGAGCGGGCGCGTGACGCTGACCTGCAGCACGCAAATGCCGCACTTGATGCGCACGGCCATCTGCGACGTACTCGGCATGCCGGAATCCGATCTGCGCGTGGTCGCACCCGACGTCGGCGGCGGCTTCGGGCAAAAAATGTCGCTGGCGAGCGAATATGTCGTACTGGTCTGGCTGGCGCGAAAGCTCAGGAGCTCGGTCGCCTGGACCGAGGACCGGCGCGAAAACCTGATCGCGGCTTTTCATTCGCGCGACCAATACATCACGCTGGAAGGCGCTTTCGACAGGGACGCAAAGCTTCTGGCGCTGAAAGCGGACATAATCTCCAACATCGGCGCTTATTCCTGCTTTCCGACGACATGCGGGGTCGAACCGTTGATGGCCATGGCTGAAATGCCCGGCCCTTACGACGTGCAGCAGTATCAGTGTCTCGCCCGGGGCGTCATCACCAACACCTGCACGATGGCGCCGTATCGCGGCGTGTCGCGGCCGGTCATCACGTTCACGTTGGAGCGTCTGATGGACAAGGCGGCACGCGCGTTCGGCATCGACCCCGTCGACATCCGTCGCCGCAACCTCATCGACAGATTTCCCTACAAATCGGCAACGGGCCTCGAATACGACGAGGCGACATACAAAGAGACGCTGGAAATGGCCGTGAAGGCACTGGACCTTCCCGCCTTCCGGAGGCGCCAGGCCGAGGCGCGCACCAGGGGCCGTTACCTCGGTATCGGCTTCGCCACGTTCTCGGAACGCACCGGCTACGGCAGCCCGGCCTTCGCCGCGCGCGGCATGGAAATCACGCCCGGCTGGGAGACCGTCATCATCACCGTGGACCCATCCGGCTTTGTCGAAGCGCGCATCGGCTCATCGCCGCATGGCCAGGGGTTGCGCACAACGCTTGCGCAGATCATTGCCGACGAGATTGGCGTCACACCGGAGATGGTAAAAGTGGTGCACGGCGACACCGATCGCGCCCCCTACGGGTGGGGCACCTTCGCCAGCCGCTCGCTGGTGATATCGGGCGGAGCGACACTCATCGCGGCGCAGAAGGTCCGCGCCAAGCTGATAAAAATGGCGAGCCACCTGCTGGAAGCCGCCCCCGACGACATCATCCTTGCCGACGGGATGGCCAGGGTTACGGGCACGGACCGAGCGATTTCGGTCGCGAAGCTTGCGCGCGAAGCCTATACGCAGACTCACCGGTTCAAGGGCGAAATCGAGCCGGGCCTTACCGAAACCGGCCACTACGATCCGCCCGGCACGTTCTCAAATGCGTGCCACGTCGCGATCGTTGATGTCGACATCGAGACCGGTCATGTGAAGGTGGAGAAATTTCTCGTTGCCGAGGATGCCGGACGTATCATCAATCCGATGATCGCCGACGGCCAGGTGCACGGCGGCGTCGCCCAAGGCATCGGCAACGCGCTGCTCGAGGAAATCATCTACGATGACGGCGGTGGAATTCTCACCGCATCGCTTGCCGATTATCTGCCGCCGACCGCACGTGAAGTTCCGCCGATCGAGCTGCATCACATCGAGACGCCCAGCAGCAACTCGATCACCAAGGCCAAGGGTCTGGGCGAAGGCGGTGCCATCGGCGCGCCCGCCGCGGTCATCAATGCCATCAACGACGCGCTCTCCCCGTTCGGGGTGGAGATCGATGAAATGCCGGCCACGCCGCAGCGCATACGTGCCGCAATACGCAATGCGGAGAGCGTCGCATGAGCGGAAAAACAGCAATCAACCTCAGTATCAACGGCCGCGACTATGCGATCACCGTGGAGCCGCGGCGCACGCTTGCCGACGCGATCCGCGAGGATTGCGGCCAGACCGGGACCCATATCGGTTGTGAGCACGGAATCTGCGGCGCCTGTACCGTGATCGTGAACGGCGAGCCGGTGCGGTCCTGCCTGATGTTTGCCGTGCAGGCAGACGGCAAGCAGATCCGTACCGTCGAAGGGCTGGCGCAGGGCGACAGACTGCATCCCCTGCAGCAGGCCTTCATGGACCATCATGGACTCCAGTGCGGTTTCTGCACACCGGGCTTTCTGATGCTGGCAGTGGGCGTTCTCGAACGCGAACCCGATATCGGCGACGAGGAGCTTATCGACGTGCTTTCATCGAACCTGTGCCGCTGCACGGGCTACCAGAACATCATCAAGGCCGTGCGTGCCGCCGCAAAACAAATGCGGCAAAGATGAGCGGCTACGCTCATGACGGCTAAAGGAAAATTCGTCGGCCGTTCCGTCCCGCGCCTGGAGGATCGTCCGCTCCTCACCGGCAAGGGCCGTTTTGCCGGCGACGTGTCGTTCCCCGGCCAATGGCACATGCGCGTGGTGCGCTCTCCGATCGCGCACGGTCGGCTCGGGTCGATCGATGCGAGGCCTGCACTGGCACTGCCCGGTGTCCATGCGGTCTGGACCTATGCCGACATTGCGCACATCCCGCCAATCGGATTTCGGCTGACGGGCCTGGTCGAGCTTGAAGCCTACAGGCAGACCATACTGGCACACCGTTATGTGCGTTATGTCGGCGAGCCCGTCGCCGCGGTTTTCGCCGCCGACCCCTATGTCGCCGAAGATGCGGCCGATCTTGTCGATATCGATATCGAGCCGCTGCCGGTCATTCTTGATGCGGCGGGACCGCCCGGGCCGTTCGACGAGCACCGAAATACCGAAACGTCGGTGATCGAAAAGAAATCAGGCGACCTCGATGCCGCTTTTCGCAAAGCCGACATGATAGTCACTCTCGACCTCGCGATTGGCCGGCACAGCGGCGTGCCGATGGAGACGCGCGGCGCCATCGCCCGCTACGACGAGACCCGCGACATTCTGGAAATGCACGGTGCCGCCAAGGTGCCGCACTGGAACAGGGATCGGCTGGCGCTGATGCTCGGCCGTGAACCGGGCCAGGTGCAACTCTACGAAGGTCACGTCGGCGGCGGTTTCGGCATTCGCGGCGAAATGTATCCCGAAGACGTGCTGGTCTGCGCCGCCGCCCTGAAATTCAGGAAGCCGATCAAATGGATCGAAGACCGGCGCGAGCACCTGATCGCCGCCAACCATTCGCGTCAGCAGCGGCACATGATCAAGGCGGCGATCGACAAGGATGGCCGTATTCTCGGTATCGACGACGAGTTCTTTCATGACAACGGCGCCTATATGCGCACGCACGCGGCGACCGTTCCCGATCTTGCTGCGGCCATGTTGCCCGGGCCCTATCGCGTGCCGGCCTATCGCGCACGTGGGCACATCCGGCTGACAAACAAGACCCCTTGCGGCACCTACCGCGCGCCGGGCCGCTACGAGTCGACCTTCGTGCGCGAGCGGCTCATCGACGCGATTGCAGCAAGGACCGGCATCGACGCCATCGAGATCCGGCGCCGTAACCTGATCGACAAGGCCGCAATGCCCTACAGCCTCGGTTTTTCCACGCTCGGCACCGACATCGTCTACGACTCCGGCGACTACGCGAAATTGATGGACAGGCTTCTTGCGGCTGCGGACTGGCAGGGCATGCAACGCTCGCTCGCACGCCGCCGCGCCGCCGGAGAAAATGTTGGCGCGGGCTTTGCCATGTTTATCGAGAAAAGCGGCCTTGGGCCGTTCGACAAGGTGCGTATCGAGGTGACGGCCACCGGCACCATCGAGGTCATCACCGGCGTTGCATCGATCGGGCAAGGCGTGGAGACGGCGATGGCGCAGGTCTGCGCCGAAACGCTCGGCATCGACTATACGCGCATCAGGGTCGTGCACGGCCAAACCGACCGGATCGACAAAGGAATGGGCGCATTTGCGTCGCGGGTAACGGTCATGTGCGGAGAGGCCACACGCATGGCGGCGGTCAAGCTCCGCGAAGCCGTGCTGGGCGCTGCGGCCGAACTGATGCAGACATCGGCCGGCCAGCTCGACATCGTTGACGATGAAATTGTGCGGACCGGACGGCCAGGTCCGACCATGAAACTCGCCGAACTCGCGGCCGCGAGGCCGACAGCCCTGACTGCGGAGGCCGAATTCAAATCGAGCCACATGGTCTACCCGTACGGAGCCCACATCGTGCAGTTGCGACTCGATTCCGGGACCGGCGCGGTGGACATCGAGCGCTATCTCGTTGCCTTCGATATCGGCAGGGCGGTCAATCCGATGCTCGTGGAAGGCCAGATTGTCGGCGGTCTCGCTCAGGGACTTGGAGGGGCGCTGTTTGAAGAGTTCACATACAACGACGGCGGCGATCCGCTGGCGGTGACATTGGCCGACTATCTCGTGCCCACGGCGCGCGAAATGCCGACCGTCGAGACCTTTCTCAGCGAGGATGCCCCGAGCCCGCTCAACACCTACGGATTCAAGGGCGCGGGCGAAGGTGGCATCAATCCCGTCGGCGCCGTCATCGCGTCGGCGATCGACGACGCGCTTCAGCGGCCCGGCGCGGTGACGCGCCTGCCAGTTACCCCATGGGCCATCAAGGAGATGCTGCGGGGCCGGTGAGACTTCAGCATTGACAAGGCACAACCGGCCGACACACCCTTGCGACATTAAGGCGCAGTCCAGGCACAAATAAGCGTCGCGCAGCGATCCCGCCGCGCAAGAAGCAACGCCACCCGGGGAGGTCTTCATGTCAGCCATGCGTCTCTCAACGCTGCACGCTCTCGTATTCGGCGCCGCACTCGCGACGGTGTCGACCGCGGCTCTCGCCCAGAATCGCGCGTTCTCGTTCGCATACGACCAGCCGAAATCCAGCGGCTACGGTGCGGGTGCGACGATCTTCAACAACAAGCTGAAAGAGCTGAGCAAAGGCACGCTTTCCATCAACGAGTACCCCAGCGCGCAGCTCGGCACCGAAGCGCAGACAATGCAGAAGGTACAGACCGGCGATATCGACTTCGTGCTGCTGTCGACCGCAAACGCGTCAACGGCCCAGCCGGAATCCGGCGTGTTTTCGATTCACTTCATCTTCCGCGACGAGAAGCACGCCATCAAGGTGCTCGGCGATCCAAAGGTGATCGCGGCGATGAAGGAGCTGTACGCGGCCAAGATCAAGGGCGCTCACATGCTCGGGCTTGGCTCGCAGGGGCTGCGGCACATCTACGGCAAGAAGCCGGTGCAGAAAGTCGCCGACCTCAAAGGCATGAAGATGCGCGTGCAGGCGACCGTCACCGAAGACACTTTGTTTCCCGCTTACGGTGCCCAGGTCGTGCACATGCCGTTTGGCGAAGTCTACACTTCGCTGCAGACCGGGGTAGTCGACATGGCCGAAAACGGCATCAACAATTATCTCATCAATAAGCACTACGAGCCGGCTCCCGTCCTCTCGCTGACCGAGCATGAGGCAAACAATGCCGCCTTGTTCATCAGCGACAAGGCGTGGAGCAGTCTCTCCGACGAGCAAAAAAAGTGGGTACAGGCGGCTGCCGACGAACTCAGCCAGAAGGAGCCGACGGTCGCTTTCGACCTTGAGCATCAGGCACTGGCAAAGCTCGAGAAGATGGGCGTCAAGGTCGTGAAGGACATCGACAAGAGCGGGTTCTCGCAGATCAGCAAGCCGATCCAGGACAAGCTTGCGTCAGACCTAGGGCCGCACGCCGTGAAGGTCCTCGGGCTCGTCCGCAGCGTTCAGTGACCTGCGTCATCGAAAATGCGGGGAGCCGACGGCTCTCCGCATTGTTGTCTCTCCAATCCGGAAATGCCGATGCGGTTCGACGGGCTGGTCCTGAATGAGCAGCGTCACCTGAAATGGCGGCTGCTCGACCCGCTTGAACATCTGCTGATGGTCTTTTGCGGGATCTGCATCACCGGCTTCAGCATTGTCGTGCTTGGCGACATCATCACGCGCGCGATCGGCCGCCCCTGGCTTCTCGCGCAGGAAACGATGATGGCGTTCTTTCTGTACGGAATCTTCAGCGGAGTCGCCGCCGCCACCCGACGCAACGACCACCTTTATCTCGCGGCGCTTGCGGAATCTATGACCGGGAACCGCCGTCTGTTTTTTGAAATGTTCAACCGGACCGTCGTGCTGGCTGTGGCCTGCTGCATGATCTATTTCGGGTATCTGAACTTTCTCGACGGCTTCAAGAGCCTGCGCATGCCGTCGATGACTCCCGTCGCCACGCTCTACATCGCGATTCCGATCTGCGGTGTTTTGGTCGCGATCTTCACGATCGAGCAAATGGTGAACGGATGGCGGCATGGATTCGCCGATCCGAGAGGGGCCGCACACCACGAGAGCATCGGGGGCGAAGTCCTGTGACCGGAAATGGCACCCTCATCGTTTTGATGGGCTTCCTCTTTCTCTTTTTAGGGTACATGGGCGTGCCTGTCGCCTTCGCGCTGATCGCCTCCGTGCTTATCGTCACGGCTTTCACGCCGGTCAGCGAAGCCTCGATGATCGCGCAGGTATTCAACGGCATGGATGTCGAGGCATTGCTGGCTGTCCCTTTCTTCCTGCTGGTCGGCGACTTGATGACGTCGGCTCAGGTGACCATGCGCATGATCGTACTATCCCAGACCATGGTCGGACATTTTCGCGGCGGCCTGGCACAGGTCGTGACGCTGTTCAGCATGTTCTTCGCGGGTATTTCGGGATCGTCAGCCGCGGATGTTGCCGTCCTGACACGCACGCTCGCGCCCGAAATGAACCGCGAAGGCTATGACCGCGGATTTACGGCGGCGTTGGTCGCGTCAGCGGCCACGATGGCGAATCTCATTCCACCTAGCATCATGGCGGTCGTCTATGGCGCGACCGGCAATGTTTCGATCGGCGGCCTGTTTCTTGGCGGCGTGGTGCCCGGTGTGCTGGTCGGCATCGGGTTGATGATCTACAGCCATTTCTTCGGACCGGTGGGTTTCAAGCGAAAGCGCGCGACCTTCGGGCAGTTCTCCATGGCGGCCAAGCAAGCCGCGGTCCCGCTGATGATCCCGATCATCATCATGGGCGGTATTCTCACCGGCAGTTTCACGCCGACCGAAGCAGGGGTGATTGCGGTCGCCTATATCGTTTTCGTCGCAATTCCGCTGCTGAATTTCCGCCACCTTCGAAACCTGCCACGCGACATGGCGCACACCGGGCTGCTCTATTCCATACCGCTCATCACCATCGGCGCGGCATCGGCTTTCGGCTGGATGCTCGCCTACCTGCGCGGACCGGCAATGGTGTCAGAATGGATTTCGGCCGCGGCCGGCAACGACCCGTTCATGATCATGCTGCTGCTCACGCTTCTTTTCGTCATCGTCGGTGATTTTATCGACGCAGTGCCGGCGATCATTATTTTCATGCCGCTGATCATCGACCTGACCAAGAATGCCGATATCAACCCGGTCCACATGGGCGTCGTCATCATAACGACGTTGGCATTCGGGCTGATCACGCCGCCATACGGACTTTGCCTGTTGATGGCGTCAAAGTTCGTCGGAATAAAATTCTCAAAGGCGATGCTTGCCTCGTTCCCGATCTATATCATTTTCTTCGCAGCCATAGCCTTCAGCATCTTCTTTCCCGAGGTTGTGTTGTGGCTGCCGAAAAAGCTCCTGCCGCAATCGGTTGGCTGCTTTCCCAACCCGAACGGCTCCGGCTACATCTGTCCCTAGGTTCTCAACGATGCCCTTCATCGAAAGTGACGTTATGCCCAAGTTGCAGGCGCCGGCTGGCACCTGCGACACGCACATGCACATTTACGATCCGAAATACCCGAAAGCGCCGACGGCGAAAATCGACGCGCCGGCCGCACCCGTTTCAGCGTATCGCAAGATGTGCGCGCGCCTCGGCATCGAGCGCACGGTCGTCGTGCAGCCGTCGACCTACGGCAAGGACAATCGCTGCACGCTCGAAGCGGTTGCCGCAATAGGACCAAACGCGCGTTGCATCGTCGTTGTCGACGACAGCGTAACGGACGCCGAACTTGACCGGCTGACCAGGCTTGGCGCCCGCGGCATCCGTTTCTTCATGCTGGCGGGTGCACCGCTGCCATGGGAAATCCTCGAGACCATGTCGGCGCGGGTCGCACCGTTTGGTTGGCACGTGCAGCTGCAGCTCGACGGGCGTGATCTGCCCGGCCGCGAGCCCATGCTGAAGCGCCTGGCCAGCACACTGGTGATCGACCACGTCGGCAAATTTCTTGAGCCGGTGCCGCTCGACCATCCCGGCTTTAAAGTGCTCCGGGGTCTTGTCGATGGCGGCCGCACGTGGGTGAAATTGTCGGCGCCGTATGAAGTTTCCAAAGTTGGTCCGCCTAACTACGATGACGTCGGCAAGCTCGCGAAAGCTCTCGCCCGGGCCGCCCCGGAGCGCATGCTGTGGGCGACCAACTGGCCGCATCCAACGCCCGGCGTGCCGGTGCCCGACGACGCCTGGATGCTCGACATGCTGCTCGACTGGATTCCGGACGAAATGGCGCGCCATAAGGCCCTGGTCGAGAACCCCGCGCAGCTCTACGGATTCTGACGTTCAGGGCGTGAAGTGCGGCACGTAGCCCTTCTGCGTGCGCTCGATGCGTCCCGCGAACGGCAAGCCGACATGGCCGGGAAACACCAGTGCGCCGCTTGCGGCACAATAGTCGAGCACCTTACGACGGCTCACGCGCGCCTGCGCCGCATCGGAGTTCTTCGGAAAATTCCAGTCCGGGTAATAGACCTGCAGCAGATGATGCCACACGTCACCGATGAAGGCGGCGCGTTCGCCTCTGCTTTCTAACTTGAAAAAGACGTGGCCCGGCGAATGCCCGGGCGCTGAGTCGATCTCGATGAATTCGTTGAGCCGGTAAGGCCCGCCGCTCACGAGATCAGCCTTGCCGTGCTCGAGGATCGGGATCACGCACTCGCGGAAAGTGCCAAGCTCGGCCGGCCCCTCCTTGGGATCGGCATCGATTTTGGAGAAATAGTCGACGTCCGGCTTGGAAAAGACATAACGCGCGTTGGGAAAAGTCGGCACCCACTTGCCGTCGCGCTGTTGCGTATTCCAGCCGACATGATCGTGGTGCAGATGCGTGCACATCACGAGGTCAATGTCTTCCGGCCTCACCCCCACCGCGGCAAGCCGCTCGAGGTATGGAACGTTGAGCATGTGCCAGAACGGCCGGCCCGGCTTCACCTTGTTGTTGCCGCAGCAGGAGTCGATCAGGATCTTCTTGCCGCCGACCTGCAACAGCCAGCTGTGCACCGAAAGGATGATCTTGCCGGTTTCAGCCTCGTAGTGGTGCGGCGCAAGCCAGCTTTTGTGCTCGGCCAGGTGCGCATCGGTAAAATCCTTGAAAATGTCCCTGAGCTGATAACCCGGAAGATTGGTCTCCTCGATCCGGGTGATTTTGGCCTGGCCAACGCTGAACGACGTCATTTTCGGAAGTTCCAAACGCGACTGTCACGTCAACTTGCGCAGCAGCTTCACCACCACCCGCTGCTCTTCGGCAGTCAGCGGCGCAAGTGTCGCGGCCGTTATCCTGGCAGCGACCACCATCGCCGCTTCGGTGGCACGGCGCCCCCGATCGGTCAGCGCGACGGCGCGGCGGCGTCGGTCTTTCGGATCGTTGAGCGCGGTCACGAACCCGCGCAGATGGAGCCTGTCGACGACGCCCTTGATCGTCGCGGCATCGAGGTAGATCAGCCGGCCGAGATGATTCTGCGAACAGGGACCGACCTCGTACAGTTTGGCAAGCGCGGCAAACTGCGTCTGCGTGAGCCCCTCGATCATGCGCGACATGAAGATCGACGTGTGGCGCTGCATGGCGATGCGCATGAGAAATCCGACCTGATCATCCAGCACATAACGATCTTCGGATGTCTCCGGTGCAGCCGCCACGACCTTCAGTTTTTCATGCCGCAACGTTTTCATGACCATTTTCCACCTGAATGACGCATCCTATACCGTCAGGTAAGTCCTTTGCACCTCCGGGCTGGCATCGAGCTCGGCAACCGAGCCCTGCCAGTGGATCTGTCCCTTTTCGAGAACATACACCCGATCCGAGACAAGCCGCGCAAAGTGGATGTTCTGCTCAGACAGCAGGATCGACAAGCCTTGCTTTTTCAGTTCGAGTATTGTGTGTGCCATCTGCTCGACGATCAGGGGAGCCACACCTTCCGACGGCTCGTCGAGCAGCACGAGCAGCGGGTTTCCCATAAGCGTGCGCGCGACCGTAAGCATCTGCTGCTCGCCGCCGCTCATGCGCCCACCCAGCCGATCAGGCATTTCGGCAAGGTTGGGGAAGAGCCTGAAGAGCTGCTCGGGCGTCCAGGACGGCGCCGGTTGTCCGTCGGCAAAATGACGGGCCGGCTGGCGGCCGACATCGAGATTTTCCATCACCGTGAGGTCAACGAAAATACGCCGGTCCTCGGGCGTGAACCCCAGTCCGCGCCGCGAAATTTCGAACGGCTTCCGGTTCGATATATCCTCGCCGTTGAAACGCACGGTGCCTTCACGCCGCGCCGTGAGACCCATGATGGTCTTCATCGTCGTGGACTTGCCCGCGCCGTTGCGTCCCATGAGAGCCACCACTTCGCCGCGACCGACCTCAAAGCTGAGGTCGTAAAGAATACGTGCGGCCCCGTACCACGCGCTCAGGTTCTGGACCGCGAGCATGGGATTGCTCATCGTACGCCCTCGGCGAAAGTCTTGCCCGTCCCGAAATAGACTTCGCGCACCTGCGGATGATCGCGAATAGCCGCCGCGTTTCCGTCGGCGATCAGGCGCCCGCGCGCGAGCACGATGATGCGGTCGGCAAAGGCGAACACGACATCCATCGAATGCTCAGTGAACAGCACTGAAATTTTCCGCTCGACAACCAGGCGCTTGACAAGAGCGATGAGATCATTGCGCTCGCGCGGGGCCATCCCGGCGGTCGGCTCATCCATCAGGAGAAGACGCGGCTCGTTGGCGAGCGCAATCGCAAGCTCGATGCGCTTGATGTCGCCGTAGGCAAGCTCCCGGCTGGGGCGATCGGCGGCCTCACGCATGCCAACCTGATCGAGTAGCCCGAGGGCGCGTTCGCGATACAAGCCAGCGGCCGGCCGCCAGAGCCGGTAGGTTCCGTGCGCATGAGATATCAGCGCCATCTGTACGTTTTCGACCACCGTCATCGAGCTGAAAGTCGCGGCGACCTGAAACGTCCGGCCGACGCCGAGCCGCCACACTGTACGCGGTTCCAGGCCCGCAATATTACGCCCCTCGAGGAGAATCTCGCCTGAATCGGGGATGAGCTGTCCGTTGATCATGTTGAAGCAGGTCGATTTGCCCGCCCCGTTGGGGCCGATCATGGCGAGAAATTCACCCTCGGCGATCTCAAAGCTGACATTGTTGACGGCATGGACACCGCCAAACGCCTTGGAGAGCGAACGGATGGCGAGAACGCTCACGACTTTGCCCCCGTTCTACGCCACATCGACGCGAACGCGCCGACTATGCCCTGCGGGAATGCCAGAACCAGAAGCAGGATGATGATGCCCAGCAATGCCCGCCAATATTCCGTCTGCCGCATGACGGTGTCCTGCAGCGTGGCAAAAACCGAAGCGCCGACAATCGGACCGGTCAGCGTCTGGATCCCACCGAGCAGCACCATGACGAGGCCGTCGATCGAACGCCCGACATGAATGGTTTCGGGGGAGATCGACCCTTTCGCGAATGCAAAGAGGCCACCGGCCACGCCGCATACGCCCCCGGCGATGGCAAATCCGAGCCAGTGCACACGCTTCACGTCGATGCCGATGGCCTCGGCCCGTAGCGCGGAATCACGCCCGGCGCGCATGGCATAACCAAACGGCGCGAACAGGAATCGCCGCAGCATCAGGACTCCGGCCACGGCGAGGATCAGGCTCAACAGGAAATAGACCCAGGCTTTATCGAACGGCGGCGGCGGCCACACGCCGATGACGCCGTTCGAGCCCCCGGTCAGCGCTTCCCACTGAAACACCAGCGCCCACACGATCTGCGCGAAGGCGAGCGTCAGCATCGCGAGATAAACGCCGGAGAGGCGCACGGCAAACCAGCCGAACAGGAGCGCGCCGCCCAGCGCAACAACCGGGGCAGCGACCAGCGCCAGTCCCATCGGGACCGCAAGCCATTTCACCAACAACGCGGCGGCATAGGCCCCGAGCCCGAAGTAGGCGGCGTGTCCGAAGGAATGCATGCCTCCCGGCCCCATGATGAAGTGCAGCGAGGTCGCGAAGATGACGGCAATCAGCACATCGATCCCAAGGATGAGCAGATACGGCGAGCCCTGCGCGAGCAGCGGCATGGCCAGAAGCAACGCGAGTACGGCGGCACCGAGGATCTTCAACGCCCGCGTTGCCGGGCGGATCGGATCCTCCGGCTCGGCTACCGAACGCACCTGTCCCTGCGGACGTCCGAGCAGACCGTAGGGTCGCACGATCAACACGACGGCCATCACCAGGAATTCGGCGACAAGCGTGAGCTTCGAGAAGTTGACGGTGACGAAGCCGAGATCAACCACGCCGATGCCGATGCAGATCGCCTTTACCTCGGCGATGATCACCGCGGCAAGATAGGCGCCAGTGATCGAACCCATACCGCCGACGACGACCACTACGAAGGCATCGCCGATCGCAACCAGATCCATCGCAAGATTGGCGGGCTCGCGTGCGATCTGCAGAGCGCCGCCGAGGCCGGCCAGCACGGAGCCGACGGCAAACACCGACGTAAACAGCAGCGCCTGATTCACGCCAAGCGCGCTCACCATCTCCCGATCCTGCGTGGCGGCACGCACGAGGCGGCCGAAGCGGGTGCGCGCAAGCGCGAAGTGCAGAACCAGCAGAACCAGGGGTCCGATCAAAGTCAGGAACACGTCGTAGGTCGGCAGCCGTCGGCCGAGAATCTCGATCGACCCGCGTAGGCCCGGTGCGCGCGGGCCAAGCAGGTCCTCCGAGCCCCAGATCCAGAGCGTTGCGTCGTTGATCACCAGCACCAGCGCGAACGTCGCGAGTAACTGGAACAGTTCGGGAGCGCGGTAGATGCGGCGCAGCAACAAAATTTCGATCAGTGCGCCAATGACCCCCACGATGAGCGCTGTGGCGACAATTCCGCCCCAGAATCCGAACGCACCGCCAATATGCGTGGCGAATGAGTACGCAATATAGGTTCCCAGCATGTACAGGGAGCCATGCGCGATATTGATGATGCGGGACACGCCGAATATCAGCGACAGACCGGCAGCGACAAAGAACAGGCCCGAGGCGGTGGAGAGCCCGTTGAGCGCCTGAAACAGAAATGCGCTGAAAGTCATGAAAGCAGAACCTCTCCCCGCGGTCGCGGGGAGAGGTTAACGAAGGACGTCACGAACGAAAACCTAGTTCGATTCGACGGGGCGCAACTTTTTGACCTCGGCATCGCCGGGCAGAACGGTGGCACCATCGACATATTTGAAATCCACCATCGTGCCTTTGCCGCTCTCGAGCGCGATCTTGCCGACGTAGCAACCCATCGTCGCCTGGTGATCGCTCGCCCGATAGATGAAGGGCCCGAATGGACTGTCGACATGCAGGCCCTTGAATGCCTCGACCAGCTTTTCGGTATCGGTCGACTTCGCCTTGGCGATACCGGCGGCCAGCGACTTCATGGTCACGTAGCCGACAACCGAGCCGAGCCGCGGATAGTCGTTATATTTCTTCTTGTAGGCGTCGACGAAGGCGACATGCTCCTTGGTCTTGATCTTGTCCCACGGATAGCCGGTGACGACCCAGCCGACCGGCGCCTCGTCCTTGAGCGGGTCGAGATATTCCGGCTCGCCGGAGAGCAGGCTGACCACCGTGCGATTCTTGAATACGCCGCGCGTATTGCCCTCGCGGACGAACTTGGCGAGGTCGCCGCCGAAAAGCACATTGAAGATCGCGTCCGGCTTGGCGTCGTCGATCGCCTGGGCGACCGCGCCGGCATCGATCTTGCCGAGGGGCGGCGCCTGCTCGGTGACGAACTCGACGTCGGGTTGCGCCTTCTTCATCAGCATCTTGAAATTTTCCGCCGCCGACTGGCCGTATTCGAAGTTCGGATAGACCAGCGCCCAGCGCTTTTTCTTCGCACCGGTTGCCGCCGGCATCAGCATCGCGACTTGCATATAGGTGGTCGCGCGCAGACGGAACGTATACTTGTTGCCGTTCTGCCAGGTGATCTTGTCGGTAAGCGGCTCGGCCGCGAGGAAGAAGACCTTCTTCTGGCCGGCGAAATTCGTGACCGCGAGGCCGATGTGCGAGAGGAATGTTCCGGCGAGCATCGCGACGCCCTCGCGGGTGACAAGTTCCTCGGCGACGCGAACGGCCTCGCCCGGATTGGCGCCGTCGTCGCGCGAAATCACCTCCAGTTTCTTGCCGAGGACGCCACCCTTCGCGTTGATCTCCTCGATCGCCATTTCCCAGCCCTTCTTGTACGGATCGAGGAACGCGGGCTGCGCCTTGTAGCTGTTGAGTTCGCCGATCTTGATGGTCTGCTGCGCCAGGGCTTGGAAGGAAAGGCCGGCGGCCAGGCTGCCGGCGAGCGCGAGAGTGAACACGTGACGCGTCGGTCTCATGACTGAAGCTCCCTGCGTGGCGGCTGACCGCGCCTCCAGGCGCGCGCCGCGATTGTCAACATCCTGTCGCCTGCGGCGGGCGAGCTTGTTTGTACGCAAATAGTCCGACCGCCGGGCCAAGCTTGTCAAGCGAAGCAAGGTTGCCGAGGCCTGTCTCCGCCATTGCCGGCTAACCCTTTGGCCTGTCGCGGAAGCGGTCCATCAGCGGTTTGTCCTGGCCGCCGTCGATCTCGATCATGGTGCCATTGACCATCTCCATGAGCGGTGACGCCAGCATGGTGACAAGGTTTGCAACCTCCTCCACCTCCGCAATGCGGCCCATGGGGATCGAGGCCGGCGCAAGCTTGTCGGCTTCCTCGTAGGAGATCTTCATGTCGCGCGACATGGCCTTGACCAGCCCGGCCCAGCGCTCGGTCCGTACCGGCCCGGGATTGACCGCCACGAAGCTGATGCCGTTCTTGCCGTATTGCCCGGCAAGCGACAGCGTGAGGTTCTGCCCCGCGGCATTCGCTGCTCCCGGACAGATTTCCCAGTAGGAGGGTTTTATACCGTCATTGCCGATCAAATTCACGACGCGGCCGCCGCCCTGTTTCACCATGATCGGCAGCACATAGCGCAGGCAGCGTACGTAGCCCATGAACTTGAGCTGGAGACCCTTCTCCCAGTCGTCCTCGCTCAGGTGCTCGATGACGCCGCCGGCTGCGGAGCCGGCATTGTTGACCATGATGTCGACGCGCCCGAGCGCCTTGTGGCCCTGCTCGATGAAGTTCCTGGCATCGGTATCTTTGCGCAGATCGGCCGGAATGGCGACGATCTTGCGTCCGGTGGCCTTGGAGATTTCACCGGCTGCCGCCTCAAGCGGCTCCTTTCGCCGCGCACAGATTGCAACGTCAACGCCTTCCCTGGCCAGCGCCAGCGCGATTCCCTTTCCGATTCCTTCGCTACCGCCGGTGACCAGTGCCGTCTTGCCCTTGAGCTTCAGGTCCATCGCTCTCTCCCGGTTTAATGTGGCTTATGCGCGAGCCAGCGGCCCGCTTCGGCATCCGCGAACAGCTCCGCCAGCGCGGCATTGAACTTATCCGGCTCCTCGCTGATGAGCGTGTGTCCTGTACGCGGGATCACCAGAAGCCCCGCTGTCGGCACTGTGCGGCGCAGGAAAATGCTTGCATCGACGCACCAGTCGTCTTCATCACCGACGACGATCAGCAGCGGCACTGAAAATTTCTTCAGGTCCTCTTCCATGTCCCAGAGCGTCGGACGTTTGGCCTGCAGATTGATCATGGTCAACGAATGACCCCGCGAGGAGTGTTCGCCCAGCATCTGCACGAACTGGGCGTAACCGCGCGGGTCCTTGTGCTTATGCGCCTGGCGCGTCGGACCGTCGGCGTAACGTGCTGCCGCCGTACCGATATCAGTCGACGCAAACATCCTGCCGGTCTCGCGCGATGTCGCGCGCGTCTCCTCCACCACCTTTTTGTCGGCACTCGATCCGTAGCCGCAGCC
>Ga0070741_10008270_pt1 | contig 20986 bp, 18 predicted proteins | sample Coa_R1_4_FD_66440 | JGI IMG/M metagenome (GOLD analysis project Ga0070741, IMG submission 66440) | Surface soil microbial communities from Centralia Pennsylvania, which are recovering from an underground coalmine fire - Coalmine... | ecosystem: Environmental > Terrestrial > Soil > Unclassified ...
GGATCTCCTCGGGCGAGAGCGCGTGCAGCTTGATCGGATACGTCGACTTGAGATGGCGGAACAGATCTTCGTACCACTCGATGCGCAGCGCCGGATTGAGGCCGCCTTGCAGCAGGATCTGAATTCCGCCCGCGTCGACGGTCTCCTGGATCTTTTTGCCGAGGATCTCGCGCGAGAGCACGTACGCGTCGTCGTCGCCTTGGTTGCGGAAGAAGGCGCAGAAGCGGCACGCGGTGGTGCACACGTTGGTGTAGTTGATGTTGCGATCGATGATGTACGTGACCTCGTGCGGCGGATTGAGCGCGCGGCGGCGGGCGTCGGCGGCGGCGCCGAGGGCGATCAGATCGGCGTGCTCGAAGGCGGCGGTCAGCTCGGCGGCCGAGAGGCGCGCGCCGTGAGCGGCGGCGTCGAGACGCGCGGCGAGCCCGTCGCGAGGATCGTTCGGCGGCGCGGGCTCACCGGCGAGCTGCAGGCGGCACGCGGGCGTCAGGCGCGCGGCGGCGGCGCGGCGCAGGAAGGCGTCGGCGCCGGCGCGCAGATCGTCGTCGAGGCGGAAGCTCAGCTCCTCGCGCAGGTAGCGCCGCGCGCGCGCCGGATCGACGCCGTGGCGCCCCGCGTCCGCGGCGATGTCGTCGAGCCGCTCGAGGCCGCGATTTAGTGTGCGGCGCAGCAAATTGGCCACTTCCCCGTCGAGGATCTCGGGGCGGCCGGCCCACACCGCGAACACGAACGGCGCGCCGGTGAGCCCGCGCCACTCGCCGGCGAGATCGTAGACGTGCGCGAAGCGGCGCGCGGCGATCGCCTGCAGCGCCGCGTCGCCGATGATCAGCGCGCCGCGCCGGCCCTCGACCAGCGACGGCAATTCGCCCGGCGGCCGCGCCTCGAAGCGCGGCGGTGTCGAGCGGCGCGCACGCAGGAGCAGCTTGAGCAGCACGACTGAAGTCCGTGACGACGCGTCGAGCGCGATGGTGTCCAGCTCCTCGACGGGCGCGTCGCTCACCAAGAGCACGCTGCCCACCGCGCCGCGCGCGCCGATGCAGACGCCGGGCGCCGCGACCAACCCGCCCTGCCGCGCGTACGCCGCGATCGGCAGCAGCGCCACGTCGCACAAGCCCTCGGCCAGCCGCCGCGCGCCCTCCGCCGGCGAGCACAGCGCCAGCTCGACGCCGGCCGCGTCGGCCAATCCCTCGACGAGCGGACGCGTGTTCAAGAACGGCGCCGCGACGATCTTCAAGCTCATGCGACTACCTCCAAGCTGCGGCGCGCGCGCGGCGGCTCGGGGCGATCGAGCGCGTCGCCCTCGGCGATCACCTGGTACAGCGTGTCGCGCTCGACCGGCACGCGCCCCGCCGCGCGGATCAACCGCACCAGCTCGCCGCGCGTCAACGCCTCGGGCGCGCGCGACCCGGCCATCTTGTAGATCTTTTCTTCCTCGACGGTGCCGTCGAGATCGTCGGCGCCGAACCACTGCGCCACCTGCGCCGTCTTCACGCCCAGCATCGCCCAGTACGCCTTCACGTGCGGGATGTTGTCGAGCAGCAGGCGCGCTACGGCAAAAAGCCGCAGGTCGTCGCATCCCGTCGGGCCGGACAGCCGCTCGAGCGCGTTGTGCTCGTTGTGAAACGCCAGCGGGATGAACGTCTGGAACCCGCCCGTCACGTCCTGCGCCGCGCGCAACCGCACCAGGTGATCGATGCGCTCCTCGACGGTCTCGATGTGCCCGTAGAGCAGCGTGCAGTTGGAGCGCAGGCCGAGCCGGTGCGCGGCGTGATGGATCGCGAGCCACCCGTCGGCGTCGACCTTGTCGCGGCAGATCTTGCGGCGCACGCGCTCGGCGAACACCTCCGCGCCGCCGCCCGGCAGCGAGCCGAGGCCGGCGTCGATCAAGCGGCGCAGCACCTCGTCGTACGTCATGCCGTAGTGCTCGGCGAACCAGTGGATCTCGACGGCGGTGAACGCTTTCAGGTGCACCGACGGGCGCAGCGCCTTGATGCCGCGCAGCAGATCTTCGTAGTAGGAGAACGGCAGCGTCGGGTGCAGGCCGTTGACGATGTGGATCTCGGTGAGGTCCGCGGGACGCGCGCGGACTTTGTCGAGCGCCTCGTCGAGCGTCATCGTGTACGCGCCGGGCATGCCCTCTTCCAGCCGCGCGAACGAGCAGAACTTGCAGTCGGCGACGCACACGTTGGTGGCGTTGAGGTGCATGTTGACGTTGAAGAACGTGCGCGCGCCGTGGCGCCGCTCGCGCTCGCGGTTGGCCAGCGCGCCGAGGAGCGCCAGGTTGGGCTCGTGCCACAACGCGACGCCGTCGGCGAAGCCGAGCCGCTCGCCGGCGTCGAGGCGCGCCGCGATCTGTTCGAGGAAGGTCATCGCGATCTCCGGATGGGAAGCCTTCCAGCCGAGCGGATCAGCGTTTCGACGTAGGCGGGGCTGGGGCGGCCGGCGTCTTCGGGCGGGCCGCCGATCTGCGCGAGGCGCTGGCGTTCGCGGCGCGGCGCGAGCGGACCGGCCAACTCGTCGGCGCCGAAGGTGAGCGCGAGCGCGGCGCCTTTGACGTCGAGCACGTCGTCCCAGCGCACGCGGATCGGTACGCGCGTGCCGAGTCGATAGCGCGCGGCGGCGGCGGCGCGATACGCGTCGATGCCGGTGGCGCCGGTCGCCAGCGCGGCGCGGATCGGCACGCCGGCGTCGAGCGCGCGCGCTACCGCGTCGGCGGCCTCGTCGAGGCGCAGCCCGTCGGCGGCGGCGATCACCGCCTCGAGCGCGAGGCCGGGGGCGCGCGGCGCTTCGACGAGCGCGGCGAATCCCGGACCGACGCGCAGCACGACGATGCTTCCACCCGCGGCCATGCGCCGCGCCACCGCGGCGTCGAGCGCCACCCACTCGTCGACTTCGTTCGCGTCGTCCTGATCGTCCGGCTCGTCGGGGCCAATCAGCTGCGAGCGTACGAAGCTCGCCGGCGCATCCACCGGCTGCAGCACCGCGCGCGCGAGCTCGGTGAGAGACGCGCTCATGATCGCTCCTCCTCGGATCCCCAGCGCGGTCCGAGCCGCGACGGCAATCCCAAGTGGTCGAGCACGCGCCCGACCACGGTGTCCAGCAGGTCCTCGACGGTGCGCGGGCGGCCGTAGAACGATGGCGCGGCCGGCAGCACCAGCGCGCCGGCGCGCGTGACCGCCACCATGTTCTCGAGGTGCACCAGCGACAGCGGCGTCTCGCGCGCGACCAGAATCAGCTTGCGCCGCTCCTTGAGCATCACGTCGGCGGCGCGGCCGACCAGGTCGTCCGAGAGGCCGTGCGCGATGCGCGCCAGGCCGCCCATCGAGCAGGGGATCACCACCATCGCGGCGAAGCCGGCCGAGCCCGACGCGAACGGCGCCGAGAAGTCGCGAAGGTCCCACTGCGGGAACGGCAGCTCCGACGGCGGCGAGCCGATCTCGGTGGCCCACACCTGCTTCGCCGCCTGCGACATCACCACGTGCGGCAGGACGAGATCGCGCGGCAGCGACGACAGCACGTCGAGCAGCCGCCGCGCGTAGGGCGCGCCCGAGGCGCCGCCGATCGCCACCACCAACTTGAGCGGCGCGTGCGCGCTCACGGCGACACCTCGGCGATCACCAGCGCCGCGACGCCGGCGGTGAGATCGACGCCGCGCACGCGCGCGAAGCCGGCGTCGCGCGCCAACTGCTCGACCTGTTCGCGCGTGGCGAAACGATCGATCGACTCGGCGAGGTAGCAATACGCGCCGCGGTCGCCCGACACGAGCCCGCCGACGAGCGGCATCACGCGCCGGTTGTAGAGCGCCTGCACCACGCGCGTGATGGCGCGCCGCGGGCGGAAGAAGTCGAGGACCACCAGTCGGCCGCCGGGCGCGAGCACGCGCCGCGCCTCGGCCAGGCCGCGCGCCGGATCGTCGAGGTTGCGCAGCCCGAAGCCGCACAGCGCGCCGTCGAACTCGCCGTCGGAGAACGGCAGCGCCTGCGCGTCGGCGACCACCAGGCGCGCGCCGCCGGCCTTGTGCGCGCCGCGCTGAAGCATCTCGGGCGAGAAGTCGGCGGCGGTCACGCGCGCGCCGGCGCGCATCGCCAGCGCGGTGAGATCGAGCGTGCCGGCGCAGACGTCGAGCACGCGCCGCTCGCGCACGTCGCCGAGCGCCGCCACCGCGCGCCGCCGCCACGACTGGTCCACGCCGAGGCTGAGCACGCGGTTGAGCGCGTCGTACGTCGGCGCGATCGCCCCGAACATGCGCTGCACGCCCGCGCTCATTTTTGCACCGCAGCAATATTCGAGTCGGCCGCCGCGTGATTTTTTTGCGCTGCAGCAAATTCTTTTTGCGCTGCAGCAATATTCGGGCTGGCCGCCGCGTGATTCTTTTGCGCCGCAGCAAAGTTTGTTTGCGTTGCAGCAATTCTCTGTTGCGCCGCAGCAATATTCAGCTCGGGCCACAAGCGGTCGACGCGCGCCTGCACCTCGGCCGACATCGCCGCCACGCGCGGCCACTCGCGCTCGTACCCCTCCTCGCGCCACTTGGCGGTGGCGTCGACGCCCATCTTGCCGCCGAACCCGACGGTGCACGACGCGTGATCGAGCACGTCGTACGGCCCGTCGGAGATCATGACGTCGCGCTTGGGATCGATGTTGTTGAGCACGCGCCAGCCGACCTCCGCCAGGTCGTGCACGTTCACGTCCTTGTCGACGACGATCACGCACTTGGTGAACATGAGCTGCCCGAGTCCCCACAGCGCGTGCATGATCTTGCGGCCGTGAAACGGGTACTGCTTGTCGATGGCGACGATCGCCATGTTGTGGAACACGCCCTCGACCGGCAGGTTGTAGTCGTGCAGCTCCGGCATCGTCAGGCGTAAAAGCGGTAGAAACAGCCGTTCCGTGGCCTTTCCCAGCCAGGCGTCCTCCATCGGCGGGCGGCCGACGATGGTGGCGGGGTAGATCGGATCGCGGCGGCGCGTCACGCACGTGACGTGGAACGCGGGGTACTTGTCGCGCGGCGTGTAGAAGCCGGTGTGGTCGCCGAACGGGCCCTCGTCGATCAGCGGCTCGCGCGGATCCACGTAGCCTTCGAGCACGAAGTCGGCGTCGGCGGGGACCTCGACGTCGATGGTCTTGCACTTCACCAGCTCGACGGCGCGGCGGCGCAGGAACCCGGCGAGCGCCAATTCGTCGACGCCGTCGGGCAGCGGCGCGGTGGCCGAGTAGGTGATCGCCGGATCGCCGCCGAGCACCACCGCCACCGGCACGCGCTGGCCGCGCTCTTTCGCCTTCAGGAAGTGGCGCATGCCGGTCTTGTGCGCCTGCCAGTGCATGCCGGTCGTGCGCGGACCAAGGAGCTGCATGCGGTACATGCCGAGGTTGCGCGCGCCGGTCTCCGGATCGTGCGAGATCACGACCGGCAGCGTGATGAACGGACCGCCGTCGTCGGGCCAGCAGGTGAGGATCGGGAGCGCGCGCAGATCGGGCGAGGGATCGACGACCTCCTGGCACGGCGCCGCGCCGGAGAAGCTGCGCGGCAGCGACGACGCCACGCGCGCCAGCTTGGGCAGCATCTTGAGCTTCTCCCACAGCGTGCCGGGGAGCTGCCCGCCGACGAGCTCGGCCAGCGCGCGCGCGTGCTCGTCGATGGCGTCGACGCCGAGCGCCCACGCCATGCGGCGCGCCGAGCCGAACGCGTTGATCACCAGCGGGAAGCGCGAGCCGCGCACGCGCTCGAACAGCAGCGCGGGGCCGCCGCCGGGGAGCTTCATGGTGCGATCGGCGATCTCGGCGATCTCGAGGCGCGGATCGCACTCGCGCGCGATGCGCACCAGCTCGCCGGCCGAATCGAGCCGCTCGACGAACGCTCTCAGCGACGGGTACATTCGAGCCTCCTCACCTTCACGACCAACCTCACGACACGCGCGCGCACAATTCGCGGGCGATGGTCTCGAGCGCTTCGACGTAGGGCGCGCAGCCGGGCGCGCGCTCGCGGGCGAGCGGAGCCAGCGCGCCGAGCGCGGCGTCGGTCTCGCGCGCGGCGTCGGCGCGGGCGCGGGCGGCGCCGCCGCTGTCGGCCACCGCGCGCGCGAGCTCGCAGGCCAGCTCGGGCGGCGCGCCTTCGCCGTCGAGCTCGGCGCCGCGCTGGAGCCGCGCGCGCAGCGACGGGCGGCCTTCGAGCGCGTACAGCACCGGCAGCGTCAGCTTGCCCTCGCGCAGATCGCACAGCACGCTCTTGCCCAGCGCCTCGGGCCGCCCCTCGACGTCGAGCACGTCGTCGACGATCTGGAACGCGCGGCCGAGCCTGAGCCCGTATTCGCCGAGCGGCTCGACCGCCGTGGCGCGCGCCGCCACGCGGGCGCCGGCGCGCCCGCACCACGCGAACAGCGACGCGGTCTTGCCGTCGACCACGCGGCGATACGCGGCGGCGTCGAGATCGGCGCGCCCGCGGTGCGCCAGCTGCAGCGCCTCGCCGTCGATCATGCGCGCGATGGCGCCGAGCAGCTCGTCGAGCGCGCCGGGCACGCGCGACGCCGCCGCCAGCTCGAGCGCGCGCACCAGCAGGAAGTCGCCGCCCAGCACCGAGGCCGCGTTGCCCCACAGCACGCGCGCCGCCGGCACGCCGCGCCGCACCCGGCCGTCGTCGAGCACGTCGTCGTGGAGCAGCGTCGCCGCGTGGGTCAGCTCGGCGGCTTGCGCCAGACCCAGCTCGGCGGCGCGCGCCTCGGCGCTCGACGGTCCGCCCGCCGCGCGCGCCGCCAGCACGACCAGGAGCGGGCGCACGCGCTTGCCGCCGGCCGCCAGCAGATGCTTCGCCGACGCGCCCGCCACGCCCGGCCCGCCGTCGGCCAGCCGCGGCAGCGTCGCCTCGACGCGCGCCACCACCTCGCCGGCCAGCAGCTTGAGCGCCTCCAGCCGCGCCTGCGTGCGCGCCGGCTCGACGCCACGCTGCGCGGCGCCTTCGAGGCGAAGGGCGGTGGCGCTCAGATCGGCGGCGGCTCGTTCCATGTTTGAACTTTCAAAAGTTTCTGAAACTTCATAACTGATTCACTTTTGCTGTCAAGAGGGCAGCTCGGAACGCCGCGGAAGCGCGGCCGATTCACCCGCCGTGGCGCGCGGCAGCGGCTCGTGCGATGGTGCGCGCATGCGCGCCGCGCCGTTCGAGATCGCCGCCACCGACGGGTGGCGTTTGCGCGGCGAGGTGCGCGCGCCCGACGCGCCGCTGGCGGTGGCGATCGCCGGCCACGCGATGATGGTCGATCGCCGCACGCTCGATCGCCCGCGCTCGAACGGCTTCGTCTCGCACCTGGTGTCGCGCGGCGTGGCGGTGGTGTGGCCCGATCTGCGCGGCCACGGCGAGAGCGGCCCGCGCGCCGACGAGGGCGGCCGCTGGTCCTACGACGACCTGGTCGCCGACGTCGCGCCGCTGATCGCGTTCGCGCGCCGCGAATTTCCCGGGCTGCCGTGCTTCGCCGTCGGGCACAGCCTGTTCGGCCACGTCACGCTGGCGCACCTGGCGCGCTTTTCATCGACGGCGGCGCCGCTCGACGGCCTGGTGATGATGGCGTGCAACGTCTGCAACCCCGAGTGGCGCCGCCGCCCGTTCGCGCGCGCGCAAAAAGTCGCGCTCATCGAGGTCATGCGGCTGATGGCGCGCGTCGCCGGCCGCCTGCCCGTGCGCCGCCTCCGCCTCGGCACCGACGACGAGCCCGCCCCCTACATCGCGCAGTTCGCCGCCTGGTGCCGCGCCGACGACTGGCGCTCGCTCGACGGCTTCTCCTACTGGCGCGCCCTGCCCTCGGTCACCACGCCGATCCTCGGCATCGTCGGCGCCGGCGACCGCCTCATGTCCCCGCCCGCCGACGCCCGCGGCGTCCTCTCCCGCATCCCCAACGCCACCTTCGAAATCCACGGCCGCTCCACCGGCCTCCCCATCGACCCCGGCCACATGTCGCTCCTCCTCGACGCCCGCTGCCGCCCCACCTGGAACCGCATCGCCAACTTCCTCGTCGGTAAATAGTCCGCTGAACGACCGCTGCGTTCCGCGTGCGGACTGCGGCATTTTGCCGCCGTGCTCAAACAGTCCTCGTCGCGGGCGTGCGCCAGGCGGCGCACGCGATCGCTCCTGCGGAACTGCGCGCGGCGGCAAAATGCCGCAGCCCGCACGCTCCACTCCGCTGCGTAGCCATAAACCTGCTCCAAACGGTGCTTCTGACGCTTTTTGAGCTACTCAGCGGAATGGAGCGGGTGGGCGCGAAAATCGTTTTTCGCCGGCGTTGAGGAGCGCTCGCCGTCTGCGGCGATGCCAGCGACGAATCGAGCGAAGCACGTGCCGCGCGCAGGACGCTGCGTAGCAGCGGCCGAGCACGGCGTATGCGAGCGTCCGGCGAAAAACGATTTTCGCGCCCGCCCGCGTAATGCAGCGGCTGTTTCGAAAAACGTCAGTCGATTTTGCCGTCGCTGAGCAGCTTCTCCAGCGCGGCTTCGTCGATGACGCGCGTGCCCTTCTTTTGCGCGTCTTTCAATTTCGTAGCGCCGACGTCCGCACCGGCGACGAGATAGTGGGTGCCCTTCTTGACGCTCTTCTCGAACGTGCCGCCCGCCGCTTCGATGGCCGCCTGGATCTCGGTGCGCGGCCGCGACAGCGTGCCGGTGACGCAGATGCGGATGCCGGCGAGCGGCCCGGAGCGTTCGACTTTTTTCGGCTCCGACGGCGAGACCCCGCGCGCCATCAGCTTCTCCAGCACTTTGCGATGCCGCTCGTCGGCAAAGAACCCCGCCACCGCCCGCGCCCGCTCGCCGCCGAAGCCGTGCAGCTCGGCGAGCGCGGCCTCGATCTCCGCCGGCGCCGTTTGCATCAACGTGCTCAAATCGCCAAACCGCTCAGCTACGTTGCGCGCCCAGACTTCGCCGATCTTCGGCATCCCCAACCCGACCAGGAGCCGCGTGAGCGTCGCCTTCTGCTTCGCCGCCTGGATCGCCGCCACCACGTTCTCCGCGCTCTTCTGCCCCATGCGCTCGAGCTCGACCAATTTCTCGACGGTGAGATCGAACAGGTCGGCCACGTCGCCGACGATCCCCTGCTCGACGAGCTGGTACACCAGCGCCGGCCCGAGGTTCTCCATGTTCATCGCGTCGCGGTGGCAGAAGAACACGATCGAGCGCGCCACCTGCACCGGGCAGCCGAAGGTGTTGGGGCACATCAGCGCGACCTGCCCCTCCTCGCGCTCGAGCGGCGTGCCGCACGCGGGGCAGTGCGTCGGCTCGATGATCGGCACGCGATCGTGCGCGCGCTCGACGACGGTGATGACGTACGGGATGATCTCGCCGGCTTTTTCGAGCAGCACGCGATCGCCCACCGCCACGTCGAGCCGGCGGATCTGGTTCCAGTTGAAGAACGACGCGCGCCGCACCGTGGTGCCCGACAGCTCGACCGGCTCGAAGTGGCCGAGCGGCGTGATCGCGCCGGTGCGGCCGACGTTGACCTCCAGCTCCAGCAGCTTCGACGTCGCCTGCTCGGCGGGGAACTTGTACGCGATCGCCCAGCGCGGCGCGCGCGCCGTCGAGCCGAGCAGCCGCCGCTGCGCGATGTTGTCGATCTTGATGACCAGCCCGTCGGTGGCGTAGGGCAGCGCGCGGCGCCGCGCGTCGAACTCCTTGATGTACGCGATCAGCTCGTCGAGCGTCTCGAGGCGCTTCACGTCGGGCGAGACCGGCAGGCCGAGGTGCTTCATCCAGTCGAGCAATTGAAAGTGCGTCTTGGCGGGACCGTCGCCGACGACTTCGTACGTCAGCAACTTCATCGGGCGCTTCGCCGCCTCGCGCGGATCCATCAGCTTGAGCGAGCCGCCCGTCGAGTTGCGCGGGTTCTTCCACGGCTCCTCGCCCGCGCTCACGCGCTCGGCGTTGAGCTTCTCGAACGCGGCGCGATCCATGTAGACCTCGCCGCGCACGTCGACGGTGATCGGCTCGGCCAGCACCAGCGGCAGCGCGCGGATGGTGCGCAGGTTCTGCGTCACGTCCTCGCCGATGGTGCCGTCGCCGCGCGTGGCGCCGAGCTGAAACCGCCCTTCGACGTAGCGCAGCTCGATGCTGATGCCGTCGATCTTCGGCTCCACCACGTACGCCGGCTTTTGCTCGCCGTCGAGGCCGCGCATCACGCGCTCGTGAAACGCGGTCAGCTCCGCCTCGTCGTAGGTGTTGTCGAGCGACAGCATCGGCCGCTCGCGCACGACTTTCGGGAACGCCGACGTGATGTCCGAGCCCACGCGGCGCGTCGGCGACCAGTCGACGATCCACTCGGGGTGCAGCTCCTCGGCGTCGCGCAGCGCGCGGTAGAGCCGGTCGTACTCGACGTCGGCGATCGACGGATCGTGCTCGACGTAGTAGCGCCGATCGTGCTCAAGGATCTCGCGCGCCAGCGCCTCGTACGCTTGTCGCGTCTCCGCCGCCACTACAGGATCGGCTCCTTGTCGTCCTCGTCGTCGTCGAGCTCGTCGTCGTCTTCCAGCTCGCGCTTGCCGGTGTCGACGATCTCGATCTCGCCGGTCACCAGCTCGACCTCGCCGGTGGGCGCGTCCTCGTCGTCTTCGCCGAGCGATTCGCGATCGAGCATCAGCCGCCCGCCCGCCGCCTCGGGCGCCGCCTTGCGCCCGCGCAGACAGCCGGCGAGCACCGACACCGCGAAGCTCGAGCCGGTGAAGTACGCGTCGATGGCGTTCTTGCACTCCCAGAACACCGACTGCATCTGCTGCCCCTTGCCGGCGATCGACTTCCATTCGCCGAGCGGGCCGTACTCGATGAGCGGCGCGAAGAAGAACTCGCGGCTCGACTTGAACAGCAGCGTGAACGACTCGTGCTCGGCGTTCACGTCGTCGAGGCCGGCGTCCTCGAGCCAGCCCTCGGCCTGCTCGAGCGCGGGGAAGCGCGTGAGGTATGCGTCGAGGCGATCGATCGCGTCCTGGCGATCCTGCTTGGTGAGCACCTCGCGGAAGATGTCGAAGAACTCGCCGTAGGTGCCGGCGAGCGGCAGCGTCACGATCACGCGGCCGCCCGGTTTGCAGACGCGCGCGAACTCGCGGATCGCCGACTCGGGATCTTCGAACTCCTGCAGTCCGGCGTTGCAGACGACCAGATCGTAGACATCGTCGGCGAACGACAGCTTGGGGACCGCGCTCTCGGAGCGGAAGAAGATGCGCTTGCCCGACAGCGGGCCGGCCTTGATGCGCGCCTCGTCGAGCATCGGCGACGACGCGTCGATGGCGATGATGCGGCCCTGATCGTCCATGCGCCGCAGGATCTCCAGCGACGGGTAGCCGGTGCCGCACGCGACGTCGAGCACCATCGCTTTCGGCGGCAGCGTCAGCTCGCGCAGCAGGATCTTGCCGAAGCGCTGCGACCAGATCGGCAGGATCTCGGCGTCGTAGAGCTTGGCGAGCTTGTCGGCCTGGTGGCTGCGCTTCACGGCGCCCGCAGTTTAGACGCTTCCTTTGGCGGCTTCCAGCCTTTCACGGGGCCGCGCGGCTCGCCGCCGTATTTGCCGGCGAGGAATTTGACAGTCATCAGATAGAGCGCCGACGACAGGCGATTGAGGGCGAGCTTGAGGTCGGCGCGCGTGGCGGCGTCGGGAAACGCGGCGTGCAGCGCCAATTCGGCTTCGCGCGTGTAGGCGCGCGCGGTGTAGAGCTTGGCGACGACGGGGCCCTGGCGCACCGACGGGAACATGAACGGCACGCCGTACAGCTCGTGCGTGTGGTGCGAGGCCCAGCGCAGCTCGCCGGCGTCGAGGCCGCCGAGCTTCCACGGCGCGAGCGGTTTGTCGGTGACCTCGGCGCCGATGAGCGCGCGCGACAATTCGAGCGCCTCGCCCAATTCGCCGACGAGGCCGCGCGCGCCGTCGGCGTCGGCGGCGCACTGCGCGTCGAGCAAGAGCCCTTGCAGCGTGTCGAGCTTGCCGCGCAGCGCGACGCGCGGGTGGGTCTTGGCGACCAGCGACTCGTCGTCGTGGAGATGCGTCAGGTGCTCGGGCTTCTCGCTCAGCCGCTCGCCGGTCGCGAGCACGCGATATCTTCCCGCGCCCGCGGGGCCGCGCGGGCGGGCGCCGAGCGCTTCGCCGGCGGCGCGGGCGGCGCGCGCAGCGTCGGTGGGCGCGCGCGCCACGTCGACGACCGCGGCGGCGAATGCGCGGGCGGCGGCTTCGCACGACGGCAGATCGCCGGCGAGATAACCGCCGCCGAAGTTGGTCTCCGACGGCGGGCCGAACCACTTTTGCAACTTCACCGGCGCCGCCTTGAGCGCGGCGTCGAGGCCGATCATCGACTCGAGCGGCGGCGCGATCAGGTACGCGATCGGCGCGCCGAGCGGCACGTTGGCCTCGCGCGAGAGATAGCTTCCCGTCGAGCGAACGACGTGCGGAAAAAACGCCAGCGCGCCTTTTTCGTCGGCGGCGTAGAACCACGCTTCGTCTTCGAGCGTGCGCACGCAGGCGTCGAGCGCCTCGCGGATCTCGTCGGGATCGCGCGCCGCATAGACGCCGATCGCCTCGCCCGACAGCGGCCCCGACGGATACGACGAGCCGGCGTAGAACGATCGCGCGTAGACCACCTCGACCGGCGCGGCCTTGGTTCCCTCGTCGAGCGCGACGTACAGCGCGTCGTCGCTGGTGCAGGTGATGAGCCCGCACGCGCGCGCGCCGTCGGGCAGCTTCCACTCGGCGGCGAGCTGCTCGTCGACGCGCGAGATCACGCGCACCGCCAGCGCGCGCGGCACGATCGGAATCAAGTCGACGAGGCCGAGCCCCGCCTTCCGATCAGTTGGGCCCGGCATCGGCGAAGCCGGCGGCGACCAGCTGCGACTTCGCGTCCCAGCCGTTCGGCGCGTGCTCGTTCTGCGACCACCACGGCGAGCCCTGCGCCACCCACTCCTTGCGCAGCTCGATGTGCGTCTTGTCGACGTCGTCGGCGCCGAAGTGGACGCCGCAGCACGGGCAGATCGAGTACGTCGGCGATCCCGTCGGGTCGACGTGCGGCTCGGCGAGATCGGGATACCCGCACACCGGGCACGTGAACTTCGCGGGCTGCACAGCGGTCAAAGAATGACTCCTGATTTCTTGTCGCGGAGGATTCGCGCGCACGCGTCGGCGACGACGGCGGCGGCCTTGATCGGCTCGAAGCCGCGCGGGTTGATGTTGGAGACCACTTCGCGATCCGCGTCGGTGGCGCCGCTCGCCGGACGATAGATGTAATAGGCGCTCATCGAGTCGGAGAAGCCGAGGCCGGGCCGCTCGCCGCAGGTGAACACGCACGCCTCGGCGTCGGTGAGGCGCGCGATCTCGTCCATCACCTTGACGCGCGAGCGGCGCACGAACACCGGCGTGCCGGCGCGCAGGCCGCGCGCCTGGAGCTCGCGCGCGAGCGCGCCGTGAAACGCTTCGAGGTGCGCGTTGAGCGCGGCGGCCGAGAGCCCGTCGCCGTAGCACACCTGCACCTGCGGCCCGCGCGCGCACTTCTGCTCGAGGATCGCCTTGCCTTCGTCGGAGAGCGCGCGGCCGGCGTCGGGGCGCTCGAGGAAGATGCGCTTGTCGGGCGCGCGCGTGGTCAGCTCGACCAGGCCGAGCTTTTCGATCAATTTGGCGTCGACCTCGGAGAGCACCGCGTCCTTGGCGGCGGCGTGGTCGGCGCGAAACTTGAGCAGCGTGTTGGTGCGGTAGCGCGTGCCGGCGCGCCCGACGCCGATGCGCGCCGGCGTCGACGCGAGCATCGCGCGCATGGCGTCGGCGTCGAACGGCTGCAGGTTGGCGCCGCGATCGGGAGCCAGCAGCACCGCCTCGCGCGCGTCGATCGACGGCACCGCAGGCGCCTCGCCACTCGCGCCGCTCAGCTCGGCGACGGTCGCGCGCACCAACTCCGCGACGCGCCGACGATCGATCACTGGCGGTGGGACTGGCTGCACGGCCCTCGATCTATCACGAATACCGACGGGCGACTACGGCCGCGTGGCGTGCGCGATGCCGTTCGGCACGCACGCGTTGCTGCTCGACAGCATGCGCCGGAACGCCGAGTAGTAGAGCGTGATGCCCGACGCCGGGTCCGAGCCGTCGGTCGGCACCACCGCGCTCACCAGCAGCGCGTGGTCGTTCGGCGACGCGTCCTTGACCTTGAGCACCGGGTTCAGCTCCGAGCGCGTCCAGAAGAACCCGTCGCTCGACGTGGCGTAGCCGACGTTGATGGTGGTGCCCGCCTCGCAGAACGACGAGAAGGCGTCGGTCGTCGGCGACACGCAGACGTGCCGGTTCATGTCGCACGTCAGGTTTCCCGTGCACGGCGTCAGCGGGCCGCAGACCTGGAGCGAGATCTCGCCGATCGACGCCACCGAGTACCACATCTTGTAGACGGTGCCGTCGAGCAGCACGCGCGGCGACAGCAGCACCGCCTCGCCGCTCAGGTTGCCTTGCAGCACCGGCGCCGGCTCGGGCGTGAACGAAAAGCCGTCGGTGGACGACGCGCGGCCGATCGACACCGAGCCGTCGGCGGCGGAGAACGACGAGAAGAACATCAGCCACGGCGGCATTCCACCGTCGGGCGCGCCGGCCAGGAGGTCGGGCATCACCTGCGGAAACGTCACGCCGCCCGAGCAGTAGCTGCACTGGTTGATGCCGAGCAGCGGCATCGCCTGCGGCATGAACGGTTGCAGTCCATCGGTCGACGTGGCGCGCGGGATGGTGTTGCCGAGCTCGCTGTACGCCATCTCCGATTCGGAGCCGACCGCGTACACCGACGGCGAGAGCAGCAGGCCCGAGCCGCTCGCCGTGATCAGCGGCTGCGCGGCGGCGGTCCAGGTGACGCCGTCCGGCGACGTGGCGACTCCGATGCCCTCGTTCGCCAGGTTCGAGCCGATGAAGTACATGCGGTAGCCCGAGCCGACCTTGCTGATGCTCGGCTCGGCGACGAAGCGCGTGGCCCAGCCGAACGGCACGGTGATCTCCGTCGGCGCGACGGTGAACGGCGCCGCCAGCACGTTGATCCCCGTCGACGTCGAGGTGGTTCCCGCCGCGTAGCTCGCGGTCAGCTTGGCCACCGCCGGCGGCAGCGTCTCGCGGTTGAGCGCGATGGTCGCCGTCACCGCGCCGCCCGCGAGCGTCACCTGCGCCGGATTTACGTCGCCCCACGACGACGCCAGCTTCACCGTCCCCGCGAAGCCGCTCGCCGGCGTGCCGTCCGACGCCAGCGCCTGCAGCGCGACCGGGAACTTCTGGTGCTCGGCCACGAGCGGCGCTCCGGTCACGCCGGGAAAGCTGATGTCGAAGCTGCACGCCGCCTGCGAGTCCTGGTTCACGCACTGCCCGCACTTGCAGTGCTGCCCGCTCGGGCACGCGTCGTCGGGGCCGCACAGGTACGCGCCCGCCGGCGGCGACGGGCTATAGCAGCCGCCCAGGCAAATTGCCGCAATTAGTGTGCAGCGCAGCATTTCAAAAGCTCCCGGCGGCGACCAGCCCGCCGCCCACCGGTGACAGCGACGGCGCCAGCGTGAGCTTGGGCGCCTCGCGATCGATCTTGTTGCCGATCAGGTAGAGCGCGATGCCGCCGCCCGCCGCCAGCGCCGCCACGCCGAAGCCGACGCCGGCGATGATCGGATCGTTGCGCCCCGTGTCCTGCGTCGAGCGGATCGAGCCGTCGAACCCCGGCGGCATCGCCGGGTTCCCGCCGCGCGTCACCGAGTCCGACGCCAGCTTGGCCTCGACGGCGAACGCGATCCCGGTCGCCAATCCCGCCGCCGCCAGCACGAAGCAGCCGTACGCCGCCCAGCGCGCCGCGCGTCCCGGCTTCGGCGGCGCCTCGCGATACACGACGATGGTCTTGAACACGACCTTCTCCGGCGCCGGCGCCGACGCGCCGCTCTTGATGCGCTCGCGCAGGTTGACGATGCGCTCGCGCACCTCGTTGCGATCGGGCGCGTCCGCCTTGCCGTCGATGTACTTCTGATACGCGGCCACGGCGTCGTCGAGCCGATTGAGCCGCTCATAACATTGCGCCAGGTTGTATTGCAGGTCCGCCAGCGGTTTGAGCTGATAGGCGGCATTCATTTCGCGCGCCGCCTCTTCGTAACGCGCTTGATCGTAATAATCGATTGCGGCTTTTACGTGGATTCGCGCCTTTTCGGTGGCTTCGTCCTGCGCCGCCGCGAGACGCGTCACACCGACGAGCGCACAGGCTACGACCAGTAAGCGCAACATAGATGATACCCCCGAACGTAATCCAAATAATAACAGTTCGACGATATCAGGGACGCATTTGTTCGGGAAAAGTAAAAACGATTGATTGAGGGCGGATTACTGCAATCGCTTCCAATCGGCGGCAAAACGGGGGCGCAAAGCCGATTCGCCGATCACCACCTTCGAATCGTTGGCCCAGAAGACTTTCAGGCCGGGCGCGAGCGCCTCGCGCGGAATCGGCCACGTGAGATCGCCCTGCGCGTCATCGAACTCGACCAGCACCACCAGCCGCGGGCCGGCCGGCCCGTCCTCGGCGAACGCGAGGCCGTGCCCGTCGGGCGACCACACCGGCGGCAGCTTGAGCCGCGTGACGCCGGCGCGCGGCCAGACGTTCTGCCCGTCGACGACCAGGTTCTGTTTCGCGCCGCCGCCCGAGACGAACGCCACGTGCGCGTGCTGCGGGCTCCACAAGAACTCGAGCCCCGAGCGCGCGGCGATGATCTCGCCCGAGTCGGCGTCGTGCACGACGTAGATGTTCGCCGGCGTCTTCTTCGCCGGGTCGCTCACGGCCGCAGGCGCCGCCGGCGGCGCGACGTAACCAATGCGGTGGTTGTCGAGCCAGATCAGCTCCTCCGGTTTTCCCGGCCGATAGACGGCGAACTCGTTGATCGGATCGCCCGCGAGGTTTCGCACCAGCACGTGCGCCGGCTGCAACCCTTGCCGCTGCGCCGTCGGCTTCTCGCGCACGTAGGCGAAGCGCCGCTTGTCGGGCGAGAACACCATCTCGCTCTTGGTCACGTCGCCGAGCGACCACTCCTCGGCGCCGCGCCGCGCGAACGGCTGCTCGCCGCGAAAGAACAATTCGACGTCGGGCGCGCGCATGCGCGGCCGGTGCTGCACGACGGGGCGCGGCTCCTCCTCGCCCTTCTCGGTCACCGCTGTCGCGGCGCACCCGAGCACGCACGCGCAGACAGCCGTGAGCGCGCGCTTCATCCGAAGATGCTCGGGTCGCCCGCTTTGTCCGTGAGCTTCCCGTCCTTCATGAGTCCCATCTCGACGAGCCACGTTTCAAACTCTGGTGCAGGCTTGAGACCAAGCGCCTGCCTGAGCGTGGCATCGTCGTGAAAGCTCGTCGATTGATAGTTGAGCATGACGTCGTCGCCCATCGGCAGGCCCATGAAGAAGTTGCAGCCGGCGGCGGTGAGCAGCACTTCCAGGTTCTCGAGGTCGTTTTGATCGGCGTCGGCGTGGTTGGTGTAGCAGGCGTCGCAGCCCATGGGAATGCCGTGGAGCTTGCCGCAGAAATGATCTTCCAGCCCCGCGCGCGTGATCTGCCGCGCGTCGTAGAGATACTCCGGGCCGATGAAGCCGACGACGGTGTTGACCAGGAACGGCGCGAAGTGGCGCGCGAGGCCGTAGTTGCGCGCCTCGAGCGTCTGCTGATCGACGCCGTGGTGCGCGTCGGCCGAGAGCGCCGAGCCCTGCCCGGTCTCGAAGTACATGACGTTGGGCCCGGTCGCCTGCCCGAGCTTCTTGGTCATGTCCCACGCTTCCTGCAAAAGCGGAATCGTGACGCCGAAAGAGGTCATCGCCTTTTCTGTGCCGGCGATCGATTGAAACATCAGGTGCAGCTTCGCGCCCTGCTCGAGCGCTTTCATCTGCGTGGTGACGTGCGCCAAACAGCAGTTTTGAGCCGGTATACGCCATTCGCGGATGAAGCGATCGGTGGCGTCGAGGATCTTGCGCGTCTGCTCCGGATTGTCGGTGACGGGATTCACGCCGAACACCGCGTCGCCGACGCCGAACGACAGACCCTCTTTGAGCGACGCCAGGATTCCGTCGACGTCGTCGGACGGATGATTCGGCTGCAGGCGCACGCCCAGCCGGCCCTCGAGCCCGAGCGTGTTGTTGGCGTGCACCACCACGCGGATCTTCTTGGCGGCGACGATCAGATCGAGGTTCGACATCAGCTTGGCGCACGCCGCGATCATCTCGCTGGTCAGCCCGCGTGACAGCCGCAGCAGCTCCGGCCCGCTCACGTTCTCGTCGAGCACGTGCTCGCGCAGCTTCGCCACCGTCCACGACTTCACCGATTCGTAGATCGGCAAATTCAAGTCGTCCTGGATCAGCCGCGTGACCGCGTCCTTCTCGTACGGCACCGCCGGCCGCTCGCGCAACTCGGCGAGCGTCACCTCCGACAGCACCAGCTTGGCGGCGATGCGCTCGGTGGCCGACTCCGCCGCCACGCCCGCCAGCCGATCGCCCGACTTCTCCTCGTTGGCCTTGGCCAGCACGTCGACGAGATCGCGGAAGACCCAGGTCTTGCCGCGCAGGGTGGCCGCCAACTTCATGCGCCGCCGAAATTACCACACCGTGATAGGCTGGCGAACCCGAATGCAGTGCGAGCCGCACAACCCCCGCCGCCGATGACGGGCCGGCTGTTCGTCGTCTTGACGCTGGCGTTTCTGGTGGTGACCAGCCGCGAGCCGCCGTGGGCCGACGCGCACGTCACCTACGACACCACGCAGTCGCTGGTCGATCACTTCACGCTCGACGTGCACACCGAGGGCGGGCCGCCGTGGTTCTACGCGCATCGGCTGGGGCGCAAGTACGGCGTGTTCCCGCTCGGCAACGTGGTGGCGATGGCGCCCGGTTATCTCGTATACAAGACAGTTCACCTGCTGTCGTGGGTGCCCGATCGGCCGCTGTTCGCGTTCTGCTGCCACCTGTCGCCGGCGATGATGATGGCGGGCGCGTGCGTCCTGTTCTTCGTGATCTTGCGGCGGCGCGGCGCGCGGCTCGGCTGGTCGCTGGCGCTGACGTTCACGCTGGCGTTCGGGACGCAGTGCTTCATCTACGCGCGCAGCCCGTATTCGGAGGCGCTGCAGACGCTGGCGCTGATGTGGCTGATCGAGCGCACGCTGGCGCAGGCGGAGGCGCCGACGGCGGCGGGCATGGGCTGGCTCGGGCTCGCCGCCGGTCTCTTGCTCAACTCGAAGCTGGTCTACGCGCTGATCCTGCCGCCGGTCCTGATCTACCTCTTCTACGCGCGCCGCCGCGCGCTCGGCGATTTCCTGCGCAAGACCCCGCTGGCGCTCATCGCGTTCATGGAAGCGATGGCGGTTTTATTGCTGCACAACCAGGTCAAGACCGGTTCGTATCTCGAGAGCGGATATCAATATAAAGAGGGCGTCTTCTCCGGCGATCTGTTCGCGGCGCTCTACGGCTTCGCGCTCTCGACGGGAAAAGGCGCGATCTACTATTCGCCGCCGCTCGTCCTCGGCCTCTTGGGAATCCGCGCCGCGCTCAAACAGCGCCGCGCCGAATCGACATTCTTGATATCGGTCATTTCAATCGTCGTGCTGTTCAATGCAAAGTTCCGAATCTGGCACGCCGATTATTGTTGGGGCCCGCGTTATCTGACCGTGATCGTGCCGATCGTTTTATTGCTCGCGCGCGAGAATCTCCGTCGCTGGGCGCTGGGCGCGGCGCTGGCGTGCGGCATCGCGGTGCAGGTGCTCGGCGCTTCGTTTTATTGGGATCATTACATTCGCATTTTAATCGCGGTCAAAGATCAAACCGGCGGTTATGGATGGTTCACCGAGCATTTGTCGCACGGCCATTTCATTCCGGCGTTCTCGCCGATCCGCGGCCACGCGTGGATGCTCTCGCACCTGGTGCGCAACGATCCCGAGCTCGATCGCGACGCGCCGTGGAAGTCGGTGATCCCGCAGCCGGCCAATCTCTCCGACGCGTGGACGCGCATGCGGCTCGATTGGTGGTTTCTCGATTGGCCCGATCCCAACGCGGCGACGCCGTCGAAGCCGCCGATCCTGCCCATTCAAAAGGACGCGTCGCCGGCGGCGGGCTGGATCGCGCTGGCGCTGCTCGTCGATGCGCTGGCGCTGTCCGCCGCCGGGCTGCGCCGCCGCTACTTGACGGCAGCCGCCGCCGATGACACGGTGCTCGCCGCTCATGGGCTCAAAAGGGCTGATATCCATCCCCGCCTATAATGAAGAGGCGAATATCGGCTCGGTGCTCGAACGGGTTCGCGCCGCGCAGCTGACCGAAGACGTGTTGGTGGTGAACGACGGCTCGAAGGACGCCACCGCGCAGATCGCCGAATCGCACGGCGTGCGCGTGGTGACTCACGAGGTCAATCGCGGCTACGCCGCCGGGTTGCAGACCGGCATGCGCTACGCGCTCGAGCACGGCTACGACTACCTCGTGTTCTTCGACGCCGACGGGCAGCACGATCCGCGCTACGTCGCCGATCTGCGCGCGCGCGCGCTCGCCGACGGCGGGCCCGACATCGTCATCGGCAGCCGCTTCATCCTGCCGAGCGGCTATCACGCGCCGCTCGGGCGCAAGCTCGGCATGGCGGTCTTCTCCTGGCTCACGCTGATCGGCGGGCGGCGCATCCACGACACCACCAGCGGCTTCAAGCTGCTCCGCCGCCGCGCGATCGAAATCCTCTGCGGCCAACCGTTCAACGACTTCCACGCCGAGATGATCATCTTCAGCCTGGTCGCCGGCCTCCACGTCGAAGAGGTCCCGATCACCGTCGCCGAACGCGAATCCGGCACCTCGATGTACACGTGGCTCGACTCGATCAAATACCCCGCCAAGACGCTCGCCGCGATCGCCCTGCTCCTTCCCGAAGCCCGCCGAATCGCCAAACGGTCCGGCTAAAACCAATCTAACGCCGGTAATGTCACGCGCGGGCTTGCGACTCGCGTTCTTTTTTTCGGCAGTCCTCAGGCGCTATATGGCTGACTTCCGACTCCT
>Ga0070741_10008271_pt1 | contig 20986 bp, 14 predicted proteins | sample Coa_R1_4_FD_66440 | JGI IMG/M metagenome (GOLD analysis project Ga0070741, IMG submission 66440) | Surface soil microbial communities from Centralia Pennsylvania, which are recovering from an underground coalmine fire - Coalmine... | ecosystem: Environmental > Terrestrial > Soil > Unclassified ...
GTCGTGATGGAGGCGATCGCTGCACACCACTCCACGGGCTCTGCGCGTACCCTCGTCGTGGGAGGAGGGGGTGAAGGGCTGTCGTGATGGAGGCGATCACTGCACACCACCCCGCGGGCTCCGCCCGCACCCCGCCTCGTGAGAGGAGAGGAGGGGTGGGTGGAGAGCGGTGGTGGTCGGCCTGCCCCTTCCCCTCCTCTTCGAGGAGGGGTGGCGGCGAAGCCGCCGGGGTGGTTATGCCTACGCGTGCGGCATTCTCGCACTGCTCACCCCTTGCCTTGCTCCGCTGCGCGCACCAACCCGCGTACGCGCTTCGGCGTAAGCGGTAGCTCGTCGATCTTGATGCCGTAGGGTCGCAGCGCATCCTCCACCGCGGCCGACAAGGCGGGCGGTGCCCCCATGCGGCCGCCTTCGCCGCCGCCCTTGATGCCGTATTCGGTGAACGGGGAGGGCGTCTGCACGTGGCCGACGCGAATCTGGGGCGGCATCTCGTGCAGGGTGGGGATCAGATAATCGGTGAAGGTCGCGGTGAGCAGCTGGCCGTTCTCGTCGTAGTAGAACTGCTCGAGCAAGGTCGAGCCGATGCCTTGCGCGGTACCGCCGCGAATGTGTCCGGCGAGCGTCATCGGATTGACCAGCGTGCCGGCGTCGTGCACGGCGACGTAGTCGAGAATCTTGACCTTGCCGGTCTTGGCATCGACTTCGACCAGGGCGAGATGACACATATGCCCCATGATCGGATAGAAGATGCCCAGGTGGGAACGATCCGCCGCCGGCATCGTGGTGAGCGGATGATCGTAGACGTAGCTCGCATCGAGGCCGCTGGCGTAATCGTCGCCGTCGGGAAGATTCAAGCGAAACATGTGGGCGAAGAGCGCGACTTCGCCGATTGTCTTCTCCATGCCCGGCACGCCTTTGACGCCGATCTTGCCGTCGCGAAATTCCAGATCGCTCGGCTTCGCCTCCAGCATGCGACCGGCGATGCGCAGCATCTTCTCTTTCAGCTTGATCGAGGCGCCGACGATCGCACCGGCGATCATCACCGTGAAGCGGCTGCCGCCGGGGCCCGTCGAGTTGTAGCCGCTCGCCGTGTCGGAGTAGACGATGTTGATGTTCGCCGGGTCGCACTGAAACTGCTCGGCGACCAACTGCGTGGCGACCGTTTCCGGGCTGTTGCCCCAAAACGGTGAGCCGAGCGTGACCTGAATGTTGCCGGTCGGATCGATGCGAATGTGCGTGCTTTCCGGCGAGCTGGTGAGCGTGAAGTTCGCCGCATCGACCGGATTGAGCGACCAGAATTCGGTCGCACTGAACACGCTGCGCTCCTGACAGCAGGCGATGCCGATGCCCACACAGCGGCCTTCTGCGCGCGCCTTCGCTTGCACATCCTTCCAGTTGGGTATTTTGGCGATGCGCAGAGCCTCGTCGAGCACCGCGGGATAGTTGCCGCTGTCGTAAAGGTTGCCGGTCGGGATGACGTAGGGGAACTGCTCGGGCTTGATCAAGTTCTTGCGGCGGAACTCGATCGGATCGAGCTTGAGTTCGTCGACCGCGGCGTCGACCATGCGCTCGACCATCCAGTTGGTGACCTCGGAGCCGAAGCCGCGATACGCGCCCTGCTGACATTTGTTGGTCAGCACGGCGATCAGCTCCATCTGGACGCTGTTGATCTGATACGGCCCCACCACCTGGCACAACGAATTGCCGTGGGTGCCGTAGCCGAACTGCAGATACGCGCCGTAGTCGTCGATCACGCGGAATTTGAGCGAGAGCATCGTGCCGTCGTTCTTGAGTGCAAGCTGGCAGTCGTAGATGCGGTCGGACCCGTGGTTGTCGCAGCTCAACGTGTTGTCGAGCCGATCCTCCATCCACTTCACCGGGCGGCCGCAAGCACGTGCGAGCGTGGCGGCGAGCGTGATGACTTTGTGCGTGAACAGCTTGCTGCCGAAGCTGCCGCCGGTGGTCACCGGAATGACGTTGAGCTTGTGCGCCGGCACGCCGAGCGAGCCGGCGATGACGAAACCGACGTAGTTCACGAACGAGGTGTTGCAGTACACGGTGAACTTGCCGGTGCCCGAGGCATAGTGCGCAACCGCGCCCACGGTCTCGAGCGGCTGCGCGCCCGATCGCGGCCAACGCAGATGGCGTCGCACGATCTTGTCCGCTTTGGCGAAATCGTCGTCGACCGGCCCGAACGTGAAGGTCTTCTGATGCGCGATGTTGGTGGGGCCGCGATCAGGGTGCAACACGGCATCGCCGCTGGCTTTCATCGATTCGAGCGCGTCGATGACCACAGGCAGGTCCTCGTACTCGACCTCGATCAGCTCGCAGGCATCCTCGGCGATATAGCGCGTCTCCGCCACGACCGCCGCCACGGCCTCGCCGACATGGCGCACGCGATCCACGGCGATGCAGTACTGCACCACCGGCGGCGTGGCGAACTGCGCGGTGGGGCCGGTCATCTTCTTGGCCTCTTCGCCGGTCAGCACCAAGATCACGCCCGGCAATGCTTTCGCTTTGCTGGTGTCGATCCGCTTGATGCGCGCGTGCGCGCGATCGCTGCGCAACACTGCAGCGTAGGCCATGTTGGGCAGCTTGATGTCATCGATGTAGCCGCCTTGCCCGGTCAGCAGGCGCGGATCTTCCACCCGCTTCATGTTCTGGCCGAGGTACTTGTACTGGCTGCGCGGCTGCTCGCGCTGACGGCTCGGCGGGATGTAGCCTTCGGCCGGAATGTGCTTGGGAATCGTGCTCATTTGGACGCCTCCTTCATTTTGGCGATGCCGGCAGCGATCGAGTCGACGATGTTGTAGTAGCCGGTGCAGCGGCACAGATTGCTCGACACCGCTTCCCGAATGTCATCGAGTGACGGGTTCGGATTCTTCTCGATCAGCTCGGTGGCGGCCATCAGCATCCCCGGCGTGCAGAAGCCGCACTGCAAGCCGTGCTTCTCCCAGAACCCTTCCTGCAGCGCATGCAGCTTGCCGTCCTTCGACAAGCTCTCCACCGTGCGCACGTCGCTGCCGTCGGCCTGTACCGCGAACACCAGGCACGCGCGGGTCGACTGTCCGTCGAGCAAGACGGTGCAGGTTCCACACACGCCATGTTCGCATCCGACATGTGTGCCCTTCAGTTCCAACTCCTCGCGCAGAAAGTCGCTCAACAGCATGCGCGGCTCGATGGTGCGCGTGGTGGCGGTGCCGTTCACGCGCAGATTGATCGTAACGCCAGCCATGACAGCCTCCCTACTTGCAGCGCGCGAGCGCGCGGCGCAGCGCACGTGCAGTGAGTGCTTCGACGAGATCGCGTTTGAACTCGACATCCGCGTGATAACTGGCGATCGGCGTCACGCTTTGCTTCGCGGTGCGCGCCGCTTGCACGATGGCATCGTCGTTGATCAGCTTGCCGGCCAGCGACGACTCGACTTCTCGCAGCCGGGTCGCACAATCACCCATGCCGGCGACCGCGATCGCTGCTTTGGCGCATGCGCCGCCGCTCACGTCGAGCAGGACAGCAACCGCGGCCAGGGCGAAATCGCCTTTGCGCGTGGCCTCTTCCTCGAATGCGTAGCCTCGGCCCGCGGGTGCGACCGGGATGCGGATCTCGGTGAGCAGCTCGTCGGTTTTGAGGGCGGTCTGCAGCGGACCTTGGAAGAAGTCCTTCGCCGCGATTCTGCGCTGCGTATTGCTGCTGCTCGCCAGCAGCATCGCATCGCCGGCCAGCAGTACGGCCGGCATCTCCGAGGCCGGATCGGCGTGACTGACGTTCCCGCCCAGTGTGCCGCGATTGCGGATGGGTTTGTGCGCGACATGCCGATAGGCTTCGCTCATCAGCGGGAAATGTTGCGCAATGATGGGCGAGTCGTACAAGGCGCTGTGCCGCGCGAGAGCGCCGATCAGCAGCTCGCCGCCTTCCACTCGGATGTGGTCGAGGGCCGGCAAGCGATTGATGTCGATCACCACCTCGGGCCGGACGAGGCGAAGATTCATCATCGGCACCAGGCTCTGTCCTCCGGCCAGGATCTTGCCCTTGCTGCCGTAGCGCGCGAGCGCTTGCAACGCTTCGCTTAGATTCGCGGGACGAACGTAGTCGAACGCGGCGGGTTTCATGGTCTCCTCCGAGTTAGTCTGTCGTATATGTCTTGTTGAGCCGACAGCTTTGTCTTTTGAAGCCGACAGCGCAGGCTGGTGGAAAAGACTGCGGGGCTTCGATCACCGCTTCTTATGATGAGCGGCTTGGTGCGAGTAGTTAATCACTAACCCACTCGCTTGACAACCGATGGTCATCGGCGCACGGTTTGTTACCATGTCACCATGCGCCTCGCTGTGCATCCTCTCATCGCCGAGCCGCTTATTCCGCTTCCTCAACACCCGAGTAAATTTCTTATGCTGCCTACCAGTGTCGACGCCGCGCTCGCCATGCTCGCGGAGGCGGACTATCTCGCTGAGCGCGGTCTCGCAGCCACGATTTATTTCGCGCTCCAGCTCAAGCGGCCGGTGTTCCTCGAGGGCCATGCGGGCGTGGGCAAGACCGAAATCGCCAAGGTGCTTGCACGCACGCTGGAGCGCGAGCTGATTCGCCTGCAGTGCTTCGATGGCATGGACCAAAGCGCAGCGGTGTACGAGTGGAACTATCAGCGGCAGATGCTGGCCATTCGCCTGGCGGAAGCCCGAGGACGGGTGAATGACGAAGCGGCGTTGAACCGCCAGATCTTCAGCCGAGAGTTCTTGCTCGAGCGGCCGTTGTTGCGCGCGCTCATCCCGCACAACGGACGCATGCCCGTGCTGTTGATCGATGAGCTCGATCGCGCCGACGAGCCCTTCGAAGCGTATCTCTTGGAGGTGCTGTCGGATTTCCAAGTGAGCGTTCCGGAACTGGGCACGATTGCCGCGCCAGAGCCGCCAATCGTCGTTATCACCTCCAATCGCACGCGCGAAATTCACGACGCCATCAAGCGGCGCTGCTTCTACTATTGGCTCGACTATCCGGACGCCGCGCGCGAGCTGGCCATCCTGCGGCGTAAGCTGCCGCAGGCGCCGTTACGGCTCGCACGCGAAGCGGTGGCCTTCGCGCAGCAGGTGCGCGGGCTCGATCTGTTCAAAGCGCCGGGGGTGTCAGAAACGCTGGATTGGGCCGAGGCGCTCATGCGGTTGCATGTTCAAACCCTCGATGTGGAATCGATCGCGTTGTCGCTAGGCATCTTGATCAAGTATCAAGACGATCTGGCGAGAGTGAGCGGTGCGCAAGCGAGCAAGCTGCTGGCGGCGGCGCGTGCGCAAGTAGAGGCGGCGGCGGGCTGAAAAATCTCTTCTTCTCATGCAGAGCGCTGGTACCGCGTGCTCGGTTTCTAGGGTTTGCCGCGCTTTGTCCGCGCGCCGTCCTCGCGGTACGCAACAGGAGCGTTGCATGCGCTACCCGGATGCGCAGTTCACGCGCAACGCTGTTAGACAACCTGTCGGCCCGTGCGCTGCGCGCTTCATCGACGGGCCACGCGCCTGGCGCACAGAACGCCGTGGCCCGCGTCATTAGGCAGACGCCGAACTGACCATCGCAGTCATGCATACCCATCTCTTCGACAACATCGTTGGCTTCGGGCGCTTGCTGCGCTCAGTGGGGCTGGCCGCCGGACCCACGCAGCTTGCCCAAGCCATGCAAGCGATCGCCCTCGCCGGCTTGGTGAATCGCGAAGATTTTTATTGGGCATTGGCGAGCTCGCTGGTGGTGCATCCCGAGCAAAAGGCGGTCTTCGATCAGGCCTTCGAGCTGTTTTGGCGTGCGCAGTTGCGCACCACGGCGGTGGCCGAGCTGAACCGATGGCGCCGAGACGATACGGCGCAGTCCGAGACCGAAAGCGGCCCTGTCTCACTCGAAGTCTTGAGCGAAGCGCTTGCCGCCGACGAGGATGCCGGTGAAGACGCTTCGGAAGCGGATCAGCGCAACAGCGCAGCCGAGGTCGAGCGCTTGAGCGACAAGCATTTCGATCAAATGAGCGAGGAAGAGCTCGCCGCGGCGAAACAGCACTTGGCGCAGTTGCCCTTCGACACGAATCCTTACTTGAGCCGCCGGCGCCAACGCGACGTCAACGGCGATGCCGTTGACTGGCGCGGCAGCTTTCGCGCAATGACGCGTCGCCATGGCGGACTACCGAAGTTTTCTTACTGTCTCCGTCGCGAAGAAGCCCCGGCCCTGGTGCTGTTGTGTGATATCTCGGGCTCGATGCAGATCTACTCGCGCGTGCTGCTGCATTTCGTTTGCGCGCTCGCACAGCGGCGCAAGCGCACCTTCGCGTTCTTGTTCGGTACGCGCTTGACGCCGATCTCGCGCTTATGCGGCGGGGCAGACCTTGACCGCGCGGTGAGCCGGGCCGTCGCGGCTGCGCGCGATTTCGACGGCGGCACTCGCATTGGTGGCGCGCTCGAAGCGTTCAACAAGCTTTGGTCGCGCCGCGTGTTGAGCCGCAATGCCGTCGTGATTCTGTTGAGCGATGGACTGGACGCGGACGATTCGAACGTCCTCGACGTCGAAATCGCTCGTCTGCATCGCTCCTGTCGTCAGCTCATGTGGCTCAATCCGCTGCTTCGCTTCGAAGGCTTCGAGCCCAAGGCGAGCGGTGTACAGACGATCCTGCGACACGTCGATTCGTTGCACGCTGTGCACACGCTGCGCCACATCGGCGACGTCGCGGCGGCGCTTCGCGACGGCGCAGCGAAGTCTCGCGCGGTGTAAGGCGTCGCCGCCCGGGCAAGGCATCGGGCGATCGGGAAGGCGCGAAGCCCAGGGCGCGTAGCCCGGATGAAGCGCAGCGGAATCCGGGAAATGGACGACGCAGAATCGATGAACATTGCCTATCGATTGCGCGTGCCCCGGATTCCGGCCTTGCCTGCATCCGGGCTGCAGGCCGGCGCCAGATTCTGTGATGCTCACGACCCGTAACTCGTAGCAACTCGTAGCCCGGATGTAGCGCAGCGGAGTCCGGCGTGGAAGCAAGCGTCGTGAGGAACTTGACAAAGATACTAACGGTATTAAAATACTTGCAGTACAAGAAAGGACGATGCACCATGCCGAGACTGACCCGCGCAGCGAAGAAGGAGCTCACGACCTCCCAATTGCTCGATACCGCGCGCGCGATCTTCCTGGAGCGCGGTTACCACCGTGCAACGTTGGACGAGATCGCGGAGGCCGCGGGGCTGACCAAAGGCGCGGTGTATTCGCGCTATGGCAGTAAAGACGAACTGTTCTTGGCCTTACTGGACCAGCGCTACGCCGACATCTCCCAGGTATTCGCCGAAGGCATGGCGAAGAGCGCGAGCTTCGCCGAATGGCTGCGGCGCGAGGCCCGTCGCGTGATGGCGCAGCGCCGCAAGGAAGGCGATTGGTATCTGCTGCTGCTCGAGTTCTGGACGCACGCAGCGCGCGATCCGCAACTGCGGCGCGCCGTGGCCGAGCGCCACAATCGAGTCGTGCAGCTGCTCGCAGACGGCTTCACGCAGGCCAAGGACAAGTTCGGACTCAATTTCGAGTGGCCCGCGACCAAGTTGGCGCGCGTCGGCAACGCGATGTTGATCGGCTACACACTCGAGCGAGTGCTCGACCCGTCCAGCGTGCCGGAATCGCTGATCGACTCCATGTTCGAGCTGCTGCCGTTGAAGGCGGTCGAGAGGCCGGCACGAGGCGTGCCGCGCGCCCCGGTGAAGCGTGGCAACGGCGCACGGAAGAGGAGGAAAGACGATGATGCAAGCATCCACGCAAGCAGGATCGACAATTGAATCGAACCCGACGCCCTATGAACGAGTGCGCCAACACCACTTGCAGCATTTGCGCAGCCGCATCCCTGTTCTGCTCGAGCGGCTCGATTGGACGGCCGATCGACTGAAGGCGCATCGCGAAGCACGACTACGCGAGCTGGTGAGCTTTGCGCAATTGCGCTCGCCCTGGCACCGGCGGCGGTTGGCGGGAATTGATGCGCAACGCCTCACCGAAGACGATTTGCAGCAACTCCCCGTCATGAACAAGGATGATCTCATGGCTCACTTCGACGAGATCGTCACCGACTCCACGCTGAACCTCGAGCGCTGCGAGCGACATTTGGCGAGCCTGCAGGGCGACGCTTATCTGTGCGATCGCTACCATGTCAATGCCTCCGGCGGGTCATCGGGTCGGCGCGGCATCGCGGTGTGGGACTGGGACGGGTGGGCGGACGGGTGGGCCAGTTTTCTGCGCTGGCTCATGCGACTGCAGAGGCGCGAACCCGCTGCAGCGCCGAATCGATTACCGATGGTCACGGCCGGAATTGCGGCGCTCGATCCCACCCATATGTCGAGCGCTCTGCCCCGGTCGTTCAACGATCCGACCACGATGGTGATGCATCGTTTTCCCGTTACGCAGCCCTACGAGCAGATTGTCGCTGGTGTCAACGACCTTCAACCCGATATCGTAATCGGTTACTCGTCGATGCTGCATCGATTGGCATGCAGTGCACGCGACGGTCAACTGCGCGTCGCGCCGAAAGTAGTGGTGTGCGTCTCCGAGCCGCTGCTGCCCGAGATTCGCGCCGCCATCGATGCAGCATGGCAGACCCGAGTGCTCAACTACTGGGCCACGACCGAGGCGATGACGATGGCGATGTCATGCGGCTTCGGACCGGGCATGCACTTGAACGACGATGGATTGATCATCGAGCCGGTCGACCGCCAGGGACAGGCCGTTCCTCCCGGGCAGCGCGCGGCAAAGCTCTTCGTGACCAACCTGATGAACGCTGGTCCCTTGCCGCTCATCCGGTACGAGATTACAGATGAAGTGACGCTGCTCGAAAGCAGCTGTCCGTGCGGGTCTGCGCATCGGCTTATCGACGACGTGCAAGGGCGGCTCGACGATATGTTCACTTACCCGGGTGTCGGCACCATCCATCCACACGTGTTTCGCTCGCGTCTGACCAAGGAGCGGCATGTGGTGGAGTATCAAGTGAAGCAGACCGAGCGGGGTGCGGACATCACGATCTGCTGCAGCGGTGAGGTCGATACCGCCCGCTTGCGCGCTGCGCTTTCAGAGGACTTGCGCACGCTCGGGTTGGCCGAGCCTGTTGTCAACGTCATGCGCGGCGATGCAATCGAACGCCAGTGCACAGGCAAGCTCAAGCGGTTGGTGCCGCTGGTCTCGCATTAAGGGGGTGCTTGGCGGAGCGATCTGTTAACCCACACCACCCCCGGCCTTCGGCCGACCCCTCCTCTTGAGAGGAGGAGGATGGGTGGGATGGGCGTGACGATGCAGTCGGTAGCCCGGATGCAGCGAAGCGAAATCCGGGGCATGGGCATGTGGCGGACTTGGCGGCCCCGGATTCCGGCCTTCGGCCTTCATCCGGGCTACGCACTGCGTTTTACTTCTTCGCCGCGAACTCCTGCGCCTTCTTCAGATTGCCCTTGGCGTCTTGCAGAAACTTGGTCTTCGCTTCGGCGCTGCTGAAGCAATAGGTCTTGCCGTCGATTGCTTCCTGCACCGAGCAGTCGGTCTTGACATGCTTGCCGAGCGAAAGACCGTACGCGCACTCGTTGTTGAACTCGCCGTTGGCGGCAAGAGCACTGCCCGCGAAGAAGGCCAAAGCGGCCGCGATCCCTAATTTCTTCATCGCATCCTCCGTTGTTTGATGACGGCATAATGATCAGTGCGGTCGTACCGCGGCGGATTAAACCACATCGGTACGACGATATGATCGGTACATTCGTACCGTAGCGGATTAAACCACATCGGTACGACGATAATGATCGGTACATTCGTGCCGTGGCGGATTAAACCACATCGGTACGGCGATAATGATCGGTACATTCGTACCGCGGCGAATGAAACCGTATCGGTACGGCGATAATGATTGGTACATTCGTACCGTGGCGGATTAAACCACATCGGCTTTGGCGCGTCTGCTCGGCAGCGAAGCGCGTCGCACGAGAATGTCGAGCAGATACGCGAGTAAAGCTGTCACCACGAGGTATCGCCAGATCTCGACTTCGCGCGTGTTTGGCGGATCGCGCAGCACGAAGATCTCCTCGTTGGGCGGCGCATAGCTTGCGTTTGTCTGCGCGGCGATCGATCGAAGCAGCGGCACGTCTACCGGCAGCACCTTGTCCTCGTCGCCAAACGCATAGAAGAGGCTGCGTGGACCGACTTGCGCGAGTTGCGCCGCAGAGAGGCCGCCTTGCGCGAGAAGCTCGAACGCGGTCGGGCGCTCGCGCGAGAGGGTGAGCGGCATGCGAGCACTATAGTGGCCCGGGGCAACCTGACGCAGCGCCAAGGTATCGCTCCGTCCGTCGGGTCGTGTGACTCGCACGCGCGGGGAGAGGTCGGCGCGATCGCGCATCTGCTCGTCGAGCGCGGACAAATCGACGAACGCTTCCCCGGCTTCGCGCCGCACGTCCCACTGGATTAAGGAAACATCGCGTGGCAACGCGGCGCGAATAGCCTGCGCCCACAGCTGTCCGTATCCTGGCCATTGCAGCCAGTCGGCTGCCCAGCGATTCTTGACATCCGACAAAAATGCGATGGTCGTTCCCAGACCGTACTGTGTCTTCACGAGCAGCGGCTTGTCCTTGCGGGCTTCGAGCAGCACTTCGGAGAAGGGTTTCGCGCGGCTCACGACGAAGCCTTTAAGCTCGGGCGCACGCCCGAATGCGAGCCCGCCGGTGATTACGCTCGGCGCTTTCGCGATCGGGCGAAACGGCTCTTCGATGATCGATGCGCCGAGCAGGCGCTTCGCCTCTGTCACGAAGAGTCCGGGGATCTCGCTGTCTTCCTTGGCCGCGTAGTACTTGCCGTTCGCCCACTTGGCGAGTCCTTCGAGCAGCTCGCGATTGGGCTTGTCGCCCACTGCAATTGTCGATAGCGTGATCTTGGCGTCTTTGAGTTGAGTCGCAAGCTCGGCGAAGGCGTCCATGCCTACCGTCGCGGGCAGCGCCGGTGTGGTGTCGACCACACCGCCTTCGCGGCGAATGACATCGGCGCGCGCGTCGCGCACCATCGCTTGCACCTGTTCGGAAGTCGAGGCGGAGCGCTGCATCGGCGATGCGGTGATGCCGTCGGAGAGCAGGATGATATGTCGGGTCGGCGCGGTGGAATCCGCGAGCAGCTGCTGCGCGCGCAACAGTGCGGGATACAAACTGGTCTGTCCGCTCGAGGTCATGCCCGCGATCAGATCCTCGGCGCGCCGCTTGTTGCCGACGGCCGCGAGCGCGACGACTTCGCGCGGCTGGGCATCGAAGCCGATCACCGCCAAGCGATGTTCCTCCTCGAGCAGGTCGAGTGTGGCGAGCGCCGCGCTCTTCGCCAACTCGAGCTTGCGTCCCCGCATGCTGTAAGAGCGATCGATCAACAGCACGAGATCGAAATCGCGTCGGTTGCGCTTGCCTTCGAAGGTGATGGGTAGCACCCGTTCGATCGCGCTGCCGGCGTAGCCGTCCTTGCCATAGGTGTGCTCGCCCGCAGCGAATATCAAGCCGCCCCCGCGATCGCGAACGAAGGCTTCGATAGCATCCGCCACTGCGGGCGGAATCTGCTGCGGCGGTACGTCACTCAACACGACGACATCGACGTCACGCAAGCTTTGAGGCCGCATCGCTTCCGGGCCTATCGTCTTGACCGCGATGCCTTGCCGGCGCAGGGCGTCGGCGAAATAGTGGCTGCTCTGCATGCTGCTCTCGACATACAACACGCGCGGCGGCGGTCCCACCCACACGCTGCGTTCGAGGCGATTGTTGGACGCGATCTCGTCTCCCGCTGCGTGGACCTCGAGCGCGAGCCGATTGTCGCCTTCCCGATCGAAACGGACCTCCAGCGGGATTCCATTGCGGCCGGGTTCGAGGACGCGCTCGACGGTGCGGGCCAAGCGGTCGTTGACGAAGAGCGAAAGCTGAGCCGCGCTACGCGTAAGCGAGAACACCTCGGCTTGCATCTCGATGGTTTGATCGCGTCGCGGCGACTCCAAGCGCAGGGCCTCGACCCAGGCGTCATTCTGCACCGCGAGCGGTGCCGGCACGGTGAACACGCGCACGCCCAGCCGCTGCAAAGGAGGGAGTGCGCGCATGACATCGCCCCGTGTCGCATTGCCGTCGGTGACGAGCACGAGATGCTTCTCGCTCGCCGGCGCGAAGCCCTGGATGGCGGCCGCGAGCGCCTCTTCCAGATTGGTGGCGTGCGGGTCGATGGAAAGACGATCCGCGTTCGTCGAGTCGACACGGTGCGCGATTGCGCGTGCTTGCGCGGTCGACATCGCCAGCTGCGGGCGGTTGGCGAAAACCAGGAGACGCGAGCGGTCGGGACGGAAACGCTGGTCGATCTGATCGATCCATCGCAACGTCTCGTCGATGCCGCGCCGCGCGATGCTCTGCGAGACGTCGACGGCATAGACGACCGAGAGGCTGCGCACGGTTTGGCGCAACGACGGCTGCATCAATGCGAGCGTGATCAGGATTAAGGTAAGGGTGCGTAAGGCGCTCGCCCATATAAGACGTGCGCGGCTCGCGCGTCTGTGGTGCTGCCAGGCGAGCAGCCAGATGAGCGGCAGCGCCGCGAGCAGCCACAGCGGCCAGAGCTGCGCGAATCGCATCAGAGTGTGATCCGCCGCAAATAGGCGAACCAGTCGAACAACAGCAGGGCGCCGGCGGCGAACAGCAAGATCATCCAGAGCGCGGCGTGCGTCGTTGTCAGCGACTGAAGAGATGCAGCACCCGGCTGCGCGTCTGCGAAGGGGCTGCGATTGACTTCTGCGCTCGACGGATCGAAACGGTTTACCACCACGCGCATCTCGGCGGTGCCGTTTCGGGCGATGTAGACATCGGGCTGCGTGGCCGCGAATCGTGTGATGCCCGCTTCCCTAATGTCGCCTGGGATCGTCGTGCCGCTGCCGTCGATGACGGTGGCGTTTGCGATGGGCACCGCGACGAGGCCGGGCGCGGCGGCCATCGTAGACGCGCGATCGCTGATCCAGTCGACTACATGCCCCAGAAAAACGGGAAGTGCGGGCTGCAGTGCGAGGTTGGTCTCGTCCAATGCGAAGCCGGTGTAGACCGCACGCACGGGCGCTTCGAACGCGACGACCAACGCATCTTTGAAGTCGCCGCCTTTCACCAGCGCGAGCCCGGCGCTGTCGATGCGATGTGCGCTGCGCAGACGCAGATTGGACCAGCGCACATCCGCGCTCGCCGGATGCCGAGCGTCCCAGTGCGCGATGCGCGGGTCGCGCAGCGGCTGCGTCTTCAGCGGCAACCAACCCACGGCGGGCGCGCCGAGGAGGAGCGCGCCAGCAGGCGGGGATTGCGACGGCGCGAAACGATCGAAGACATACGCATCGAAGCGCGCATCGGCGCGATATTGCGCGGGTGGCAGCGTCGTGAGACGCACGCCCGGCAGCGCCCGTAGTGAATCTTCCAAACGCGGGTTGCCGGGAGTCACCAACACCACGTCGCGCATCGCATGGCGAGGAACGACGGCGTAGGCGATGTCGTCGAGCGGATAGGCGTCGTCAGGCGCGGAAGCAGCGGCGGCCAACACCCCGGGCTCGCAGCCGGTCACGTCGAAGGTGAGATCCGCCATCTCGGCCGCGTCGAGATCGATCGATTGCTCCAGGGAGAAATGGCCTTGCCCGCGCAGCAGGACGCGCACGCGCTTCGCTCGCGCGCCGGCGTTGTAGACCTGCACGAGCGCATCGACTTGGCCGGGCTGCGCGACAGAGCGCTTGACGTCGAACGCAGTCAGCGCGACGTTGTCGGCCGACTCGAACACGGGATGGACCGCCCAGTCCGCGAAGTTCGCCTTGAGCGTGACACCGTCGGTGAAGAGATGACCACGCGATGCGGCGCCGATCAGCATCGGCGGCAGCCGCGGCGTGCCGGTGCTGGCGAGCGGGATTTGGCGCAAGGTGTCGAGCGCGTGGCGCGCTGTGGCATAGCCGTTGTGTTCGGAATCGACGGTTGCCGCGAAATCCCCGGCAGGCATCAGACCCATGGTATCGGCGAGCGCGACCGCTGCACCGAGCGGCAGCGTCGCGATGAGCTGCTCGGCTCGCGCAACGGCATGCTGCCAACGGGTGCGGCCATCGGACATACGCGTGTGCATCGAGGGCGAGTTGTCGACGACGATGAGAACGACATCACTGTCCCGGCCCGACACCCACCCATCGCGCCACCAGGCGGCGGCCGCGAGACTCAAGCCGATGACGAGCGCGAGAAGTAATGCCAGCCACCAGCGCCAGCGTGACGAGCGGCGCTTCGCGCCTTCCAGCACACGTGCCCACAACAAATTGGATGCAATGGGTGCGCGAACAGCGCGGGGCCGCAACCAATGCAGCGCGACGATGAGGGCAGCCACCAGCAGCAGCACGGCGAGCACGCCTGCCGGCGGCAATTGCGGAAAGCTCATCGGTCTTGCCGTTCCTCCGCGCGCTGGCTTTGCGCCCGGGCCGCGGCGTCGCGCAGGTGCTGCGCCAACGTGTAACGCCGCGCGGCTTCCCGATAAGCCGCGGGCACACGCTCATCGGCAATCGTCGCTTCGGCCGCGCGTTTACTGCTCGCGCTGACCGCCTCGTAACTCGCTTGCGCAGCTTGCGAACGCGTCGCGGCGAACGAAGAGGCTTCGATCGATCCGTCGTCCTCCGGCGGCTCGCCCGGCACCTCGACCTTCTTCAAGGCGCTTGCCAGCCGTGTGGTGCGGGCGCCGAGAATCGGATCGGCTTCGGCGCTGCCGGTCGGATTCGCATCCGGTCGCGCATCCTGCTCGCCCGCGCCGGCACGGCTGATCCCGACCCGGCGACCCATCGCACCGCCCGTGGCGTTGGCCGGACCGCCTTCTTCACCGGCCTCGCCTTGCCCGCGTGCCGTTTCACGGCGGCCGTAGTTTTGTCGCGAAATTGCGCGCAGCGCCGCGTCGAACGCATTCTCTTCGGGCGGCTTGTCGTCGGCGCTACGCGTCTGCGGCTGGCGCATCTGTTCGCGCAGCTGTTGGGTGATGCGGCCCGTCGATTCGGTATCGGCTGTCGCATCGGCCGGCGGTTGCGCGTTGTCTTCGTTGAGAAGCTGCGACAGACGATCGAGGATACCTTCGGCTACTTCTGCGGAAACTTGGTCGCGAGCAGGCGCGGGCGCCGTGCCGCGGTCGCGAACCACTTCGCGGCGCAGCTTCTCCGTCGCCGCACGCGCCGCAGCGGAATCATGCGCTGCGAGCGCCACTTTCAGCGTCTCGACATCGGCATGTCGCGGCAGAAGCTCGGCCAGGGCTTTGAGTTGCGCCCAAACGCGCTCAGCCGGCAGCGCTTGCGGCGTTGATTTGGCGCTTCGCTGCGACGCCATGTTCGCCCGTGCAAGTCGTGGTGCCGGATCTTGCATCGGCGTCGACGGTTCGATTCGCGCGGCGACTTCGAGATCGGCCTTCGACCATAGAATGCGCGGAGACCACAGCGCGAGGAGACTCGTTGCGATCGCAAGCGCGGCCGCGAGCCAAAGCGTGGTGGGAATGCGCAGCGGAAAGTAGTGCTCGACCCGCAGTCCCCGCACGCGATGGGCAGCGCGCTGCATCAGTAAGTCGATGCCGGGACCTTGGCCTTGCGCCGCGGCGAACCAGTGCGCGCTGCGCAGCTCGTCGCGCCATTGCCCGCGCGTATCCGCATGCAAGGCGGCGTCGGTCAGTTGAGGTCGACGCCGCAGCCGCCCAGCGACGATCGCACAGCCGGTCAGACCGAGCAGAACGAGCAGGGGCAGCAAGGCGCTGCGCACAGGGCCGCTGGGGATCAGCACGGCGACCAACTGCTGCACGAAGGCGACGCCGCAAACGACGCAGACGAGCAAGCCGATCGTGTTCAGTCGATGCGCGGTCCGCAGGCGCGACGTCGCCGCGGCGAGCCAGCTCAGCACAGCTTCCCGCTCGTTCATTGCGATCATGAATGCGGGCCGCACCCCGCGGTCTCCTCCAGTGGCCGCCCGTACTCTTCTATTCTGGGTATCGTCGGGTTATCGGTGTTTAGATCGTATCATAGGGGCACCGAGCGCCCGGCTGGCGTCGGCGAAGAACGAAGGTGCGCCAGCGAGGCTGATTGGCCCTCGGCGCACGACGAGGATAAGGAGACGGAGATGGGCATACGAAACAGCCGCAGCGCTGTGCGCGCGCTCGTGCGAGTTGTTGGCATCGTGGCGGCGCTGCTGCCTTGCATCGCATGCGCAGCGCAGCGCCCGAACATCGTCTACATCCTCGCCGACGATCTTGGCTGGAAAGACTTAGGCTTTCACGGCGGTGACATCGCAACCCCTAACCTGGATCGTCTCGCCGAGAGCGGGGCGATGCTCAACGCATTCTACGTTCAACCCCTCTCGAGCCAGACGCGTGCGGCCTTGCTGACGGGGCGCTACCCGATGCGTTACGGTCTGCAAACCCACTCGATCGTGCCGAGCAGCTCTTATGGTCTTCCCGCGGAAGAGCGCACGCTCGCACAAGCGCTGAAGGAGAGCGGCTATCGCACGGCGTTCGTCGGCAAGTGGCAGCTTGGACACGGCAAGCAGGAGTGGTGGCCGACGCGCCGCGGCTTCGACAGCTTCTATGGATCGCTCGCCGGACTGCCCGATGCACAGGTCAAGAAGGCAGCCAAGCTCGACTGGCATCGCAACGAGCAGCTGCTGAAGGAAGACGGCTACATCACCGCGCTGCTTGCGCGCGAGGCCGTGAGTGTGATCAACAGACAGAACGAAAACGCACCGCTGTTTCTGGTTGTCGCCTTCACGGCACCGGCGCAAGCGCAGAGCGCGCCGAAAGCGTTGCTGGAGAAGTACGCCAACCTCGCCGATGCCAATCGACGTGCCTATGCGGCGGCCACCACCGCGCTGGACAGTGCAGTGGGCGAGATCGTCGCTGCGCTCGAACGACGCAACATGCTCGAGCGCACGCTCATCGTATTCTGCAGTGACAACGGGGGCGGCGTTGCGACGCGCTTTCCGACCGGCGAAAGCGATGCGCTGACGAACGCGGCGAACAACGGCGTGTTTCGAGAAGGTCGCGGCAGCCTGTATGAAGGCGGCGTTCGCAGCGTCGCCTTAGCCGCCTGGCCCGGGCAGATCAAGCCGAAGACGATCGTGAGCGACATGCTGCACGTGGTCGACTGGTATCCGACCCTGCTCGGGCTCGCTGGAGCGAACGCCGAGCAGAAACGCAAGGTCGACGGTCTCGACATCTGGCCGGTGCTGAGTGAGGGGCAGCGCACACCGCACAAGGAGTTGCTGCTCGACGCCGAGGATTTTCGTGGCGGCGTGCGGGTGGGCGAATGGAAGTTGATCGTGCACTCGGCCTTGCCCATGCGGGTGGAGCTGTTCGACATCTCCAACGATCCGGAAGAGACCGACAATCGGGCAGAGACGTATCCCGATCGAGTGAAGGAATTGATGGGCCGGCTCAACGCCTATGCTTACGAGATGGCGCCGGCGAAGTATGTCGAGGAGGTGCCGGCGATCCGACCGCTGCTATGGCGGCACAATCCGGCGCAGCCGTGAGAGGGTGAAAGTGGGTAACCAAGAGAATTGCCGAGTACGATAAGCGCACGCAAGCAAAACGCCAACTTTGGCATGAACACCAGGAGGACGTAGAACGACATGAGCACCGAAACACTCTTCGAGCATCTGCGCGAGTTCGATACGCCCACTATCTGCAATGCGTTGGAGATTGCAGTGGGCAGCCGGTTCACCAGCGGCTTTACGCGCCAACGCCTGATCGCATCGTTTCCCAAGCTGTCGCCGATCGCGGGGCACGCACGCACCGTGACGATCCGCAGCTCCGTGCCGTTCGATGCTGCCGGTAGAAAGGAACGGCTGCTTGGCTATTACGAGTATTTGGCGCAAGGCGCCCGGCCGACGATCGCAGTGGTGCAAGACGTGGACAGTCAGCCGGGCCTCGGGGCGTTCTGGGGTGAGGTCAACACCAACGTGCATTGGGGCTTGGGATGCGTGGGCGCGGTCACCAACGGCTCGATGCGCGACCTCGACATGATGTGTCCACAGTTTCAATGCTTGGCGGCGACGTTGAGTCCCAGCCACGCCTTCGTCCAAGTGGTCGACTTCGGCAAGCAGGTCGACGTATTGGGGATGGCCGTGAACGACAACGACATCGTCCATGCCGACTATCACGGCGCAGTCGTCATTCCCGCTGCCACACTGGAGAAGCTCCCGGCGGCGATCGATCTGATGGCGCGCAAGGAGAAGGTGATCCTCGATGCCGCGCGCCAGCCGGGATTCAATCCGCAGAAGATGCGCGACGCGATGGCGGCGGCCGAACAGATTCGCTGATGGCCGGTTGTTGAGTTTTGCGTGAGCGAGCTACGTTGTTCGTGGGGCAAGCCGTTCTGTATCGACGCGTGCCAAGTCTCCTCCTCGAGCGGAACGCGTCAAACGGTTTTCCCCTCGTCTCATGAGAAGGGGTCGGCCGAAAGCCGGAGTGGTGTGAGGATGCATGACAGGCAATCAGCGGTTGTCCAACCACCCCGGCGCCTGCGGCGCCACCCCTCCTTGTGCAAGGAGGGGAAAAAAAGGCCACCTCTCGTTGTGCAAGGAGGGGAAAAAAAGCCACCTCTTCGTTGTGCAAGGAGGGGAAAAAAAGGCCACCTCTCGTTGTGCAAGGATGGGAAAAAAGAAGGTGTGTGAGAATCTCTTTCTCGCGTGAGGGGGCGCTCCTCCGAGGAGTGGGTCGACCCCCGAGTGGACTGTTTTCGTCGGGCATTCCCGTAAGGCGTGGCAAATCATGAACGAGCGTTTCGAGCTACTCATCCGCAACGGCACGATCATCGACGGCAGTGGCACGCCTCGATTCGCTGCCGACATCGCCGTAAACGGCGAGCGGATCGAGCGTATCGGTGGGTTGAGTGGCGTGCAAGCCGCGGCCGAGATCGACGCGCGCGGCCGAATCGTCGCACCGGGCTTTATCGATGCACATACCCACGACGATCGCTTGCTGCTGTCCGGGCCGGACATGACGGCGAAGGTGAGCCAAGGTGTGACCACAGTCGTCGCCGGCAACTGCGGCATCTCGCTTGCGCCTTATCCCGGCGGGGTGCGGGGCCGCGTGACGCCCCCGCTCGATTTGCTTAGCGAAACGGGTGAATGGTTTCGATTCGACACCTTCAACGCCTACGTCGAGGCGCTCGCCGCACAACCCCCGGCGACCAATTGCGCGCTATTGGTTGGGCACACGACGTTGCGCGTAGCAACGATGAAGGACATCGAGCAGGCCGCGACCGCGCAGGAAATCGAGCGCATGCGCGAGCTGGCGCGCGAGGCGCTGTCGGCTGGCGCAATCGGCGTTTCCACCGGGCTCTATTACGAGCCCGCGGCTGCGGCGCCGACCGAAGAAGTGATCGAAATTTGCCGTCCCCTCAGCGAATTCGATGGGTTGTACTGCACGCACATGCGCAACGAGGCCGATCGGGTAATCGACTCGTTGAACGAGAGTTTCGCCATCGGGCGCGCGCTCGATGTGGGCGTGGTGATCTCGCATCACAAGGTCAACGGCAGTGCGAACGCGGGGCGCTCGCGCGAGACGCTCGCACTGTTCGCCGAGCGCATGCGGGAGCAATCGATCGGCCTCGACTGCTATCCCTACAACGCTGCGTCGACGATCTTGTCGGCGGACCGCGCGGCCTTCGCGTCGCGCACCATCGTCACCTGGTCCAAGCCGCATCCCGAATTCGCCGGGAAGGACCTCGCCGAGGTTGCCAAGCAAATGAATTTGCCGCAAGCCGAAGCGGTGGCGCGGCTGCTGCCGGCCGGGGCGATTTACTTTTCGATGGACGAGCAGGATGTGCAGCGCATCCTTGCTTTTCCGCCGACGATGATCGGCTCCGACGGTCTGCCGCACGACAGCTTCCCGCATCCGCGGCTATGGGCGACGTTTCCGCGCGTGCTCGGGCATTACAGCCGCGATCTCGGCTTGTTTCCGCTCGAGCAGGCGGTGCATAAGATGACCGGTTTGACCGCCGCAACCTTTGGGTTGAGCGAGCGCGGACTGTTGCGCGAAGGCGCATATGCCGACATCACGATTTTCGATGCGGCTTCCGTGGCCGAGGGCGCGGACTTCGAGCACCCGACGCTGCCGGCGAAAGGCATCGACAGCGTGATCGTCAACGGGCAAGTGGTCTGGCGTGAAGGCCGGGGAACTGGGGCGCGGCCCGGAAGGGTGCTGCGGCGAGTCGGGTGATTACCACGAAGGCACGGTTGCTTTTGAAGGAGAGATAGACATGGCGCTGACCGCAGCGGAAATCGAACACTACCGGGAGCGCGGCTACGTCATTCCCAACTATCGCTTGCCCGAGCCGCTCCTCACGCAGTTGCGCGCGGCGCTCGACGGCCTTCTCGCGCGCTACACCGATGTCGCGCCCGAGGATCTGGCCAATCCGCACATGCTGCCGCCATCGCCGGACGGCGCGCCGAATGCGTTCATGCAGGCGGCGCGACAGCCCCGGATCCTCGACATGATCGAGCAGCTGCTCGGCCCTGATCTCATTCTCTGGATCACCCGCGTGTTGTGCAAGCCTGCGGCGAAGGGCAGGGAAGTGCCTTGGCATCAAGACGGCGAGTACTGGCCGATGCGCCCGCTCGCGACCTGTTCGGTGTGGATTGCGCTCGACCCGGTGTCGACTGCGAATGGTTGCATGCGCTTCATCCCCGGATCCCACAAGCAGAAGGAACTGTATCGCCACCACGTCAGCAATCGCGACAACCTGGTGCTCAATCTCGAGCTCGATCAAGACCAGTTCAAAGAAGCCGATGCCGTCAACGTCGAGCTTGAGCCGGGCCAGATGTCGCTGCACGATGTGCGGCTGATCCACGGCTCGCTTGCCAACACGACCGGACAGCGACGGGCCGCGCTCATCATGCGCTACACGCCGGGAACCTCCTACTACGATCGTTCGCTCGTCGAGCAGCGGCGCGGGAACAGTCCTTTCAACATCGCGCACCAGCCGCTATGTCTCGTGCGCGGC
>Ga0070741_10008273_pt1 | contig 20985 bp, 15 predicted proteins | sample Coa_R1_4_FD_66440 | JGI IMG/M metagenome (GOLD analysis project Ga0070741, IMG submission 66440) | Surface soil microbial communities from Centralia Pennsylvania, which are recovering from an underground coalmine fire - Coalmine... | ecosystem: Environmental > Terrestrial > Soil > Unclassified ...
TAAGCCAAGAGGGAGGGAGATCTTGCAGGCATCCGTTGTCCGGCTGCGCCGTCGGCGGCAGCTCGGCCTGGTCCTGCTGCTGCTGGTCGCGGTCGGCGCTCTCGCCGTGTCCGCGACGACGGTCGCAGCGGGGGCGAACAGCAAGTTCACGGTGGCGGGGACGTTCACCGCCGCTTCGACGTACTCGACCGAGAAGTCGCCGAGCGGCCAGCTCGCGCAGAGCGATCCGTCGCTGCTCCACCGGACGGACTCGACACCGGTCAACGTCATGATCAAGTACGACTTCGACGCGACCGCGTCGTACGCCGGCGGCGTGCCCGGGCTCGCAGCGACGAGCCCCCGCGTGACCGGCAAGAAGCTGAAGGACAACCCCTCTGCGGTCGCCGCGTACGAGAAGTACGCCGGCAACAAGCTGAAGACGATCGACTCGGCGGCGTCGTCGGCCGTCTCCGGCCTGAAGATCCGCCAGCAGTTCACGACCGCGTACGGCGGCGTCGCCGCGCAGATCCCGGCGAACCAGATCGACAAGCTGCTCGAGGTGCCGGGCGTCGCGGCGGTCCAGAAGGACTCGCTGAACCAGCCGCTCGACGACAACACGTCGTTCCTCGGAGCGACGAACGTCTGGTCGTCGCTCGGCGGCCCGGCCAACGCCGGCTCGAACGTCGTCGTCGGCGTGATCGACACCGGCGTCTGGCCCGAGCATCCGATGCTCTCGCCCGCCGGCATCTCCGCCCCGGCCGGCGGCCTCAAGGGCTGCCAGTTCGGCGACGGCAGCGACACGGCGCACCTCGGGCCGACGTTCGCCTGCAACAACAAGCTGATCGGCGCCTACGCGTTCACGGCCACCTACATGGCGGCTGTGGGCTCGGACGGCCAGGAGTTCTGCAACGACGTCACGGGCGTCTGCTCGCCGCGTGACTCCGAGGGTCACGGCACGCACACGATGACGACCGCCGCGGGCGACTGCGTCAGCTCGGCCGTCATCTACGGCGTCGACCGCGGGCCGGTGTGCGGCATGGCTCCCGGCGCGCACGTCGAGGAGTTCAGGGTCTGCCTGTCGCAGGGCTGCTTCGGCTCCGACTCCGTCGCCGCGGTCGCCCAGGCGATCACCGACGGCGTGAACGTGCTCAACTTCTCGATCTCGGGCGGCGGCTCTCCCTACACCGACCCGGTCGAGCTCGCGTTCCTCGACGCGACGAACGCGGGCATCCTCGTCGCCGCCTCCGCGGGCAACTCCGGCCCCGGCGCCGGCACGTCCGACCACGGCGGCCCGTGGACGCTCACCGTCGGCGCCACCACCGGGCCGCGGGCGTTCGCCTCGACCCTGCACCTGACCGCCGACGGCGGCGCGGCGCTGGACGTCCCGGGCGTCACGCTGACGAACGGGGTCACGAGCCCGACGCCGGTCGTCCTCGCGTCCTCGCTCGCAGGCGAGGACGCGCTCTGCCAGTCGACGCTCGCGCCGGGCACGGCCGCCGGCAAGGTCGTCGTGTGCGAGCGCGGGTCGAACGGCCGCATCGACAAGGGGCGCAGGGTGGCCGCCGGCGGCGCGGCCGGGATGATCCTCTACAACCAGTCGGCCGCGGTCACCGACCTCGAGTCCGACAACCACTACCTGCCGGCGATCCAGACGCAGTTCGACTCGAACGCGATCGCCGACTTCGTCTCGTCGCACACGAACGTGCTGGCGACGTGGGCGCAGGGGACCGCCACGCCGGCCCAGCCCGACGTGATGGCGTCCTTCTCGTCCCGCGGCCCGACGAGCGACTGGATCAAGCCGGACGTCGTCGCCCCGGGCGTGCAGGTGCTCGCGGGCATGACCCCGCAGCCCGACCAGACGACGGCGGACAACGGCCCGGCCGGAAACCTCTACCAGGCGATCGCCGGCACCTCGATGTCGTCGCCGCACGCGGCGGGCGCCGCCGCGCTCGTCAAGGCGGCGCATCCGACCTGGTCGCCCGAGGCGATCAAGTCGGCGCTGATGACGTCGTCCGTGCAGGCGGTCGTCAAGGAGGACGGCTCGACGCCGGCGACGCCGTTCGACATGGGCGCCGGCCGCATCCAGGTCGACCGCGCCGTCAACCCGACGATCGTGTTCGACGAGACGTACGCCGACTTCGTCGCGGCGGGGACGGACTCGATCCACCGGATCGACCTCAACCTCGCGAGCGTCGACGCGACGACGATGAGCGGCTCGATCACGACGCAGCGCACGGCGATCAACGTCACGCCGAAGGAGCTCAACCTGCAGGTGCAGATCACGCAGCCTGCCGGTGTGACGATCACCGTCGGCAACGCGAACCACGACCTGCACATCCAGGCCGGCGGCTCGCTCACGTTCCCGATCACGATCAGCGCCCCGCAGGTCGCCGACGGTCAGTACTTCGCGGCGATCCGGCTCGTGCCGAAGAACGGCGGCAACGCCGTGTACATGCCGGTCGCCTTCGTGAAGAAGCAGGGGAACGTGTCCATGTCCAGCAACTGCTCGCCGACGTCGTTCCCGGCGAAGACGGGCGTCACCCACTGCACGACCACCGTGCAGAACCTGGCGGCCGTCCCGGCGAACGCCCACCTCACGATCGAGCAGGCCGAGGCGGGGAACGCGCTCCGCTACGCGAACGTCGGGCTCCCGGGCACCGCGATCGGCGCGGGCTTCGGCGTCCAGTGGAGCGGCACGCTCACCCCGGCGCTGGCGCCGAGCGTCACGGCGATCAACGACATCACCGGCAACGGGCCGGCCGGCGGCTACCTGCCGCTGTCGCTCTTCGGGATCCCCGCGATCTCGGGCGTCGGCGACGACACGATCACGAACTTCAACGTGCCGACGTTCTACTTCGGCGGCGAGCCCTACTCGTCGATCGGGGTCGTCTCGAACGGGTACGTCGTGATCGGCGGCGGGACGCAGAGCGACGTGAACTTCTTCCCGCAGACGTTCCCCAACCCGGCACGGCCGAACAACGTGATCGCGCCGTTCTGGACCGACCTGAACCCGTCCGCCGTGAACGGCGGGGCGATCAGGATCGCGAGCCTCACGGACGGGATCGACACGTGGCTCGTGATCGACTTCGACGCGGTGAAGAACTTCTCGAACACGACGACGCACACGGGCGAGATCTGGCTCCAGCTCGCCCAGGGCGGGGCCGGCACCGGGCCCGAGAGCGAGCAGGAGACCATCTCCTACGGCGCCGCCAACGCCGCCGCCGGCGACCCCGGCTCGGCGATCAACTGGGGCGTGGAGAACCGCGACGGCTCGAGCGGCGTCAACCTGGGCTCGGCCCCGGCGGACGGCTCCGAGTACCGCCCCGTCCTGACCGGCCCGACCCCGGGCGGCCAGGTGACGATCCCGTACGACGTCTCCAGCAAGAAGGCGGGGACCTGGCACAACGTCGCGACCATGACGTCCGACCAGACGCCCGGCCAGACGCAGGTCGTGACCACGCTCACGGCGACGCCGTAGCGTGCAGGCCGAAGGTGGGGGGCCGCTCCGGCGGCTCCCCACCGCGGCTCCTCCGTCAGGCATCGTGGCGGTCGCCGTGCTGCGACCCTTCGCCGACCTCGTGCTGCGCCGGCCGCGCGGCGTGCTGCTCGCCGCGCTCTGCACGGCGCTCGTCGCGGGCGTCGTCGGCGCCTCGACGCCCGCCCACCTTCGCTCGAGCGACACCGACTTCCAGGACGAGAGCTCGCAGAGCTTCCGGACGCTCCGGCTGCTCGAGCGCACGACCGGCGTCGAGCCGGGCCCGTCGATCCTCGTCGTCGCCTCGCCGGCGCAGGCGGTGCGCGCCGCCGCCGAGCTGCGGCGGGAGCCCTCGATCGCACGGGTCGTGCCGCGCTCGGCCGTGTCCGCGGACGGCCGCTACGTCCTCGTGACGGCGTCGTTCGCCGCCTCGGCGAGGCACACGGCGGCCGTCGCGAAGCGGCTCGCGCGCACGCTGCCGGGGGCGGTCGGCGGCTCGGCGGTCGCGAACGAGCAGGTGACCGCCGCCTCCGAGCGCGATCTGCTGCGCGCCGAGCTGATCGCGTTCCCGCTGCTCCTCCTGCTCGCGCTCTGGGTGTTCCGCGGGCTCGCCGCCGCCCTGCTCCCGCTCGCCGCCGGCGTGCTCTCGATCGTCACCACGCTTGCCCTCCTGCGCGCCGCGAACGCGGTCGCGCCGATCTCGGTGTTCGCGCTCAACCTCGTCACTGGCGCGGGGCTCGGGCTCGCGATCGACTACAGCCTGCTGCTCCTGTCGCGCTACCGGGAGGAGCTCGCGCGGCGCGACGACGTCGCGGAGGCCGTGCGGGTGACCGTGGCGACGGCGGGGCGGACGGTTGCGTTCAGCGCGGTCACCGTCGCCGCCGCCTTCGGCTCGCTGCTCGTCTTCCCGCTCGGCTTCCTGCGCTCGATGGCCGTCGGCGGCCTGATCGTCGCCCCCCTCGCCGGGCTCGTGGCGCTGCTCGTCGTGCCGGCGCTCTTTGCGCTGCTCGGCCGGCGCATCGACGCGCTCTCGCCGGCGCTTCTCCGGCGGGCGGCCGAGCGGGCGGCGCGGCCCGAGCATCGCGGGGGGTGGTACCGCTTCGCGCACGGCGTCATGCGCCGGCCGGGACGCGTCGCCCTCGGCTCGGCGCTGCTCGTGGTCGTGCTCGGCCTGCCCGTCCTCGGCGTGCGCTTCACGGGCATCGACGCGCGCGTGCTGCCCGCGTCGGCGAGCGCGCGGCAGGCGACCGAGCTCCTGCGGGCGCACTTCCCCGCCGGCACCGACTCGCCGGCCCAGGTCGTCGTCCGCGGCGGCTCGCCCGCCGCGGCCGTCCGGCGCATCGAGCGACTGCCGGGCGTCGCCCGCGTCGGCCCGCTCGTCCGGCTCGCGCCGGGTCTGTCGACCGTTCAGGTCGTGCCGCGCGCGGACGCGATGTCGGCCCGCACGAAGGCGCTCGTGCGCGCGCTGCGACGGCTGCCCGGCGTGGCCGTGAGCGGACGGACCGCCTGGTTCCTCGACACGTCGCAGACGCTCCTCCGCCACCTGCCGGCGGCGCTCGCCGTCCTCGTCGCGTCCGTGCTCGTCCTGCTCTTCCTCGTCACGCGCTCCGTCGTGCTGCCGCTGAAGGCGGTGGTGATGAACGCCCTCGGGCTCGCCGCCGCCTTCGGGATCCTCGTCTTCGTCTTCCAGGACGGCCGGCTGGAGGGGCTCCTGCGCTACCGCAGCGAGGGCGCGCTCGAGCTCACCCAGCCGGTGCTGCTCGCGGCGATCGCGTTCGGCCTTGCGACCGACTACGGCGTCTTCCTGCTCGCGCGCATCCGCGAGGGGCACGACGCGGGCCTCGAGAACCGTGAGGCGGTCGCGCTCGGGCTCGAGCGCACCGGCCGCGTGGTGACGGCCGCCGCGCTGCTCTTCTGCGTCGCCGTCGGCTCGTTCGCGACCTCCGGCGTGCTGATCGTGAAGGAGGTCGGGCTCGGCATCGCGGTCGCGGTCGTGATCGACGCGACGCTCGTCCGGGCCCTGCTCGTGCCGAGCCTGATGGCGCTCCTCGGCGACTGGAACTGGTGGGCGCCGGGCCGCCTTCGCCGCTAGCTTGTGGACATGGACGGGTACGACGCCCACAGGATCGAGGAGCGCTGGCAGCGCGTCTGGGAAGAGGAGCAGGCCTTCCACGTCGACGACCCGGCGCCGGACGAGCCGTGCTTCTACCAGCTCGAGATGCTCCCGTACCCGTCGGGGCACCTGCACATGGGGCACGTCCTCAACTACACGCTCGGCGACGTCGTCACGCATTTCAAGCGCCGCAACGGCTTCAAGGTGCTGCGCCCGATGGGCTTCGACTCGTTCGGCCTGCCGGCCGAGAACGCGGCGATCAAGGAGGGCGGCAACCCGCTCGAGATCACCGAGCGCAACATCGCCTCGATCACGCGCCAGATGCGCCGGATGGGATGGGCGATCGACTGGCAGCGCCAGGTGTCGGCCCACGAGCCGACCTACTACCGCTGGACGCAGTGGCTGTTCCTGCGCTTCCTCGAGCACGGGCTCGTCTACCGGAAGGAGGCGCCGGTCAACTGGTGCCCGTTCGACCAGACGGTGCTCGCGAACGAGCACGTCGTCGACGGCCGCTGCTGGCGGTGCGGGAACGTCGTCGAGGCGCGGCTGATGGCGCAGTGGTTCTTCAAGATCACCGCCTACGCCGACCAGCTGCTCGCCGACCTCGACACGATCGACTGGCCGGAGCGCACGAAGAAGATCCAGACCGCGTGGATCGGCCGCTCCGAGGGCGCCGAGCTCCTCTTCCGCGTCCCCGAGCTCGACCTGGACATCCCGGTCTTCACGACGAGGCCGGACACGCTCTTCGGCGCGACCTTCTTCGTCGTCGCACCCGAGTCGCCGCTCGTCGAGCAGCTCGTCGCCGGCACCGAGCGCGAGGCGGAGGTGCTCGCGTACGCGCGGATTGCCGCAGCGCGGCCCACCGAGGAGCGGGAGCAGCGCGAGAAGACGGGCGTCTTCACCGGGCGCCATGCGGTCAACCCCGCGACCGGCGCGGAGATCCCGATCTGGGTCGCCGACTACGTCCTGATGGAGTACGGCACCGGCGCGATCATGGCCGTCCCCGCCCACGACGAGCGCGACGCCGAGTTCGCGCGGACGTACGACCTGCCGATCGTCACCGTCGTCGACGACGACGGGCGGCTCGTCAACTCGGCGCAGTTCGACGGCCTGCCCTGGCGTGAGGCGGTGCGCGCGATCACCGCCTGGCTCGGCGAGGAGGGGCGGGGGAGGCCGGCGATCAACTTCCGCCTGCGCGACTGGAGCTTCTCGCGGCAGCGCTACTGGGGGGCGCCGATCCCCGTCGTCCACTGCGACGACTGCGGGATCGTCCCGGTGCCCGACGACGAGCTGCCGGTGCTGCTGCCCGAGGTCTCCGACTACCGGCCGAAGGGCCAGCCGCCGCTCGCCTCCAACGAGGAGTTCATGAACGTGCCGTGCCCGCGCTGCGGCGGGCCCGGCAGGCGCGAGGCGGACACGATGGACACGTTCGTCGACTCGTCCTGGTACTTCCTGCGCTACACCGACCCGCACAACACGCACGCGCCGTTCGATCGCGCGGTCGCCGACGCGTGGATGCCGATCGACCAGTACATCGGCGGCATCGACCACGCGAAGGGGCACCTGCTCTACTCGCGCTTCTTCTGCAAGGCGCTGAACGACTGGGGGCTGCTCGGGGTGCGCGAGCCGTTCCAGCGGCTCTTCCACCAGGGCTGGGTGCGCCTCGGCGGCAAGCGCATGTCCAAGTCGCAGGGCGGCGTCTCGCCGGACGAGCTGATCGACCAGTTCGGCGCCGACCCGATCCGCATCTACATCCTCTTCCAGGGCCCCGCCGACCAGGACATCGACTGGACGCCCGACGGGATCGAGGCGACCGTCCGCTTCCTGCGCCGCTTCTGGCGCGTGGTCGGGGACGCTGCGGGACGCACCTCGCCGGAGGGCGTCGACACGCCGCTCGCCCGCAAGGCGCACGAGACGATCGACCGGGTGACCGACGACGTCGGCCGGCGCTTCGTCTTCAACACGCCGATCGCGGCCGTGATGGAGCTGATCAACGAGCTGTCGCGGTCGCCCGACGACCCGGCCGCCCGCTTCGCCGCCGAGACGGCCGTGTCGCTGCTCCAGCCGTGGGCGCCGCACATCTGCGAGGAGCTGTGGGAGGCGCTCGGCTGCTCCGGGCGGCTCTGGGAGGCGCCGTGGCCGGTGGCCGACCCGTCGCTGCTCGAGCGGGAGACGGTCGAGCTCGTCCTGCAGGTGAACGGCAAGGTCCGCGACCGGATCTCGGTGCCGGCCGGCCTCTCCGAGGAGGAGCTCGTCGCGCTGGCGCGCGCCTCCGAGAAGGTTCGGGCGCACGTGGACGGCGCCGCGGAGCGGCGCGTCGTCGTCGTCCCGGACAAGCTCGTCAACATCGTCGTCTGAGCGGCCGCGCCCGGGCGGCGCCTGTGGATCGATCGTCACGCTTTCGCGGCGATCGCGTCTCCCACCCGTGACGCGGGTCCCGGCAGCGTTCCTGCATGTCCTCCTTCTCCTTCGGCGTCGAGCGGCGGCGACTGCTCGCCGTCGCGCTCCTTGCGCTCGTGGTGCTCGTGGCCGCGTGGCGGCACAGCTCCCGGGGGCGGCCTGCGGCCGCGCCGGCGCTGCGCGTGCAGCCGGTCGCCGGCGCGTCGCGGGCCGCGCCGCCGGCGCGGGCGCCGTCGGTCGTCGTCGACGTGGCCGGGGCGGTGCGGCGGCCCGGGCTCGTGCGGCTGCCGCCGGGCTCGCGCGTCGCGGCCGCCGTCGCCCGTGCGGGCGGGCTTGCGCGCGACGCCGACCGCGACGGGGTCAACCTCGCGGCGCCCGTCTCGGACGGGCAGCAGGTGCTCGTGCCGGCGCGCGGCGCCGCCGGCGCGGGCGCGGCCGGCGGCGCGAGCGGCTCGGCGCCGGCGGGGCCGATCTCGCTCAGCGCGGCCACCGCCGAGCAGCTCGACGCGCTGCCCGGCATCGGGCCGGTGACCGCGCAGAAGATCGTCGACTACCGCACGCAGCACGGCGCCTTCCGCTCGGTCGACGACCTCGACGCGATCGCGGGGATCGGCCCGGCGCGGATCGCACAGCTGCAGGGGCTGGTCGTGCCGTGAGCCGCCTGCTCCCGGCGCAGGCCGTCCTCGGCGCGGGTGCGCTCGGCCTCGCGCTCGCCGATCTCGCGCGGCCGCGGGGCGGCGCGCTCCTCCTGCTCGCGCTCGCGCCCGCGTCGCTGCTTCTGCTGCGGGCGCCGCAGCTCGCGGTGGCCGCCTGCGCTGCGGCGTGCCTCGGCTGGTGGTGGGGCGCCCTCCGCCTCGACGCGCTCGACCGCAGCGTGCTCCGCGCGGACATCGGCCGTGCGGGAGACGTCGACGCGGTCACGACCGCCGACCCGCGCCCCGGCCGGTTCGACGTGCGCCAGTTCGCGCGCGCGCTGTCCTTCGACGGCACGCGGGTCGACGAGCCGGTCGAGCTCGAGCTCCCGCTCGGCCGTGCCCCGCCGCAGGGCGCACGCGTCCGGCTGCTCGCGCGCGTCGCCGCGCCGCGCGGCCCGTCGCACGGCTTCGACGAGCGGGGCTGGCTGCGCCGTCAGGGGATCCACGTGGTCCTGCGCGTCGACCGGCTGCGGGTGGTCGGGCGGCGAGGCGGGCTCGGCGGGATCGCGGACCGTCTCCGCTCGTGGCTGCGGCGCGACTCGACGGCCGGGCTCTCGGGCGAACGCCGAGCGCTGATCGCCGGGATCGTGCTCGGCGACGGCTCGGGGTTGTCGGACGGGCTGAAGCAGGCGTTCCGGCGCGCCGGGCTGTACCACCTGCTCGCCGTCTCGGGGCAGAACGTCGTGCTGCTCTCGGCCGGGGTGCTCTGCTGCTGCGTGCTGCTCGGCGTGCCGCGCTGGTGCGGGCATCTCGGCGCGGTCGCCGCGATCGGCGTCTACGTGCTCGCGGTCGGGCCGCAGCCGTCGGTCGTGCGGGCGGCGGTCTCGGGCGGGGCGGTGTCGGTCGGCTGGCTGCTCGGCCGCACACGCGACGGCTGGCACGCGCTCCTGCTGGCGGCGGTCGCGCTGCTCGGGTGGAGCCCGTACGCGCTCCTCGACCCGGGCTTCCAGCTCTCGTTCGTCGCCGTCGCCGCGATCTTCGTGCTCGGCGGGCCGCTCGCGCGCGAGCTCGAGGGCTACCCGCTGCCCGGACGGTTCCGGGCGCCGGTCGCGATCGCCGTCGCGTGCGGGCTTGCGACCGCGCCGGTTCTCTGGCTGCAGTTCGGCCAGGTGCCGCTGCTCGGCGTCCTCTCGAACGCGCTCGTCGAGCTCGTCGTCGGCCCGCTCCTCGGCCTGGCGTTCACGACGGCGCTCGCGAGCCTCGCCGCGCCCTCGCTGGCGGCGCTGCTCGCCTGGCCGAACGGGCTCGTCGCCGCGTACGTCGCCGGCTGCGCGCGCGTCGTCGGCGGCCTGCCGGCCGCCCAGGTGAGCGGGCGGGAGGCGGCTCTGGCGGCCGTCTGCGCGCTGGCCGGGTCCGCGACCGTGCTGCGCTGGCTCCGGCGGGCGTGACCAGGCTCCGCCGTATGCTTGGCCGGTGGCCGACGAGCTGAAGCCGGCGTACCTGATCGCGGGCAGCGACCGGCCGAAGGTCGACCGGGCCGTGGCGCGGCTGCGGGCCCGGTTCGAGCCGGACGCGGCCGAGACGCTCTCGGCGGCCGAGGCGAGCGGCGAGGACGCCGTCGCCGCGTGCTACGCGCTCGGGCTGTTCGGCAGCGGCCGGCTCGTCCTCGTCGAGGGCGCCGAGGCCTGGAAGGCGGCGGACGCGAAGGCGGTCGCGGCCTACCTGGACGCGCCGACGCCGGGAACGACGCTCGCGCTCGTCGCGGGCGAGCTGCGCAAGGACTCGCCGCTCGCCAAGGCGGTCGCGGGCCGCGGCGAATGCCTGCTCTGGGACGTCCCGGCGAAGGCGGTCACCCGGTGGATCGCCGAGCAGTTCAGGCTCCAGGGCGTGAAGGCCGACGCCGAGGCCTGCCGCCTGCTCGCCGACCTGGTCGGCGACGACCTGTACGAGCTCGCGGGCGAGGTCGAGAAGCTCGCCACGTGGGCCGGCGGCGGCGAGGTGACGGAGGCCGACGTCGAGACGCTCGTCGCGGCGCGCGCCGACTCGCCGCCGTGGACGCTCACCGACGCGTGGGGCTCGCGCGACGTCGGCGGCGTGCTGCGCGCGGCCGAGCGGATGCTCGACCGCACCGGCGATCCGGTCTCGCGCACGATCCCGCGGCTCGTCGCGAGCCTCACCAAGCACGTGCGCAACGCGCGCGCCGCGCACCGGCTCGAGGAGCAGGGGGCGACGGTCGCCGACGCGGCCGCCGCGCTCGGGCTCAAGCCCTATCCCGCCCAGAAGCTCTTCGCGCAGATCCGCAACTGGAGCGGCGAGGAGCTCGACGCCGCCGTCATCCGGCTCGCGCGGCTCGACCACGCGCTGAAGGGCGGCTCGCGGCTCGCGAACGAGCTGGAGCTCGAGCGCGCGCTCGTGGAGATCACCGCCCCGGCGGAGAGACGCGCGGCGGCGGGCTAGGAGTCGCTGCGGCCGCCGGCGGCCAGCTTCGCCGCCTGCGACTTCTTGCGCGCGGCGGCGTTGCGGTGCAGCGCGCCGCGGCTGACGGCGCGGTCGATCAGCTTGACGAGGCCGCGGTGCTCCGCCTCGATCGCGGCGGCGTCGCCCGACTCGACGGCGCCGGCGAGGCGCTTGGTCAGCGTCTTGATCGTCGAGCGGTAGCGGAGGTTCTCGAGCCGCTCCTCGGACGCGATCCGGACGCGCTTGCGCTGCTGCTTGATGTTCGGCATCTCAGAAAGGCGCCCGCACAGGCGGGCGCGATCAGGGTACCAGAGTAACGTTCGGCGGCGTGGCCGCCGAGCATCCCGCCGTCGAGACGGTCGACGCGCCGACCCCCGCGCAGCCTCGGCGCCGGCTCGGCCACTCGGCGCTGATCTTCGGCGTCGCGACCGGCCTCTCGCGCGTGCTCGGGCTCGTCCGCGAGATGGTCGCGAGCTACTACTTCGGCGCCCGCGGCCCGATCAACGCGTTCACGGTCGCGTTCCAGATCCCGAACCTCGTCCGCGCGCTCGTCGCGGACGCCGCGCTCTCGTCCGCGTTCGTGCCGGTGTTCAGCGAGCTGCTCGAGAAGGGCGAGCGGAAGCGGGCGTGGCGGGTCGCGTCGAGCCTCTTCTGGCTGACGCTGCTCGGGCTCAGCGCGCTCTCGGCGCTCTTCGTCCTCGTCGCGCCGTGGGTGATCCGCCCGTTCCATCCGGTCGACGAGCAGCTCACCGCGAACCTCGCGCGCGTGCTCTTCCCGATCGTCGCGCTGCTCGGCGTCTCGGGGATCGTCGTCGGGATCCTGAACAGCTACGACCACTTCACGGTGCCCGCGCTCTCGCCGGTCTTCTGGAACGTCGCGATCGTCGCCGGGCTCGTGATCGGCGTCCCGCAGGCGTCGACGTCGAGCGCGAAGCTCTACGTCTACGCGGCCTCGATCCTGGTCGCGACGTTCGTCCAGGTCTTCCTGCCCATGCCGTGGCTGCGCGGCCGCGACGGCCGGCTGCAGCTCGTGCTCGACTGGCGCGACCCGGCAGTGCGGCGGGTGTTCGCGCTGATGCTCCCGGTCACGCTCGGGCTCGGCCTGATCAACGTCAACGCCGTCGTCGACACGTTCTTCGCCTCGCGCTTCATCGACCCGACCCTCTCGCCGACGGCGATCCAGAAGGCGTTCCTCGTCTACATGCTGCCGCAGGGGATGTTCTCGGTCGCGATCGCAACCGTGCTCTTCCCGTCGCTCTCCCGCTTCGCGGCGCGCGGCGACGTCGACGGGTTCCGCGACACGGTCTCGACCGGGTTGCGGCAGATCGCGTTCCTGCTCGTGCCGGCGGCGGTCGTGAGCGCGGTGCTCGCCGAGCCGATCGTCCGCATCCTCTTCCAGCGCGGCCAGTGGCAGCCGTCGCAGACGCCCGTGGTGGCGGCGGCCCTCGCCGCGTTCAGCGCCGGCCTCGTCTTCAACGGCGCGATGCTGATGCTGAACCGGGCGTTCTTCAGCCTGCAGTCGAACTGGATTCCGACGGCCGTCGCCCTCGGCAACCTGGGCCTGAACGCGCTGCTCGACTGGGCGTTCTACCGTCTCGGCACCTGGGGGATCCCGCTCTCGACCGCGGTCTGCAACGTCGCCGCCACGGCCGCGCTGCTCGTCCTGCTGCGGCGCCGTGTCGGGCACTTCCACGAGCGGTCGATCCTCTCCTCGACCGTCCGCATCGTCGCGGCGTCCGGCGGCGTCGCTCTGGTCTCGTACGCCGTCTGGCGGCCGCTCGACGACGTCCTCGGCCGCTCGTTCCCGGCGCAGGTCGTCTCGCTCGGCGCGGCGCTCGCGGGCGCCGTCCTCGTCTACGCGGCCGCCTGCCGGGCGCTGCAGGTTCGCGAGATGCGGGCGCTACTCTCCCTGCGCGGCCGCTTCCTCCGCGGCTAGGAAGGCCATGGACCAGCAGCACATCCGCAACTTCTCGATCATCGCGCACATCGACCACGGCAAGTCGACGCTGGCCGACCGCATCCTCCAGCTCACCGAGACCGTGTCGGCGCGCGAGATGCGCGACCAGCTTCTCGACTCGATGGACATCGAGCGCGAGCGCGGGATCACGATCAAGGCGCAGGCCGTGCGCGTCCAGTGGAAGGGCCACGAGCTGAACCTGATCGACACGCCGGGGCACGTCGACTTCACGTACGAGGTGTCGCGTTCGCTGCAGGCGTGCGAGGGCGCGCTGCTCGTCGTCGACGCGGCGCAGGGGATCGAGGCGCAGACGCTCGCGAACGCGTATCTGGCAATCGAGAACGACCTCGAGATCGTCCCGGTCGTGAACAAGATCGACCTGCCGCAGGCCGATCCCGAGGGCGCCGCCGCCGAGGTCGCCGACCTGGTCGGCGACGACGCCGCGCGCGTCCTGCGGATCTCCGCCAAGACCGGCGCGGGGGTCGAGGCGGTGCTCGACGCGATCGTCGAGCGGATCCCCGCGCCCGCCGGCGACCCCGAGGCGCCGCCGCGCGCGCTGATCTTCGACTCCTCGTACGACCAGTACCGCGGCGTGGTCGCGTTCGTGCGCGTCGTCGACGGCGTCCTCCACCGCCGCGAGCAGCTGCGCGCGATGGCGCTGCAGACGAGCTTCGAGGCCCAGGAGATCGGGTTCATGTCGCCGGCGATGCGGCCGGTGCAGGAGCTCTCGGCCGGCGAGGTCGGCTACGTCGTCACCGGGCTGAAGGACGTGTCCGAGCTCCGCGTCGGCGACACGCTGACCGCCGAGCGGCGTCCGGCCGCGGAGCCGCTGCCGGGCTACAAGGACGTGAAGCCGATGGTGTTCGCGGGGCTCTTCCCGACGGACTCCGACGACTACCCGGAGCTGCGCGACGCGCTCGAGAAGCTGAAGCTGAACGACGCGGCGCTCTTCTACGAGCCGGAGACGTCGCAGGCGCTCGGCTTCGGGTTCCGCTGCGGCTTCCTCGGGCTGCTGCACATGGAGATCGTCCGCGAGCGGCTGGAGCGGGAGTTCGACCTCGACCTGCTCGTCACGGCGCCGAACGTCGCGTACCGTGTGAAGCCGGTGAACGGGGAGTGGGTCGAGGTGCACACGCCCGCCGACCTGCCCGACGCGTTCGACGAGGTCGAGGAGCCCTACATCAAGGCGTCGATCATCGTCCCGAAGGAGTTCGTCGGCACCGTGATGGAGCTCTGCAACGACCGGCGCGGCCGCTTCGACCACCTCGAGTACCTGTCGCCGGAGCGGGTGCACCTCACCTACGAGCTGCCGCTCGGCGAGATCGTCCTCGACTACTACGACCAGCTGAAGTCGCGGACGCGCGGCTACGCGAGCTTCGACTACGACCTTGCCGGGTTCCGGCCCGGCAACCTCGCGCGCGTCGACATCCTCGTCGGCGGCGAGCCCGTCGACGCGCTGTCGCTGATCGTCCACCGCGACTTCGCCTACGACCGGGGGCGCCAGCTCGTCGAGAAGCTCCGCGAGGAGATCCCCCGCCAGATGTTCGACGTCGCCATCCAGGCGGCGATCGGTGCACGGGTGATCGCGCGCGAGACCGTCAAGGCGCGGCGCAAGGACGTGCTGGCGAAGTGCTACGGCGGCGACATCACCCGGAAGCGCAAGCTGCTCGAGAAGCAGAAGGCGGGCAAGAAGCGGATGAAGCAGGTGGGGGGCGTCGAGGTGCCGCAGGAGGCGTTCCTCGCGGTGCTCAACCTGAACGAGCCCGCGAAGCGCTGACGTGCCGGCCGAGCATCTCTACGTCCATCTCCCCTTCTGCTCGTCGCGCTGCGGCTACTGCGACTTCGTCACCGTCGTCGGCAGGGCCGGCGAGCACGCCCGCTACGTCGACGCGGTCCTCGCCGAGCTCGAGCTGGAGCGGCGCCTGCTCGCACCGCGACCCGCGACGGTCTATCTCGGCGGCGGCACGCCCACGCTGACGGAGCCGGCCGCGCTCGAGCGGCTGCTGGCCGGGCTGCCGCCCGCGGACGAGTTGACGGTCGAGGCGAACCCGGAGACGGTGACGCCCGAGCTGGCCGCGCTTCTCGCACGAAACGGCGTCGATCGTGTGTCGATCGGCGCACAAACGTTCCACAGGCACCTTCTGGACGTGCTCGGACGCCGCGCCGGGCCCGGCGACGTCCGTCGCGCCGTGCACCGTCTTCGGGATGCCGGGATCGACAACATCTCGCTCGACCTTCTGTACGGGATCCCCGGCCAGAGCCCCGCCGACCTCGGGCGCGACCTCGCCGAGGCGCTCGCCCTCGCGCCGGAGCACCTCTCCGCGTACGAGCTGGAAGCGAAGCCGGGAACGCGCTTCACGCACGCCCACGGGCAGGAGCTCGAGCGGCAGGCCGAGCGCATGGAGTGCTACTTCGAGCAGGTCGTCGAGACGCTGACGCAGGCCGGCTACCGCTGGTACGAGACGGCCAGCTTCGCCCGGCTCGGCCCGCGCGACCTGCGGGCCCGGCACAACCTCGGCTACTGGCTCGGCCGGGACTACCTCGGCCTCGGCGTGGGCGCGGTCAGCACAATCGAGAACCGGCGCTGGCGGAACGCCCCGTCGCTGCGCGGCTACCTGTCGGCCCTCGAGGCGGGCCGGCGGCCCGCGCGGGAGCCGGAGGCGCTGCCGCCGGACGTGCGGGCGCGCGAGCGCGTCATGCTGGGCCTGCGGCTGGACGAGCCGCTTCCGCTCCGCGGGCTCGAGCAGGCGGTCGACGGGCCCGAGCTCGAGCGGCTCGCGGCGCTCGGCCTGCTCGAGCGGACGCCCGAGACGCTCGCCCTGACGCGCCGCGGGCGCTTCCTGGGCGGCGGCGTCACCGCGCAGCTCCTGTCGGCTGGTGCGGCCTCTCGAAGCATCTGATCGGCACGCGCGGTGCGTGGAGGCCGCACTGATCGGCCGCTTCGCGGCCGCCGGCCGCAGAGCGGCCGGAGGAGTGCGGCGTCGCTGCCACGCCCGTTTCGAGTGAAACGTTGGGAGACGCCGCACGAGCCGCCTACCATGGGGCCGTGAACAGCCTCCTCAGCGAGCGTCAGCGCGACCTTCTCCGGGTGGTCGTCGAGGAGTACGTGGCCACCGGCCAGCCGGTCGGCTCGCGGACGCTCGTCGAGCGCGGAGCGCTCTCGGTGTCGCCGTCGACGGTGCGCGGCGAGCTCGCCGAGCTGGAGCGCCGCGGCCTGCTCACGCACCCGCACACCTCCGCCGGCCGCGTGCCGACGGAGGCCGGCTACCGCGCCTACGTCGACGAGCTGCTCGTGCGCGAGGAGGCCCGCCCGGGCGACGTGGCGCTCGAGCTGCACGTCGAGCGCGCCCGCGTCGAGGAGGCGCTGCAGGCGACCACCGAGACGCTGTCGCACGTGACGCGGCTGCTCGCGCTCGTCTCGGCGCCGCCGCCGCGCGCGGCCACGGTGCGGGACGTCCGCGTGCTGCTCCTGCAGCCCGAGGTCGTGATGGTGGTCGTCGTCATGTCGACGGGAACGGTGACAAGCCTCCGCTACGCGTTCCCCGAGCCGCTCGACCCGGGCCTCGTCGCCTGGGCGGGGGACTACCTGGGCGAGCGGCTGGTCGGCGTGCGGCTCGGCTCGCGCGCGGTGCGGCTCGCGTTCGAGGAGCCGGGCCTCGGCCCGCGCGAGGCGGCGTTCCTGCTCGTCCTGCACGAGGCTTTCGACCAGGCCGCCGACGAGGAGCGCGAGCTGTACGTCGGCGGCGCCGCCGGCCTCCTCGACGAGATGCGCTCGGAGGAGATCGGCGCGTACCGCAGCCTGATGGACGCCCTCGAGAAGCGCGCCGCCCTCCTCGACGTGCTGGCGCAGCGGCTCGACCCGCGCCGCCCGTTCGCCCGGGTCGGCGAGGAGCTCGAGCAGCCCGGACTCCGCGAGCTGGCGCTCGTCGGCGCGCCGTACGGCCTCTCGCACCGCACGCTCGGCGCCGTCAGCCTGCTCGGACCGCTGCGCATGGACTACGAGAAGGCGCTCCGCTCGGTCCGGTCGGCCGCGCACGAGCTGTCGCGTTTCGTCGAGGAGGTCTACGGAGACGACTGATGGCGACGACCGACCGCGACTACTACGAGCTGCTCGGCGTCCCGCGCGACGCCGACGAGGCGACGATCAAGAAGGCGTTCCGTCGGCTCGCGCGCCAGCTCCATCCGGACGTCTCGCAGGAGCCCGACGCCGAGCAGCGCTTCCGCGAGGTGACGGAGGCCTACGAGGTGCTGTCGAGCTCCGAGACGCGCGCGCTGTACGACCGCTACGGCCATGCCGGCCTGCGCAGCGGCGGGTTCCAGCCGACGCAGTTCGACATGGGCGGGCTCGGCGACCTGTTCGCGGCGTTCTTCGGGGACGACCTCTTCGGCGGCGCGTCGCGGGGAAGCGCCGGCCGGCGGCGCGGCGCGGACGCCGGAGCGGAGGTGACGATCGACCTTGCCGACGCGGCCCGCGGCACCTCGGTCGGCGTCCCGTTCGAGCTCGCCGTCACCTGCACGGTGTGCGGCGGAGACGGCGTCGAGCCGGGCACGCAGCCGGTCCGCTGTCAGCGGTGCGCCGGCACGGGCCAGCTCCACCAGGTCTCCCGCAGCGTCTTCGGCGAGTTCGTGCGCGCGCAGACGTGCCCCGAATGCCGCGGCCGCGGCCTCGTGATCGAGCACCCGTGCCACGGCTGCGACGGCGCCGGCCGCGTCGTCGAGCGCCGCGAGCTCCAGGTCGACGTGCCCGCCGGCATCCACGACGGCCAGCGCATCCGGCTCTCCGGCGAGGGCCACGCCGGCGCGAGCGGCGGGCGCGCCGGGGACGTCTACGTGCTCGTGCACGTCCGGCCCGATCCGCGCTTCGTGCGGGAAGGGAACGACATCTTCTCGCAGGTCGACCTGACGATCGTCGAGGCGGCGCTCGGCGTGACGAAGGTCGTCGAGACGCTCGACGGCGAGGTCGAGCTCGAGCTCCCGGCCGGCACGCAGCCCGGCGAGGTGAAGGTGCTGCGCGGCAAGGGCATGCCGGTGCTGCAGGGCTTCGGCCGCGGCGACCAGCGGGTGCTCGTGAACGTGTCGGTGCCGCGCCGCCTCAGCGACGAGCAGCGGCGGCTGCTCGAGGAGTTCGAGGCTGCGAGCGACGAGCACACCTACCGCCACGACGAGTCCTTCTTCGAGAAGCTCAAGAGCGCGTTCCGCTGAGCAGCCTGCGCCGCGTCGCCGTCGAGGTCGAGCCGTCGCGGCTGGAGGAGGCTCGCGCGACGATGATCGAGCTGTTCCCGCAAGGGTTCGAGGAGGTCGATCGGCCCGAGGGCGTCGAGCTCGCGGCGTACACCGACGCCGCCGGCGAGGAACGGCTGTGGGCGTTCTTCGGCGGCGTGCGCAGCGCCGACGTCGAGGGCGGCTGGGAGGAGAAGTGGCGTGCCTTCCACCGGCCGGTGCGTGTCGGCGGGCTCTGGGTCGGCCCGCCGTGGGAGGAGCCGGACGCCGGTCTGCTCGCCGTCGTGATCGACCCCGGCCGCGCGTTCGGGACGGGCTCGCACCCGACGACGCAGCTGTGCCTGCGGGCGCTGCAGGAGCTCGACCGCGGGCCGCTGCTCGACGTCGGCTGCGGCTCGGGCGTGTTGTCGATCGCCGCCGCCATGCTCGGGCACGCCCCGGTGACCGCCGTCGACACCGACGAGGCGTCGGTCGAGGCGACCCGCGAGAACGCGGAGCGCAACGGCGTCGCGGTCGACGTGCGGCTCGTCGGCGCCGACGAGCCGCTGCCGGCGACGGCGGTCGCCGTCGCGAACATCTCCTTCGACGCCGTGCTCGCGCTTCCCGAGCGCCTCGACGCGCAGCTGCTCGTCACCTCCGGCTACCTGCTGACGGACGAGCCTGCGCTCGCCGGCTACGAGCACGTTCGCCGGCGGACCCTCGACGGCTGGGCCGCCGACCTGCACCGCCTTCCGCTGTAGCTGCATACGATTCGGCCGTGGCCACGTTCACCGTCGAGTTCCTCGGCTGCAAGGTCTCGCACGCCGACGTGCACGAGGTGCGAGAGCGCCTGCTCGCCGACGGCCATCACGAGCAGGCCGGCGGCGCGGACGTCGCCGTCATCAGCACGTGCTGCGTCACGAACGAGGCGGTTGCGAAGAGTCGGAAAGCCGCGGCCCGGGCGGCGCGCACGCACGGGCGCGTCTACGTGACCGGCTGCGGCGCGAACCTCGGCGGCGAGGCGCTCGCGGGGCTCCCGGCGAACGTGACGGTCGTCGCGCGCCGCAGCGAGGAGACGGCCGCGGTCGTCGCCGGCGACGTCGGCGCGATCGGCTGCGTCCAGGCCGACGCCCGCCTCGACCGTGTGCGTGCGTTCGTGAAGATCCAGGACGGCTGCTCGTTCTCGTGCGGCTTCTGCGTGATCCCGCTCGTCCGCGGCGCGTCGCGCAGCCGCAGCGCGCACGCGGTGCTCGGCGAGGTCCGCCGCCGCGTCGAGCAGGGCCACCGCGAGGTCGTGCTCACCGGCATCAACCTCGGCTGCTTCCGCGACCGCGCCGCCGGCTACGACCTGCCGCGGCTCGTGCGCGCGCTGGGGGAGACGCCTGGCCTCGAGCGGCTGCGGCTCTCGTCGATCGAGATCAACCACGTCTCGGACGCGCTCGTCGCCGCGCTGCGCGAGACGCCGGTCGTGAGCAGGCACCTCCACGTGCCGCTCCAGTCCGGCGACGACGCCGTCCTGTGCGCGATGGGCCGCCGCTACACGACGGCGACCTACCTCCGCCGGCTCGCGCCGCTCGCCGCCGAGTTCAACCTGACGAGCGACGTGATCGTCGGCTTCCCGTCCGAGGACGGGACCGCGTTCGAGCGCACGCTCGACGTGGTCGAGCGCGCGGGGCTGACGAAGGTGCACGTCTTCCCGTACTCGCCCCGGCCCGGCACCGCCACCGCGGCGCAGGACCCCGTCCCGGCCTCGGTGAAGAAGGAGCGGTCGGCGCGGCTCCGCGAGCTCTCGCACGAGCTCTGCCTCCGGCGCTGGCGGCGCAAGCGGGAGGACGTCGTGCTCGTCGACCGCCCGGGACGCGGCTACGGCGACGACTACACGCCGTGGCTCGTCGACGCGCCCGTCGGCGAGCTCGTGCACGTGCGGGCGGACCGGGTGACGGAGGAGGGCATCGTTGCTCGTGCAGCGTGAGGGGTGCCTGTTCTGCAAGCTCGTGCAGGACGCCGAGCACGTGCACCGAGCCGACGGCTTCGTGGCGATCAACGACCTCAACCCCCAGGCGCCCGTCCACGTGCTCGTCCTCCCGGAGCACCACGTCGACACCTTCCGCGACGTGGGCGACTTCGACGCCGACGAGTCGAAGCGCATGCTCGAGTTCGTCGCGGCGACCGCGGCACGCGTAGGCTTGACCGACTACCGCGTCGTCGTCAACGTAGGCGCCGGCGGCGGCCAGACGATCTACCACCTCCACTGGCACATCCTTGGAGGCGCCGTCATGGAGGAGCGACTGTGACCCTGATCACCGAGCTCGAGCAGGAGGTGAAGGACGCGACGCTCGCGAAGGACGCCGTCCGCCGCGACGCGCTGCGTCTGATCCTCGCGAGCCTCCGGTCGGCCGAGAAGGAGCTGCTGCGCCCTCTCTCGGAGGACGAGGAGCTGCAGGTGCTGCAGCGCGAGCGCAAGAAGCGGCTCGAGGCGATCGAGGCGTTCTCCGGCGCGGGGCGGATGGAGCAGGCGGCGAAGGAGGAGGCCGAGCTCGACGTGCTGGAGGAGTTCATGCCCGAGCCGCTCTCCGAGGACGAGCTCGAGCGGATCGTCGACGACGCGATCGCGGAGGTGAAGGCGACGAGCATGCGCGACATGGGCCGCGTGATGGCCGACGTGATGCCGCAGATCGCCGGGCGCGCCGACGGCTCGGCGGTCAGCCAGCTCGTCCGCGAAAAGCTCGCGTGATCGAGCGAGCCGCCGTTCCCTCCCGTGCCGGCTGAC
>Ga0070741_10008274_pt1 | contig 20981 bp, 29 predicted proteins | sample Coa_R1_4_FD_66440 | JGI IMG/M metagenome (GOLD analysis project Ga0070741, IMG submission 66440) | Surface soil microbial communities from Centralia Pennsylvania, which are recovering from an underground coalmine fire - Coalmine... | ecosystem: Environmental > Terrestrial > Soil > Unclassified ...
CCGGGCCATTGCAGGATTCGGGTGAATTCTTTGTCCGTGGGCAACCCTGAATTTAACCCAAAACCACATTCTCCGGAATGCCCGTCAATGCAGCAACTCTACGAATTCTCGCGCAGAGCCCAAAAAACAAGGCCGGTCAGTATGAGTTGACCCGAGTTGTCGGTGGTCAGGTCTACTATTCGTTTAAGAACCAGCACGCCAAGACGGTCGATTCCACAATGCCGCTGATCATGTGGCAGAAGATCGCCGATAGGGCGACTTAGGGTTGAATCGCGCGCGGACTCCGGCGAATTAAGACGTTCGTGTCGCCCGATACTCCAGATTATTGAGCTCTGGCGTCCCTGTTACGAGCCGTTGTATCAACCGGCCGAGTCGCCCGCAGTCACTGAGATTGCGTTCCCATAACCATGATCTCTTGTAAACCGGTACTCCTCCCTTCGGCGCGATCAATCCGAAACATCAACCAATGGACGACTTTGGGTGAGATTGTAATGTGCCAAGGCGAACCCGCTACTGGAAGCGCTGGAACGGCAATCGAGGTACCGTCGTCGAAAGTCAGGGTTCCGCTGAGCACGTTGTCGACACGGTTCGGCCGATCGTACAGGGTTACCTCCGTAACCATGGCCGGACGATCCCAGCTCAACTTGATCCAAGCTCCCACCATCTCCTCGCGGGCCACCCATCCTTTCGTGTCCACGACGCCATCGGCGACCCCGCCACCTAAGCGCTCGTCGGATGCATCGATGGAGGAGACGGTAACAGTGGCAAGGGGAGCTATATTGTGCACGATTGCGCCTCTTCCGGGATCTTTAGAAGGTTCCGGGTTCGGGTGGCGGATGACCGTCACTCGCTCATCGTGACTCCGTTCGGCGCGATTCAACATACGGGCACTCGAAACCAGTTTGACAGCGAGAAAGGCGACAACGGAGATGAATGCCAAGGCGGCAACTACAACGTAAACGCGTAATTCCTTCCACATGCCAGAGCCTCCTCCCAGCAAACCATCGGCAAGCTGTTCGATCTGGGCGGCAGCATCGGACAGTAGGCTGCGACCACCAGTCTACTCTGATCGCAACCGAGCGACCAGCCCTCCAGAACAGCCTGCCCAAGTCCTGCCGCAGTCCTTCGTTGGCCTCCGCCGGCTGGGGTGGTAAGGACCGGACCCTGGAGCCAAGCGCCCACTTAGGAGCTCGAACGTTAATGCTCGTTCCGCAGTGGGCATGGCCGGTTCCACCAACTATGGCGGTCAGGGTTAATGCGTTGCGGCGACACTAAAGCCGGCCAGTCGTAGTCGGGCTGCTTGACGTGGTCCATCGCGCGATGCCTCTCTAGTCAAAAACCTGGCCAGCGATTCGCGGCCAACACCCTGTGGCATACTGTCGTCTCAGGGCAGCAGATGTTTGGAGGAATTGATGGCACATCAAATGGAAGGTATTATCAGCGAAGCGTACGCCGCATTCGCGCGTGGGGATCTCGACGGCTATTTCCGCGCTTGTTCCGAGGATTGGAACTTCAACATCGCAGGAAGGGGTGCAATCGCTGGCACGTATCGGGGCAAGCAGCGCCTTTATGTCGGTTTCGACCTTCTCCACGTCAACACCCTCGACAGGTCCATCGCCACCAGCAGCCTTGTACCCCATCGTCCTGGGAGCGAACTCGTCGTGGGTCGGATCGAAATACAGGTCATGGACGCTCCGATCGAGATGCCGCGGTACGTCGAGACCACCCTCCACGAACGCCCGGTAGATGATCATCTTCGCCGTGACATCCGTGATCTGGCTCGCTCGCCAGGCCTCGACTGCCCGGACCATCGGCTCGAAGTTGCGCTGCATGTCGTCTATGCCCGCCGACAGCGCACGGGTGAGTTGAAAATTCTTGGTGTGCTTCGCCAGGAGCGGCTGGAAGTCGCCATGAACACTATGGCGAAACTGCCGTTTGAGCTTTCGGTGCCGATATCACGCGCTCGGCTGAAGCCACATCGAGGGACGGGTATCGTGGAGTCCTGATTTGCCTCCCGAGACTGCGGCCGACGGCTGTCGCTCGGACGACGCACTCCCAGCCTTTCGGCGTCCCCGACCGGCCGGAACCGTCCGTAAACGTGTGCTTTCGGCCGTGCGTGCGTAAGGTTGCAGGCGAAACTTATTAGCGCGGCGCTGGCGGCACGGGCGGTGAAAGTTCGGTGACGGGCTATATCAAGGGAACCGCCGCCATCAGCAGATCTTCCGATCCTATCGAACGCGTGATGTGGCCTTTTCCCGTCACATCTTCGAGCAGAACGATTTGACCAGGAGTCATGAGAAGCTTCTTGCCTCCCGCGATCTCCACCTCACATTGCCCCTTGAGCACCAGAATGTACTGGCGGTGTGCCGGATTATGCCAGTCCTGAACCTTCCCGCGGGGCAGCCGGAGGAACTGTATGCCGGACGCTTTGAACGCCTCCGATTGTTCGGCGAAGGCGTACGCCGCCGACGGCGTCAGGTTCAGTTCGAAGGTGTCCGCGAGCGCTGGACCATCCGAAACGGAGTAGAGTCGCATTACCGTGACCGGCTTGGACTGCTGACCGAGAAGGCAGCCCGCAAAAGCCACAAGAATTAGCCAAGTTACAATCGGACGCACGGTAATCCCTCCTGACCGACCAATCTTATCGCACTCCAGAACGATCCCAAGAACGCTTTTGCCAGGAGGCGTCGGAAAGTTGCGCACCCTATTTCAACCGGAAATAGGTCAGGCCAAAATCCGGCGAACCGAGGTCCGGCCAATCTTCAACCGCCGCGCGATTTCGGATTTGCTTCAGCGAGGCACAGAGTGCACCGGCCGCTCGCTTCCAGCGCGATCCGGACAGGCCATCATGCGATATCGCAATAACAGACAATCGCCCAGCCCTCTGGGTAGTGCCGTCTGCAATGGTTGCTCGGTACAGCGTATCAGGCCGGCAGCCCTTTGGCGGTTAACGGCGCCGAACCCGCCGCTCAACCCAGCTAAATCGGCCAGCCCTTGGTGAACAATCTGCCGTATAGATCTAGCTTGGAGGTTGTCCTACCGACTCCTGTGCTCAAGCGCCTGTACTATGTCGGAATCAAGACTGCGCGGGAAATCCGAGCCGTGATCGAACGGTTCGAGCACGACGGATAATACGCAGCAGGACGCACGATTGCAGTGGGCGGGCGCTGTCTCCGACCGCACCTGTCGCCGTGCTCCCGCACCACCAAGGAACGCCCGTTCCCGGCGTTTGCAGGTCCAAGGCGCTCGTGCGGCCATCCAGATCAGGCGGTTCGAGCAGCTGGCCCAGCTGAGGGTTCCAAGGACCTGTGGAAGCTTCTGTGGCTGGGTGGCACACCGCCAGAATTGAAGTCATTTCGGTCGGAACCTTATCGTTGTTTTATGGATTCAGGTGTGGCCATTCGAATACTTAGAGAGGAGGCCGACGCCGAATTCCGAAAGTTTTATCCAGATGGGTCTCAGGCGATCAGCGATGTGAGCCGCTCCTAAGGCCTTGCGCCAATGGGCATGCTTATCGCTGGCGGTCAAGGCATCAAGATCGCCTTCGGCCGGCGGCGAGAAGCCTAATCTGGAGAATGGACCTCCAAGCCGCTGGTTGGAGGCTGAAAAGCATATTTCCCCAGGGCAGAAAAGATTCCGAGAATGGTTGCCCGCCGCGATCGATTCATGCCGAATGCCCGTTGGCCGGTCTGAAATTCCAAGGAATCTCGGGTCGGCTTCGTCGTGGCACTACCGAGCTATTCCGAGCGATCAATACCGCGCTCAATCCGCATCAATTTGGGTTGCTGGCAATTCCGAGAATATCTGCCCGGCGTATCGTCTGCATGCAACTGCTGTAAGAGAGCACCTCGTAATCTCTCCCCGAGGTGCAGACCACCAAGAGACGTTTAGAATTCTCAAAACGTGAACCGTGACGAGACGATTCGAGCGACCCTAACTCCTGCGTTGTTGTAACGAAAGCGGCCGGATGGCGTTGATCTCTTGGTTCTTCGCGCTGCTCAGGACGCCGATGGCGAGAATATGCACTCCGACGAGCTAGCGCGCACGGCAATGCAGAATAATCTCAACGACATGAAGAAGGGCAGGTCAGGAAACACGGGAGCTAGGCAAATGGTTCTTCGATCATCGGTCGCTCTCTCGGTTTCGGTGCTCTGGCTCGAACGCGACTTTCCGTCGGATAAGCCGCTCACAGCAGCGTCCGCCCTCGCTCTACAGAATTCCGAAAACAATTGCCCGTTTGATCAACGGCGGCATCGCCGTCGCACGCAGTTTGACAACGTGCTCTCGACTGACACGTTGCCAAGAACATCCAGTGTCCGGCGCTGTGACTCCAGGCCATTGTTAAATTCCGAGAATTCCGGCCCGCTTGCGACTGCCGATGATCACACAAAACTGAGGTTGAAAGCCCGGTTGCCAGATCCGGCGGACTCTGGCGATAGCCTTGGTTCCGGCTGGCTGAGGCATTCAGCCCGGTAGTGCTCGCCGGATGACGCTTCGGGCCCGTTAATCCGAGCACATTTGCCTCCCTGACCTTCTTTCGCGTTCTTGGGCTAGCGATGGGTTAACGAGTTTCACGCGCACGGGCCGACCGTTCGCAGTTCGCGTGTCGCCGGGTGAAGGGATATGATCGAGAATTCCGAGTTTTTTGACCCGCCAGCTTGTTGCCCGCCCCGAATGCTCCATCAAGGCGTTCCATGCGGACCCAAAGAGAGGATGCGGCGGCACACCGCATCAAAGCCATCCTTGTGGATTGTCGGTGAGAGGCGGGATCTACTCGCGGATGGTCGCTACGGCATTCTGCGCCTGCGCAGCAAGGGCGTGCCGCGCTCATTGCCACGTTGAACAAGAAAAACACTTCCCTGAAAAGCGCTTGACCGCTAAGGGTGATCTAGCATGGTGACCCGATCCCCACCACCCGCCGGCACCGGTCATCCGGGCTGACGGATGAGCGTCGGCGTGTACGAGTTGTGTACGAGTGGCGGTTTTTCTGGTCCAATGCGGCATTTTAGACCATTGCATTGTCTGCAACTTGCAGATTCTGCATTATATAGAGTAATCGTGGTTCGAATCCATGCCGGGGAGCCAAGCGATTGACAGCTATCTCAAACTGGAAATGTTTCCGCGCTGCCATTCAATGCCGCCACACCGAAGGAGCTGCCGGTCTAGCCGCGGTTAGCAGCCCTTTGACCATTCTTGTGTTCTTCCGGGCACTTTCCTTTTGTGCTAAGCCGCAATTCCCGCACTTGTGCGTAGCGCTCGTGACTCTGCCGCCGGGTTTGCGTCGTCAGGGGCGAATCGCTTTTGCGACATTCGTGGTCACGACCAGTGCCGCCGTGCGCTTCGCTGCGATCCTGCGATAACTATGCGGCACCGTGGAATCGAAGTAGATCGCGTCGCCTTCCGACAATTCGTGCTTCGCATCCCCAATGCGGAGTTCCAGTTTTCCGGAGATCAGATACAGAAGTTCAATGCCCGGGTGCTGGTGACACCGGCTGTCCTTGATTTCCATGGGTTCGAATTCCGCCAGGTATGAGTTCAAGGCCCGCTCCGGCACCGGGAAATCGAGGCTCTCAAAGTGGAAGCAAGTAATCTTGTTCTCCGGCGAATCCGGGAACTGAATCCGCTCGCTCTTGCGGACGATCTCCAGGACCGGCTTCGGTTCCGGAACGAAAAAGTAACCAAGGTCCACGCTGAAGACCATTGCAATCCGTAAGAGCGTGGGCAAGGTGGGATGCATTACATCCCGCTCCAGTTTCGACAGTAATGCGGGAGACAGCCCCGTGTGTCTGCTTAACTCCAGCAGACCCATGCTCTTGCGTAACCGAAGCCGTCTCAATTTGGCGCCGATGGCGTACTTGCCTAGCCCTTCGGCGATGGTTTTCGATTCGTTCATGAAGTCTGTTTTCCTCAGGCGACTGCGGGCGGCCGCTTTTTTCTCTCCAGGAAACCTATTTCGCCGCTGTTCTTTACAGTAAAACATATTTTCCCTATGATCAAATACAGAAGCCGGGGAGAGCATTAACCAAACCGGCAGGAGAGGAAGACGATATGAAGAAGCTGGATGTAATCGCAGCCGCGCTGGTGATCGTCGGTGCGCTGAACTGGGGGCTCGCCGGGGTATTTCACCTCGACCTCGTAGCCGTCGTTTTTGGCATGCAGTTCGGTGAGACGTCGGCCCTGAGCAGCCTGGTTTACGGCCTGGTAGGTCTATCCGGCCTTTATCAGGCTTTGACGTGGAAATCGATTCAGCGCCGCTGGCATCTGACTGCGGCGGATGCCCGCGCATAGAGACGGAAGAGATTCGGGAAAGTGCATTTCGGGAGAGAGTCAAGGAGAAACGATGAAACGACATTTGCCTTTTTTGATAGCCGGAGTTGCGGCTCTGGTCCTGGCTTCCAAAGCTCCGGCTGCGGACCTGGTCGACACCGCCGTCGCCGGCGGGGTCAACACTCTGACGGCCGCCGTGAAAGCCGCCGGACTTGTAGATGCGTTGAGGGGCCCCGGACCGTTTACGGTCTTCGCGCCTACCGACGCGGCTTTCGCGAAGTTGCCCGCAGCCACGCTGGAGAACCTGCTCAAACCGGAGAACAAAGACAAGCTCCGGAAGATTCTCACTTACCACGTAGTGGCGGGGCGAGTTACAGCTAAGGACGTCCTGAAGCTCGATTCGGCTAAGACTCTCGAGGGTGGGAGCCTTACCATTAACTCGGGAAATGACATTGCCGCGAGCAACGGCGTAATTCACGTGGTCGACACCGTGCTTATCCCCGAGTAGAGTGACGGTATGATTCTGCTGACTGGAGCAACGGGATACATCGGCGGGCGCCTGCTCAGGGCACTGGAACGGCGATCCATTGCCGTCCGGTGCTTGTGCCGGAACCCAGAGGTGCTGCGCGGGCGTGTAGCCGCCGGTACGCAAGTGGCGCCGGGGGATCTGCTTGATCCCGCGACTCTGGGTCCGGCACTCGCAGGCGTAGAGACGGCTTTCTTTCTGGTTCACTCGATGCGGTCAGGACGGGACTTCGAGAGACTGGAAAGGGAAGCGGCCCGGAACTTTGCGCAGGCGGCGCGAGAAGCCGGCGTGCGCCGCATTATTTTTCTCGGTGGGCTGTCTCACGGAAACGATCTCTCCCGTCATATGCGGAGCCGCCTGGAGTCGGGCAACATTCTGCGAGCCAGCGGGATTCCGGTGGTCGAGTTGCGGGCTTCCATCGTGATCGGTTCAGGCAGTGCGTCGTTCGAACTGATTCGCGCCCTCGTGGATCGGCTACCAGTCATGGTTACACCACGCTGGGTTCACACAGCGGCGCAGCCGATCGCCATTAACGACGTGATCGCCTACCTGATCGAGGCGATCGACGTGGAGGCGGGAGACGGCTTGATCGTCGAGATCGGCGGGGCCGAGGTTACTTCTTACCTTGGGATCATGCAGGAATATGCGCGGCAACAGAAACTCCGCCGCTGGTTTATAGCAGTCCCATTCCTCAGTCCGGGGCTATCGAGCCGTTGGCTGACGCTGGTTACGCCGGTTTACGCGTCGATCGGCCGATGCCTGATCGACAGCGTCCGCACTCCCAGCGTGGTGCGCCGTTCGGAGGCCGGCCGGATTTTTAAGGTTCGGCCGTCTGGGCTTGCGCTGTCCGTAGAGCGGGCGCTGGCCAACGAAGACCTGCGCGGGCCCGAAACCCGCTGGTCGGACGCAGGGCACCCGGGGGTGCGGGACAGGGCGGCCGAACCTGGGCCGGCTGTCCTGAGCAACGTTCAAGAAATCAGAGTCCCCCTCTCTCTCGCCCGGACATTCGGGCCCGTGCGCCGCATCGGCGGGCGAACAGGCTGGTATTTCGGCAACTGGTTGTGGAGAGTCGGGGACTGCTCGATTTGATGATGGGCGGTGTGGGAATGCGGCGCGGCCGCCCCGACCCCGAGACTCCGCTACCGGGAAGCACGCTGGATTTCTGGCGCGTGCAGATTTACGAGCCTAAGCGCCGGTTACGGCTACTGGCGGAGATGCGAGTTCCCGGACGCGCTTGGCTGGAGTTCCGTGCTGAGGCAAGCGGCCAATCCACCCTCCTCCGGCAGATCGCCTGGTTCGAGCCGCGCGGTGTGGGAGGTCTCCTGTACTGGTATCTGCTCTGGCCCATTCATGAGGTGATGTTCCGCGGCATGCTGCGCCGGATAGCCGCCGTCGCGGCGCTCGATGCGGAGTACGGCGTCGAACCGGCCCAGCCGCGACGTAGAACGGCATGACTATGGCAGTTTTTCTGACTCTTCTTCCGGTGGCCGCCTTCGCGGCCCAAGCGGCATCTGAAATCAAAACTGGCGAGCGCCTTCCGGAACTCCGCGGCGAGTTTCTGACGGGCCGGAAAGTTGTGCTTCCCGAGGCTGCCCAAGGCCGCGTCACGCTCCTGCTCCTCGGTTTTACTTACAAATCGCGCTTCGCGGTTGAGGCGTGGACGCAGAGGTTCCGCGCGCAATACCAATCCGACCCGCGGGTGACGTTCTATGAGGTCCCCGTGATCGGCGGCATGGCGAAGTTCGCCAAGTGGTTCATCGATAGCGGCATGCGCCGGGGAACTCCGCCGGAGGATCACGAGCACGTTGTTACGGTCTATCGGGGGGCGGACTCCTGGAAGCGGCGCGTGGGTTTCGTCGATCCCGACGCGGCCTACCTCATCCTCCTCGACCGCATGGGCAAAATCGCGTGGCGCCATCAAGGAGCTTTCGAGGATCGCGCCTTTGAAGAACTATGCCGTAAAATCTCGGACATCGTGAACTGAACTCGATTGTCCGGCACGTCATTACTTGAAGCGCGATCGCAATCCGGCCTTTCGCGAGCTGTCAACCGGTCAAGTTGGGCGCCTGGACCACGAACTCCAACCGTCCGTCGCCTTCGCCAGTATCTCTCAGCGTCACTACCTTCGCGTTGAGAGTCCTTTTATAACGTGCTTCTGGCGAGCCAAATCAGTCACAGCTTTGTCGAACTGGAGAACGGCCCGGTCGCCTTTCATCCGGCCAGCGGATTGCGCCAGCGGAGCCGGTTAAACCTTCCGAAATCGTTATCCGTTGAGCAAAGCTCGGCCCCGTGCTCAATTGTTAGAGCCGCTAGATGAGCGTCCGAGGTGAGGTTCCCGCCGGTACCCAGCGGCGCAATCAGATCACGGATTGTTTGCAGGTGTCGTTGGGTAGGTTCAGGCACAGTCACGGAAGACTGCTGCAGCCAGGCATCGACCACGTCGAACGCCACATCGACGCTCAGCGGCTTTTGAAAGAGTCCCGGTCTCGTAGTCAACCGGAGAAATGCCAGGAGCACGATCCAAGGCAACCCCACGGTTTCCGATCCGGAAACAGCGGCTTCCAGCCATGACTTTGCTTTGTGATGTTGTGGAGAATCCTGGTTGATCGCATAGACCAGCAGATTGACGTCGACGACGATCATTTGCGTAAGGAGAACTTCCGGCTCAACTCTTCATCTTCTATGGCGGCTGCCGCTTCCAGCGCCTTGTCCCACCTGAAATTCTGATCGCCACCGAGGGAATAGGACTTCTGCACGAAGGAGCGCCGCTTGGGTTTCCCCTGCGTCAGACCAGCACGGACTGCTGAATTGAGCGCTTCCTTAAAAGAGATCCCCCGCTCCTTCATCGCTGTCCGGATGAGGGCCTGCACATCCGGCTCGAGCGTAACCGTCGTCCTCACATTCACATCATAGCACCACTCTACTTGCTGTCATGATGCCATCGAAGAACCGGTTCGAAACGTAAGGTCCCGCTGCAGTGTCTAAACGCGAAATGAATGGTTCTTCGTCCGCGAAGTGCTGCTGCATCATTGTGCGGCCGCAGATCCAGGCGTCGCCGTTCCGCTTGCTGCCAGTATCCTCATAACTGCTGTCGCCCGCCACGGATTGAGGAATTGAGCCGTCGGTCCCCACTCATCGCGCGTGCTGTCGGCCGTCGGGGCGATGTGCGCCATCACGCGGCATTGTTGAACGCGGTGTCGAGCCGGCCGAATTCGGCGACGGTACGTTCGACCATCGCTTGCACTTGCGCGTCGTCACTGACGTCACAGCGGACGGCGATGGCTTTGTGACCAGCGCCGACTTACCGGTCGGCTGCCACCTTCACAAAATCCTCTGTAGTCCGCGAGCACGACGGCGGCGCCCGCCTCGGCGAAAGCGTTTGCCGTCGCGAGTCTCATTTCCTGCCGCGGTCCCGGTGACTATCGCCACTTTGCCGGTGAAATCAAGTGGATTATTTATGGTGTGTTTTCGTCCTCTCCTCAGCGCGGGCGTTTTTCAAAAATGTCCTTGGCGACCGCCACCGCCGAGAAGGCGTTTGGCCACCCGGCGTAGAACGCGAGGTGCGTGATCACCTCTCCGGCCTCGGTCTGTGTCAGCCCGTTGTCCATCGCTCGGTTCAAGTGATACGGAATCTGCGCAGCCTGTCCGGCGGCGATGAGCGCGCTGACGGTTGCCAGACTTCGATCACGAGGCTCCAGATCGGGACGAAGCCAAAGGTCGCGGAACAGAACGTCCGTTGTGTACTGCACTAGCCCGGGAGAGACGTTTCCGAACTGCTTTTCCACGCTCACCGCTCGCGCCTCTTCCGTTTCCTTGTTCAGTGGAAGAGGTGCCGGTGTGGCCTGAGGAAGCTGATCCGGCCCTATCTCCCGCGAGGCAAAGACGTCCTTGGCGGCTGCCACCGCGGACATGCCGTTCGCCCATCCGGAGTAAAACGCCAGATGAGTGATAATCTCCGAGACTTCGCGGGGCGTCACGCCGTTATCGAGCGCGAGGTTGATTTGGTGAGCCAACTCGCCGGTGAGGTTCCGCGCGATTAAAGCCGATACGGTAACGATACTGCGATCTCGCGGCGTGAGCCCGGGACGCTTCCACAGTTCGGCTATCGGCCCTTGCGCGTATTTGTCGAGTGCCGGCGCGACGGCCCGGCTGTCGTTTGTCTGCATATGTGTTGATTTCCTCCTGCGAGTCGAGTGGCCAGTTTGAGCCTATGATGCGGACCCCAGGATCAGTGCTGCATCGGCACTAACGATATTCATGGCACCACCTTTTCATCCACCGCAAAGGTGACCGTGACCGCTCCGGAGCCAACCGCCTCAGCAAGCCCCGCCGTATCCTTTACGCGCCCGAGCCGCGTGTACTCGTATGACGTCGGAAAGCTTTTATAGAAAAGCACCAGCGTCTTCGAGCCATAAATCATCAAATCGCCGGTCTGAATGGTTCCGGGGTTCCCTGCTTTCGTCGGCAGACTCCCGGAAAGCCTGGCGTACTTCTCGTTTCCGTTCAGTTCCGTCATTTCGACGACCATGGGCAACAGGGCTTTGAATGCCGCTGCGGTGGCATTGTCGTCGAGTATTGCGACGAAGTTCTTCGAGCCGATTTTGACGTTCATTTGTTTGCTCCCCTCTGCCGGTGTTGGCGTTCGTGCGGACGCGCGCGGAACGAGGAGGAGCGCACAAACCACAGCGACGACAAACGCGGTTACCCGCTTCTGGATGGAAGGCATTCTAGACATTTGAAGTTCCGTCTTTCGCTTCTGACTCCATCTCCCGATTCGTCAAGGGCGAAGCAGCGCTTTAATCGCGCGACGCTCATCCATCGCCCGATAGCCCTCCGCCACCCGGTCCAGCGGCAGCACCAGGTCGAATACCTTTCCGGGGTTGATCTTGCCGTTCAAGATCAATTCGATCAGTTGGGGCAGGTAGCGGCGGACCGGAGCCGGGCCGCCGTGCAGGTGAACATGACTGAAGAAGAGTTGCGCCCCGTCGAGGCTTACTCCGTGCGGAACGCCTACGTAGGACACGAACCCGCCGGGACGTGTTGATTGGATCGCTTGCATCATCGATTCCTGCGTGCCCACACACTCCAGCACTGAATCCGCGCCGATGCCTTTCGTCAGATCCTTGATCCGGGTGATGCCTTCATCCCCTCGCTCAGTGACAATGTCCGTGGCGCCGAACTCACGGGCAAGTTTCTGCCGCGATTCGTGGCGGCTCATCGCGATGATCCGCTCAGCCCCCATCTGCCTGGCCGAGAGCACGCCAAGTAGGCCGACCGCACCATCGCCGACAACTACGACTGTGGCGCCGGGCTTCACATTGGCGGCGTCGGCCGCGAACCAGCCCGTACCCAGGACATCTGAAGCCGCCAACAGGCTGGGCACGAGATCGTCGGGTGGTGTGCCGCCCGGTGTCGCCACAAGCGTTCCATCTGCATGCGGTACACGCAGGAACGGCGCCTGCGCCCTCGTCATAAACTCACGATTGACGCATGATGACTGGTACCCATATTGGCAGTGGGGGCAAGTGTTGTCCGAAGTCGCGAACGACCCGATGACGAATTGGCCCGGCTTGATGGACGTCACCGCGCGCCCAACCTCTTCGACAAAGCCCACGTATTCGTGTCCCATCGGCGTCGGACCCTTAATTTCCTGCGCGCCCCGGTAGGGCCACAGATCCGATCCGCACACGCAGGTGGCGGGGAGGCGAATCACCGCATCCGTCGGTTCCATGATCTTCGGTTCCGGGCAGTCCTCGAAACGCACGTCACGTGGTCCGTAAAGTACTGTTCCTTGCATAACGTCACTCCTTTCTCATTCGCTTCTGGAAAGCTCAGGCGTTACCCTGGCGCGGGGCGATCTTAACTGTCGCCGATCTAGGCTGCGCGCCAATCATCGGCGGAAGATACGGGCTGCCCTTGTATTTGGTCCGGTAAGCTTCGTCGATCTGATCGTTGATCGCTCCCTCCACCGGCTCGAACTCGACGTCCTTCGTCATGCCCGCGGCGGTGATCCGTCCGGCCTTCCGGCGCATCGCTGCTTGGTACCAGCGCGATGCCGGACCGTTATACGCCCGAACGTACACCCCGTCGTCGATGACAACGGACCAAATCCACGTCGGAGTGCCGTACGTCTCTCCGTCCTCCCGAAATGGTAAGATGTGCAGGTCATCGGTTCTGGCAATCTTCTCCAGTTCGTCTTTCGTCCAACTTCCCGTTGTCCTTGTCATTCAATTTGCTCCTCCCGTCAAGCCGCGATCATCCGACCGTCATTTCACCGGCCATTCTTAACTTGTCTTGCAAACGCCGGCCTGTGGCTGGCAGGGGCGTCTCCGCTGGGGGAACGTACAAGATGGCGGACCGCGATGAACGTTGCAACCGATTCCTCGTTGGTTTGCTTCCCCTAACACCAAGGTAATGCCAGCCAGAGCTTTTGAGAAGTCCCACAAATGAACAAAGCGTTGTGAGTAAAATTCACAAATGGACGCAAACGATCTAAGCGCTCTTTCATCGTTCCTCATCGTCGCCGAGGAGCGCAGTTTCACGCGTGCGGCGAAACGCCTCGGCGTCTCCCCGTCCGCGATCAGCCACTCCATGCGAGAGTTGGAGGAAGCGATCGGGGTGCGTTTGCTCTCGAGGACAACCCGAAGCGTCTCGCTCACCGACGCAGGGGCGCATCTCCGAGCCCGCTTGCACCCGGCGTTCGCCGAAATTCAAGACGCGTTGGGACAGTTGTCCGGGCTTCGCAATCAACCAGCGGGCCGCGTACGCCTGCTTGTGCCACGGCTCGCTGTAAATAGGGTTCTTGGACCGAAGATCGGCGAGTTCGTCCGCAACTTTCCAGACATCGTGCTCGACATCACCACCGACGACAGCCGCATGGACATTGTTGCCAGAGGCTTCGACGCCGGTATCCAGTTCGGTGAATACATCGAGAAGGACATGATAGCGGTCCGGGTGTCGCCGGACCTCAAGCCGGTGATCGTGGGCTCGCCGGCGTATCTTGCATCGCGCCCAAAGCCGAAGTCGCCGCGGGACCTCGTCCGTCACCGGTGTATCAACTTTAGGCACGGAGACGCAGGGATATACCGTTGGGAGTTCGAAAAGGGCAGGAAATCCCTTTCGGTCGCGGTCAGCGGTCCGCTGGTCGCTGATGACCTGGACCTGGTTATCCGCGCCGCAGTTGACGACGTCGGGCTCGCTTACATGGACGAAGGTAAGGCAGGACCGCATTTGGCAACTGGCGCACTCGTGCGAGTGCTGGACGAGTGGTGCCAGCCATTTCCCGGATATTTCCTCTACTATCCAAGTCGCCGGCAACAACCGGCGGCACTCTCGGCGTTGGTCAACGCCCTCCGTTGGTCCCAGTAGCCGAGCCGGGATGTGGTGACTGAGCGGCTAGAGCTGGGAAACTTTCGCCTTTGATATCCAGTTGCCGGGGACCTTACAAACACCGGCGCGGTTCTCCTGATTCCGGGCGAATCGCCGGCAATCCCAAAGTCCGTCCGGCAAGCCGTGCTGCAAATGAACTGGCTGACGGACGCTGCTCTGGTGGACATGATTCTGAAGCGAGAGCGCGTGCTCATCATCTGCCCGCAGTTCCCGGCCGGCGGGAGGATTGGATGGCAACTCTACGGCACACCACATAAACGATGAAGCCGATTCCCGTAGCGATAGCTGTGTCGCGCGCTTCGCGCCACGTGCTGTTCGACAGAAGCCACAGGATAAGCAGAAGTGCGGCGATGGAGACCGGCATACCGGCCGCAATGCGAAAGGTCGAGGACGGAACTCCAGCGCGCATGCGCAGCGCCGGAAGTGCTGCGCAAGTTGCCGCGTAAATCAGCAGTCTCGCGATAGTACTGATGGTGACGGCGTACAGGAGTGTGCCGGAGAGCGTCAGGGCTCCCATCAGCGCGGAAGTCAGGAGAATAGCAAAATGCGGCGTGTGGAACCGCTTACCGACAGCGCCAAGAAACCGCGGCACCTCACCACGCTCGGCCATCGCGAAGGGAAGTCGCGAGGCGGATAGCACGACAACGTTTAAGTTGGCCGCGATGGAGATTACGGCCCCGACGGAGATGATGGCCGCTCCCGATCGTCCGAGAAATCGGTTGGCCGCGTCGGCCAGCGGTCTGTCGGAAGCAGACAGCCCTGGCAGCGTGCCGATGCAGACTAACTGGATCAGAATGTAGAACACCGCCACGAGGCCAATCGTGATAAGAATGGCAGCGGGTAAGTCACGGCGTGGATCATTCATTTCCGCAGCGGGGATGACGGCAATCTCGAAGCCGGTGTAGGCGTATACGAGCAGCAGCATGGCGCCGGAAAACGCGGCCGGCTGCGGCGGTGGCCCGAATGAGAGATTGCGCGTGTCGAGGAAAAAACATCCCACGAGGATCAGAAGCGCCAGAGGCGCCAGTTTGCCTACCGTAAGTATGTTCGTGGTGACCGCGACGTCTCGCACGCCAATCAGATTGATAGTTGCAAACGTTAGAGTGATGGCACAAACAACGCACGACCTGACGGGACCCGTATTAACCGCAGGCCAGAAGAGCCCGAGATAACTCAGCATGATGCTCGTGTTCGCCGCGAATGCAGTGATGCGAGCGATCCACATCAGCCAGCCGATTAGGAAGCCGGCTGTGGGACCAAATGCCTCGCGAGTGTAAAGGTAGGGGCCACCCGTCTGCGTGAAGCGGCTGCCGACCTCGGCGAAACACAGGACAATCATAGCTGCGAATACGCCGCACAGAAGAAATGCCGGAAGGCTGTAGCTGCCAACGAGGCTGTAAACTCTCGAAGGCAGTCCGAAGATGCCGGCGCCGATCACGGAGTTGATCGCAACAGCGATCAGGTCCCATTTGCGGATCGAGCGGATCAGACCAGCCTCAGCGGGTGGTGGCATAGAGCTTTCCAATTCTGTACGGGATCACGGGAATTTCTGGCCGATGATTTCATCGACTACTATATGCGAATTCGACATCGAGGATTCTGTCGCAGAGGGATGGCTGGCGGCGTCCTGTTTTCTCAGGGCGGGGGGTGGCTGCAGCTTGTGACTTGTTCCCCAGCACTTGTGTGCCGCCCGCGCTGCAGTCCCGTGCGTCACTCGAAGGCTCCGAAGCAGGAGCCGGCAAACGCTGGTAGGCGAGCTTCCCATGTCTCGAAGACGGCAGCGGAAAGACATGGGAACGCTCTCCCGAGCCGCGCTCAAAGGTCAGCGGGCCGGCCGTGCGGGGAGTAGTTCGACCTCGAATTCGATGTCTTCGCAAACTGCCCGATTCGGCATGTGGATTCGGCCTGCTCGGTCCCACGATCGTCTCGCGACTGAGTGAACGAGGAGCGAGTTGCCGAATGTCTCGTTCAGAATCGGCCTGGACACGCCGTTTGTCGCTTTTTGGCTCTCGGTTATACTTAATCCCAGCGATTTGCCGGCGTGACAGCATCGTACCTGTCGCGACCGTTTGAAAGGGAAACTCATGCGTTTTGTCATCCCATTGATACTCGCCGCCGGATTGCTCCCGCCGGCAAAGAGCCAGATTTTCAGACTCACCCGTGAGCAGATGATCAAGTACACGGCCCAAAGTCCCTTTGACCGATTCGCTGACGGCAGGCCCAAGGTCGACGATTCGCTGCTGGAACGCGTAAAAGGTCTGTCGCTCGAGGAGGCCTGGGGCATCCTCCTCAGCAAGGGCTATAAGCACCAATATGCCGGATGGGATTTCCAGGTACTGCATCCCGGCAAGAAACTGGTGGGCCGGGCGGTCACGGCGCAGTACCTGCCGATGAGGCCGGATTTGGCTGAGGTGGTGGCGGCCGATGCGAAGGCCGAAGGACGACCCAAAGGAGAGAATCAAAAGGTAATCGATCTCCTGCAGGCCAATGACGTCCCCGTGATCGACCTGATGGGTGCCACCGCGGGACATAACTTTGGCGGATCTAACCTGCACGCCGCCATCTATGGGATAACTCACACGGGAGCTGTCGTCGACGGAACGATTCGCGATATAGAGGGCATCGCCGGACTGCCGACGCAGGTGTACTTCCGGAAGGCGCATCCGGCAGCAGTGACAGAGGTAACCGTGGTCGGTATCAACATTCCGATCAAGGTCGGCGAAGCCGTGGTGCTGCCTGGCGACGTCGTGCTAGGCGACAGCGAAGGAGTAATATTCATTCCCCCGCACCTGGTCAAAGAAATCGTGGACGCAGCCGATCTCGTGCACATCCACGACGATTGGACAATCGAAAAATTCCTGACCGGCAAGTACAAAGCGAGCGACTTGTATGGGGGCCCTGGACTCACGCCGGAGTTGCGGAAAGAATACGACTCTTATGTGAAGAAACGCAAAGCGGAACTGAATCAGTCAAAGCCGAAATGAGTGAATCGAGACCGGTACGGATCAGAAACTCACTCGCCGGACGCTATTGGCAGCCCCTGGACTGGCGACGGTAGCCGCTGCCACACGGGATTTCGTGTACCCCACCGATCGTATGCGGCAGTGCGATCGCATGAAGCCATTCTCCGCTCCGGTATTAGCTCCACAGGTGCGCTCACGCCAGTGCTCGATGCGACGAACAACCAGCCGTTTCCCGACAACCAGATCCCGCCAATCGCCCTGGGCGCTGGACATGGAAGCTCTCGTCTTACTCCTTGCGACTTTTATGGCGGGCTAGTCAGTGGGCATGAGCCCATGCCGGGACAGTCGATCACGCCGGCCGTACCTGGCTCTTATTGTGGCCGGTGTTCGCGGAATCATTGTTACTCAAAGTAGTTCAGCGGTTGCGGATCCTTGTGAGGTGGCGTGGCCTGGCGTATTGCTTCCGCGTTCATGCCTGCGGCACGGGTCATTTCCTGATCGCTGCTGCGCGGCGGATAACGAAGTACAAAATCATCAAAGGCCGGCCATCGTGCTAATATGCCAGAACATGAGACATGGGACCAGCACATTGCACTTGAATCTGGCTCTTTGCTTTGCGGCCGGCACCGTCGCGGCACAAACCCCGGTAGAGACGCCCCCGTCCGCTGTTGTCGGTAAATCGATAACAGCTATCGGATATCAGGTAGGCCGCGGTGCCACGAGGATCAGTCTAAAGGGCACGGAACTAGTTCCGCAAGCAGGTGGAGAAGCCAAAATCGAGGCCAAAAAGGGCATCACCACGATTCAGATAGTGGTCTCGGGCCTGGTGCAGCCCACCCGGCTGGGAACGGAGTTTCTCACTTATGTGTTGTGGACCACCTCCCCTGAAGGGCGTGCCGGCAATCTCGGCGAGCTGATTATCGACAAATCCGGACAGGGTAAGCTGAGCGCTACCACTCAATATCAGACGTTCTCGGTCTTTGTCACCGCCGAGCCTTACTTCTCCGTGCACCAGCCGAGCGAGATGGTCGTGCTTGAAAACGAGATCAGTCCGGATACTAAGGGAAAGGTCTTCACAATCGAGGACTATAAGCTCATGCGGCGCAGCCAATACCAGCAGATGCAAAACCCGCTGGCGCTAGCCCCTGACTTAAAGAATGTCCCGCTGGAGATATACGAGGCACGCAACGCCGTCCAGATCGCGCAGTCGCGCGGCGCCCGCAAGTACGCGGCGGACATTCTCGATAAGGCGCAGGCCAGCCTCAAGCAGGCCGAAGATGCGCTCGCGCGCAAGGCCAACAGGAAGGAGATCGTCTCTACTGCGCGCGAGACCGTGCAGTTTGCCGAGGATGCGCGTGCGCTCAGCGTGGAACAACAGGAGAAGGAACGGGTCGCACAGGAGCGCGAGGCGGCGGCAGCCAAGGCCAAGGCAGAAGCCGAAGCCAAAGCCCAGGCCGAAGCGGCCGCGGCGAAAGCCAAGGCGGACGCTGAAGCGGAGGCTGCCCGTCGCAAGGCGGAGGCCGAAGCGGCTGAAGCGAAACGGAAAGCCGACGAGGAGGCCCGGCAGCAGGCCGAGTTGGCTGCCGCACGCGAGGCGCAGATGAAAGCGGAAGCAGCTGAAGCAAGGCGAAGGGCCGAAGAGGACGCCCGGCACCAGGCCGAGCTGGCTGCTGCTCGCGAGGCGCAGATGAAAGCGGAAGCGGATGCCGCCGCCGCCAAAGCCAAGGCCGAGGCCGATATCCTGGCGGCCCGCGAAGAGGCCGCCAAGGCTGACGCGGAACGATCGCGGAAAGCGGCCGAGGAACTGCGCGCCCAATTGCTCGAGCAGTTCAACCGGATTCTCGAAACGCGCGACTCACCACGCGGTCTGGTGGTCAACATGGCCGACGTGCTCTTCGACACCGGCAAGTACAACCTGCGCCCAGCGACCCGGGAAAAGTTAGCCCGGCTGTCCGGCATCGTGTTGGCGCACCCGGGGCTAAACCTGGCGATCGAGGGCCACACTGACAGCACCGGCAGCGACGAACTCAACCAGAAGCTTTCCGAACAGCGCGCCGAGGTGGTTCGCAGTTATTTAATCGAACAGGGACTCGGGGAATCCAGTGTTACCGCCCAAGGCTTCGGCAAGACCATGCCGGTAGCCGACAACGCCACCGCCGCCGGGCGCCAGAAGAACCGTCGAGTCGAGATCATCGTCTCCGGCGAAGTGATCGGCGCAAAGATCGGGAAGTAACGCCCTCGATTACTTTGTTCCTGCTCGACGGCCGCCGCCCTTCATACTCAGAACATTAGCGACGCGACTGCGCTCGCGGCAGTTACGCCGGCGGCACGCTGGCTTTATGCGAGGCGTCGTGCTTCGGCGATAGAGCACCTCGAACCGGCATCTCCTTGCGAAGCGAGAGATGATACAGCGGAGCTTAACCTCGATCGGGTCCGCAGCGGCGCGACGCGCTCGACGCCGAGCAGCGCGCCGGGCACAAGCCCCATATCGGTGAGAGGCTTGTGCAACTCACGTTTGCCACCGACCCGGATCAGCTTCGCCCGTTGTCCAATCTGGAGACGATTCAGGAGTGTTCGCGGCCTGCCCTGTTCGTCCCTCCGGCGTCCCCCGATGTCCGTGAGACACGATCGCACGCACCGGGCGCAGTCTTCGCGCGAGACGTCCCGGGCAGCCATAATCGAAGCCGTAGAGCCGCTCGGCGCCGGCTCGCGGGCAGATCTCGACAAAATCCACGAACTCGATGAAACGCTCCGGAATCGCGGCCGGGATCTCGTGCTTCATTTTGCAGGCGCCGATATCCGCCGTCTCAGGATCCACGCCAGCACCTTTACAAAGAAGTCGCGAAAGGCCTCCTGACGCCGGAGGACGTCGCGGGTGGCCGCCTGTCGCGCCCGAGTCTGCGTGATCAGGGCGTACGGGGGCATAGTTGATGAGCCTTCGTTCCGCCAAGATGTGTAACGCTCCCGCGACCGGGGAGTTGGTGCCCCGAGCCGGGCGGAAATGTCCTTGGCGCGGCCGCCTCCTTCACGGTAACGACTTGCAGAATCGCCTTCAGGTAGTCTTCCAGGGCGGCGGTAAGTGCGGCTGACATTTTCAGTGACTCCGTGAAAATTTCGTTAGAGCAACCAGTTTACGGCACGCCCAACCTTTGTAAACTAAAAAGACCTGATTAGGCTTTGGTCTGACCAGGATTGCACCTGACATTCAGTTGCATTCGGACACGGTCTGCGCCGCGAGCCCGGATGCGCTCTTCTCATTGCGAACAGCGCCGGTAATACGTTACATTGAGTGCACTTCACGCCCGAAAGAGTGGCATATCACCGATCTGGCCCGACGGAATAAAATGCAAATGAGTTGCAAGAAGTCCTTGACAGCAGGCGGGCGGCGGATTACGCTTATTCTGAATCCCCAACCCGTTCTCAATGGATTGGATGGGGATGTAGAAATCGGATGCAGATCCCCGCGCCACCTGGGGAGGACAACGCAGGGATCTGACGCTGTCCAGTCAGCGGGACTGGCGCACATTCATGTTACGCGCGCCGGCCCATCGATGCAAGGAGGAGTGTGTCCATAGCAAAGCCGAAGCGCGCACCAGTCAAACCGTCCAACTCCTGGCCAGTCGTGTACCGCTGGCTTGCTACCGGTACTCTTGTAGCTTACACGGCGGTGGGTTGTCAGAAGGTCGTAGCCGCGTCGCCGCCCGCGGATCGCCGCCGTCCTCTCGGGCTGACATTCCAGAGCGCCGAGAGCATGGCTCCACGACGCTTCGACATTCCCGCCGGATCCATCAAGGAAGCCGTGGCGCTGTTCCGAGCAGCCACCGGCCTCGATGTCT
>Ga0070741_10008275_pt1 | contig 20976 bp, 20 predicted proteins | sample Coa_R1_4_FD_66440 | JGI IMG/M metagenome (GOLD analysis project Ga0070741, IMG submission 66440) | Surface soil microbial communities from Centralia Pennsylvania, which are recovering from an underground coalmine fire - Coalmine... | ecosystem: Environmental > Terrestrial > Soil > Unclassified ...
GCCCGAGGGCGCGATCGTGATCGACGAATCGGTGACCACCGGGCGCGGCTTCTTCCCGTTCTCCGTCGGCGCGCCACCGCACGACTGGCTGAACAACATGGGCGGCTCGATCGGCTTCGGTGCGCCGGTCGCGGTTGGCGCCGCTGTCGCCTGCCCCGACCGCAAGGTCATCTGCATGATCGGCGACGGCTCGGCGATGTACACCATCCAGGCACTGTGGACGATGGCGCGCGAGAGCCTCGACGTTTGCGTGCTGATCTTCTCCAATCGCAACTACAAGATCCTCTACAGCCAGCTCGCCGACGTCGGCGCCGCCAACCCGGGCCCGCGCGCCATCGACATGCTGACGCTCGACCGCCCGACCTTGCAGTTCACCGATCTCGCCAAGGGCATGGGGGTGCCGTCGGCCAAGGCGCATGACCTCGACGAGCTCACCAAGCAGCTCACCTATGCCATGTCGCAGAAGGGTCCTTACCTGATCGACGTCGTCATGTGACCGGTGAGGTGACGGAGAAGAAAGACCGCACGCTTTACGGCCGCCGGCGCGGCAAGAAGCTTCGCGCCGGGCAGGAGGCCCTGCTCGATACGCTGCTGCCTAAGATTTCGCTGAAATTGCCGCCGGAGCCGCAAAAGCTCGATTTGGCGGCCATTTTTGACGGCGCGCGGGAAATCTGGCTCGAGGTCGGCTTCGGTGCCGGCGAGCATCTGGTCTGGCAGGCCCAGCAGCATCCGAATGTCGGGCTGATCGGCTGCGAGCCCTACATCAACGGCGTCGCCAAGTGCCTGGCGCACATCGAGCGCGCAGGTGTCACCAACACACGGCTGTTCGATGACGACGCGCGGCTGGTGATGAATGCGCTGCCCGAGCGGTCGCTGTCTCGTGTGTTCGTGCTGTTTCCCGACCCGTGGCCCAAGACGCGCCATCACAAGCGTCGCTTCGTGCAGCGCGCCACTCTCGACGTGCTGGCGAGATTGATGAAGCCGGGTGCCGAGCTGCGGCTGGCGACGGACGATCCGAGCTATCTGCCATGGATGGTCGAGCATGCCTGCCGCCATCCGATGTTCGACTGGCTTGCCGAGCGTCCGGCGAACTGGCGCACGCGGCCGGCTGACTGGCCTGCGACGCGCTACGAGACCAAGCGCATCGCCGGCAAGCCGGTCTTCCTCAGGCTGAAACGTCGCTGAGGCCTTTGGAATTTTTATTGCGCGGCCGCACCAGCACGAGAATTGCCGCGGCCACCTGAAGCACGAGGCAGGCGATCAGCGACGTGCGGTAGTTGCCCGACAGATCGTGCAAGACGCCCAGCAGATAGGGTCCGATTGCGGCGACGAGCTGGGTGATCGCGACATTGAGGCTGACGGCGCGGGCGAAGTCGCGGCGCGGGAATTCCTGCTGCACGATCAGCCCGGGCAAGGTGATGAGGTTGCCGACGCCGAAGCCGAACAACAGGCAGCCGATGTAGAGCGCAGCCACCGACGATGACGAGAGCAGGACGATCATGCCGGAGATCTGTCCGACCAACACTGCGCTGGTGGCGAGCCGGCGGTCGATTCTGTCCACGATCAAGCCGACCGAGATCCGGCCGACCAGCGCCGACAACGCGGTGAGGCTGATGGCCAAGCCCGCGCCCTTCAGTCCGAGCGTCGGCTCGAGGAACGCCGCCTGGTGGGCGATGAAGCTGATCTGCGCCAGCAGGCCGAGCGAGAACGCGCCGACCATGGTGAGATAGCGCGGCTCGCTGAGGATGGCGCCCTTGCTGAGTGGCTCGCCGGCCGGCTCGGCCTCGGGGGCGTCGCCGTCGCCAGTATCGTGCTCACCCGGCCGACGCGCGCGCAGGGCGAACCCCGCGAGCGGCCACAAGGTCGCCACCACGAAGATCGCGGCGGCATAGATCGCATGCGCGAAGCCCATCGTGTCGATTGCCCAGGCCAGCGCCGGGGCAAACAGCAATCCGCCGCAGGTCGCACCGTTCAGGGCGAGGCTTGCAGCGAGACCGCGGCGGCGGTCGAACCATTGCGCGATCAAGGTGTTGATCGCCGCGCCGCCCATTGCCGCCCAGCCCGGAATCATGATCCCGAAAGCGAGATAGAGCTGCCACGGCTCGCGCACCAAGGTGATGGCACAGACGCCGAGACTCATCAGGGCAGCGCCGACCATGACGACGATCCGCCCGCCCTGCTTCTGGATGACGTCGCCCACCTGCATCACCAGGAAGGCGCCGGCGACATAAAAGAAAGTTACGGCGGCCGAGATTGTCGCGGGGGTCCAGCCGTGGAGCTTCTGGAGGGCTACCAGATATAGGCTGAGGCCATAGAAGCCGAACCCCCATCCATAGAGGGCGACCACAAAGCAACACAACACGACCGACCAGCCGTGATAGCGGTGCGATTTATTTTCCATCTATTGATGATTTCAGATCGTCACGCGGGGCGCTGGCGACGTTCGGACATCAATAAGAAATGCGCAAAAAACCATAGGAAAAGCTTGCTCTTTCGCCATTCGAGGCCTATATCCGCGCCATCCTCATCGGGTTCGCAGGACGAACCAAATAAAAAGAGTGGGCCGAACGCCCGCTCTTTTCTTTTGGCAAACGTCCTGGGGCCTCAATTTCAGGCTTTGGCCAACACGTGACTGATCTTCTGCGCCGTATCGAAGACATCGTTCAACCCACCGTCGCCGGCATGGGTTTCGAACTGGTGCGCATCGCCATGAGCCGCGGCGGCGGCAACCTGCAGATCATGATTGAGCCGGCCGATGGCCGACCGATGGATGTCGAGGATTGCGCCACACTTTCGCGCGCCTTGTCGGCGGTGCTCGACGTCGAGGACCCGATCTCGGGGGCCTATACGCTGGAAGTGAGCTCGCCGGGCATCGACCGGCCGCTCACCCGGCCAAAGGACTACGCTCGCTGGGCCGGGCATCTCGCGAAGGTCGAGATCGCCCAGCCGATCGACGGTCGCCGCCGCTTCAAGGGCACTCTCGTTGGCCTGGAGGACGGCATCGTGAAGCTCAAGCTGGAGGACGGCCAGGAAGTGCATCTGCCGCTTTCCTCCGTCACCCGGGCCAAGCTCGAAATGACCGATTTGCTGCTCGAAGAACACCGCCGCGCCCAAGAGGGGGCGGACCAGACTCACTGAAAGAGGGACAAGTCATGGCAAGTGCCGATATTCCGCGCCTTGAGATGCTGCAGGTGGCCGACATGGTCGCCCGCGAGAAGAGCATCGAGCGTGAGGAAGTGCTCGAGGCGATGGAGCAGGCCATCCAGAAGGCCGGCCGCGCCAAGTACGGGCTGGAACACGACATCCGCGCCGAGATCGACCGCAAGACTGGCGAGATCAAGCTGCTGCGCTACATGCAGGTGGCCGACCCGGTCGAGAACGAGAACGTCCAGGTGCCGCTCGTCGAGGCGCAGCGGCGCAATCCGGAAGCGCAGATCGGCGACTTCCTGACCGACGAGCTGCCGCCGATCGATTTCGGCCGCGTCGCCGCTCAGACCGCCAAGCAGGTCATCACGCAGCGCATGCGCGAGAGCGAACGCAAGCGGCAGTACGAGGAGTTCAAGGACCGCGTCGGCGAGATCGTGTCCGGCGTGGTGAAGAGGGTCGACTACGGCAACATCACCGTCGACCTGCAGCGCGCCGAGGGCGTGATCCGCCGCGACGAGACGATTCCGCGCGAATCGTTGCGCGTGAACGACCGGGTCCGCGCCTACATCTTCGACGTGCGCGAGGAGCAGCGCGGCCCGCAGATCTTCCTGTCGCGCAGCCATCCGCAGTTCATGGCCAAGCTGTTCACCCAGGAAGTGCCGGAGATCTACGACGGCATCATCGAGATCAAGGCGGTGGCCCGCGATCCCGGCAGCCGCGCCAAGATCGCCGTGCTTTCCCACGACAGCTCGATCGATCCGATCGGTGCCTGCGTCGGCATGCGCGGCAGCCGCGTCCAGGCCGTCGTGCAGGAGCTGCAGGGCGAGAAGGTCGACATCATCCCGTGGTCGGCCGACACCGCCAACTTCATCGTCAACGCGCTGGCTCCCGCCGAGGTGAGCAAGGTGCTGATGGACGAGGAGAAGAACAAGACCGAGGTGGTGGTGCCCGACGACCAGCTGAGCCTCGCCATCGGCCGGCGCGGCCAGAACGTCAAGCTCGCCTCGCAGCTCACCGGCTGGGAGATCGACATCATGACCGAGGCCGAGGAGAGCGAGCGCCGCCAGAAGGAGACGGCGGAACGCACCGAGCTGTTCAAGGCGACGCTCGACGTCGACGAAGTCATCGCCCACCTGCTCGTGGCCGAAGGTTATGCCACGGTCGAGGACGTGGCGGACGTCGCCATCGAGGACCTGCAGACCGTCGAGGGCTTCGACGAGGACATCGCCACCGAGCTGCAACGCCGCGCCAAGGAATACATCGAGAAGCGCGACGCCGAGCTCACCGAGCGGCTCGAGGCGCTGGGCGTCAGCGAGGAGGTGCGCAACGTCGAGGGCCTCAGCCTCCCCATGCTGGTGGCGCTGGGCGACAAGGGGGTGAAGACGCTCGATGATCTGGGCGACCTCGCCTCCGACGAGCTGCGCGAGATCGTGGGCGAGAGTGCCATGGACGCCGAGACCGCCAATGCCATCATCATGAAGGCGCGCGAGCATTGGTTCCCGCCCGAGGAAACAGCCGCCGCCGAGCCGGCGAAGGCATAGGGTAAGGGAGGTCCGCGCTCTTGAGCCTTGCTCACGCCATGATGGAGTCCCATCTCTCGGTATCCGCCGACGGCGGTCCGTTGCGCAAATGCATCGTGACCGGCGAGCAGGCGGCGCCCGAGCGCATGATCCGCTTCGTCGTCGGACCCGAGGGCGACGTCGTGCCGGACCTGGCGCGGCGGTTGCCCGGGCGGGGCATGTGGCTCAAGGCCGAGCGCGGCGTGCTCGAGCAGGCGGTGGAGAAGAAGCTGTTTGGCAAGGCCGCCCGGCGCGCGGTCAGGGCGGCGGACGATCTGCCGGCACGGGTCGAACGGCTCCTGCTGGAGCGCGTGCTCGAGGATTTGAGCCGCGCGCGGCGGGCCGGCCGTGCCGTGGCGGGTTTCGTGCGGGTCGAGCAGATGATCGGCCAGGGCAAGGCGGGATTGTTGATCGTAGCAAGGGAGGCGGATGGCGACGGATTATCCAAATTGAGGGCAAGCGGCCTGCCGATCGAGCGGCTGGCGGATGCCCCGGCTCTTGGCCGCGTCTTCGGACGCGACCACGCGGTCTATGTGGCCATCGCACGCGACGATGCGGGAGGCCAGTTCATTCGACGGATATCCGAGGGGGCGGGGCGCTGGCGCGCTTTCCTCCCTGTTGACGCCTCCAGACAGAGCTAGGACAAGAAAACAATGACGGAACAGAAAGAAACGACCAAGCCGACCAAGCCGCTCACCCTCTCGACGGCGCGTGCAGGCTCGGCACCCAAGGGCGGTGCCGCCGAAACGCAGGTGAAGCAGAAGTTCAGCCACGGACGCACGCGGTCGGTGACGGTCGAGGTCAAGAAGTCGGCCAAGCGCCCGGCGACCGCTGCGCCGGCTTCCGCCGCGCCGGCGCCTGCCGCTGCCGAAGCGGCGACCCCGGCCACACCAGGCCGCACCCTGAAGCTCACGCCGGGATCGGGCGCCGCCGCTCGCCCGGCCCAGCCCGCCGCCACACCCGCCCGTCCCGCGCCCACGGCGCGTTCGGGCGCCGGCGTCGTGCTGCGCACGCTGACCGAAGAGGAAAAGGAAGCGCGCGCCAAGGCCCTGGTCGACGCCAATCGCGATGCCGAAGTGGCGCGCCAGCGCGCCAGCGAGGAGGCCAAGCGCCGCGCCGCCGAAGATGAAGTGCGGCGCCGCGCCGACGAGGAGCACAAGAAGCGTCTCGCCGAGGAAGAGGCGCGCAAGAAGGCCGACGAGGAGGCGCGGCGCAAGACCGACGCGCTGGTGCAGAAGCGGCTCGACCAGGCAGCCATCGCGCAGCAGACGCCGATGGCCGCGCGCCAGACCCAGGAGATCCAGACCGGCACGCCGCCAGCCGGCGCGGGCATCGCCCGTCCGCCGATGCGCGCGCCCGGCAGCGGCGCTCCCGGCGGCATGCTGCGCCGTCCGCCGATGCGGCCGCAGATGCCGGTCAACAAGCGCCTGCCGCAGCCGCCCGGCGCGCGCCGCGAGGCGCCCAAGCGCCGCTCCGACAAGGTCGACGTCAGCCGTGCCGTGGAGGGCGAGAACGATTTCCGCGCCCGTTCGCGCGCCCAGCAGCAGCGCCGTCTCGAACGCGAGCGCCGCCGCGAGCATGCCAACGACGTGCCGCAGCAGAAGGTCTATCGCGAGGTCACCATCCCCGAGGTCATCACCGTGCAGGAGCTGGCGCAGCGCATGGCCGAGCGCGGCGCCGACGTGATCAAGACGTTGATGGGCATGGGCGTGATGGCGACCATCAACCAGGTCATCGACGCCGACACCGCCGAACTGGTGGTCACCGAAATGGGCCACCGGCCCAAGCGCATCGCCGAAGGCGATGTCGAGACCGGCCTCACCGAGACCGCCGATCCCGAAGGCGCGCAGGTGCCGCGGCCGCCGGTGGTCACGATCATGGGCCACGTCGACCACGGCAAGACCTCGCTGCTCGATGCGCTGCGCTCCACCGACGTGGCGGCGCACGAGGCGGGCGGCATCACCCAGCATATCGGCGCCTACCAGGTGACCCTGCCGTCGAAGCAGAAGATCACCTTCCTCGACACGCCGGGCCACGAGGCGTTCACCGCCATGCGCGCCCGCGGCGCCAAGGTGACGGACATCGTCGTGCTGGTGGTGGCGGGCGACGACGGCGTCATGCCGCAGACCAAGGAGGCGATCGCCCACGCCAAGCAGGCGAACGTGCCAATCATCGTGGCCATCAACAAGATGGACAAGCCGGGCGCCGACGCCGACCGGGTGCGCAACGAGCTGCTGCGCGACGAGATCCAGGTCGAGCAGCTGGGCGGCGATGTCCAGTCGATCGAGGTGTCGGCGATCAAGAAGACCAATCTCGACAAGCTCGAGGAGGCGATCCTGCTGCAGGCCGAGGTGCTCGAGCTCAAGGCCAACCCCGACCGCGCCGCCGACGGCGTCGTGGTCGAGGCCAAGCTGGAGCCGGGCCGCGGTTCGGTGGCGACCGTGCTGGTGCAGCGCGGCACGCTCAAGGTCGGCGACGTCCTGGTGGCCGGCGCCGTGTGGGGCCGCGTGCGCCGTTTGCTCGACGACCGCGGCAGCAACGTCGACGCCGCCGGTCCCGCCTTCCCGGTGGAGATCCTCGGCCTCGACGGCACGCCGCAGGCGGGCGACGAGTTCCACGTCGTCGAGAACGAGGCGCGCGCCCGCGAGATCGCCGAGTTCCGCGCCCGTCGCGACCGGCAGGCCGAGCTGGCCCGCGCGGCCGGCGGCCGCGGCACCCTGGAAGAGATGATGAAGGGCATCCGCGAGGGCACGGCCAAGGAGCTGCCGGTGCTCATCAAGGCGGACGTGCAGGGTTCGGCCGAAGCGCTGGCCGGCGCCATCTCACGCCTCGGCACCGACAAGGTGACGACGCGCGTGATCTACTCCGGTGTCGGCGGCATCTCGGAGGCGGACCTCACGCTTGCCAAGGCGTCGGGTGCGCTGATCATCGGCTTCAACGTGCGTGCCAATGCGCAGGCCCGTGAAACGGCCAAGCGCGACAAGATCGACATCCGCTACTACTCGATCATCTACAAGGTGACCGAGGACATGCAGGCGCTGATGCTCGGCCTGCTCGATCCGACCTACAAGGAAACCTTCATCGGCAACGCGCAGATCCGCGAGGTCTTCCGCATCACCAAGGTCGGCAACGTCGCCGGCTGCATGGTCACCGAAGGCATGGTCAAGCGCGGCAACAAGGTCCGTCTGCTGCGCGACAACGTGGTGATCCACGAGGGCACGCTGAAGACGCTGCGCCGCTTCAAGGACGAGGTCCGTGAAGTGCAGAGCGGCTACGAGTGCGGCATGGCGTTCGAGAACTACGACGACATCAAGGTCGGCGACGTGATCGAATGCTTCGACGTCGAGGAAGTGAAGCCGACGCTGTAAGTCTGCTTCACCTCCGCAGGAAGAACGGAGTCACGCCATGTCCAGGCGTCGCTCATCCGACAAAGACAATCGCGCCGGCCACAGCCAGCGCCAGCTGCGCGTCGGCGAGGAGATCCGCCATCTGCTGGCCGAGCTGCTCGAGCGCGGCAACATGCGCGATCCGGACCTGCGCGAGGCCACCATCACCGTGACCTCGGTCGATGTCAGCCCCGACCTGCGCAACGCCACGGCCTTCGTGATGCCGCTGGGCGGCCGGGACAGCGAGAAGATCCTGGCGGCGCTCAAGCGTGCCGCACCGTGGTTCCGCGGCCGGGTCGGCGAGAAGGCGGGCCTGCGCTCCGCGCCCGACATCCGCTTCCAGCTCGATCGCACTTTCGACGAGGCCGACAAGATCAACGCCCTGCTGCGCCGGCCCGATGTCGCGCGCGACATCAAGGACGAGTGAAGCGGCCGCAGTGAAGAGGCCCAGGAAAAAGGTCGACGGCTGGGTCGTGCTCGACAAGCCGCTCGGGCTGGGCTCGACGCAGGCCGTCGGCAAGGTGCGCTGGCTGTTCCAGGCCGAGAAGGCGGGCCATGGCGGCACGCTCGATCCGCTCGCCTCCGGCGTCCTGCCGATCGCGCTGGGCGAGGCGACCAAGACCGTTCCCTTCGTCATGGACGGCCGCAAGGAGTATCGCTTCACCTTGCGCTTCGGCGAGGCGCGCTCGACCGACGACCAGGAGGGCGAGGTCACTGCCGTGAGCGACGTGCGGCCGAGCGACGAGGCCATTCGCACTGCGTTGCCCCGCTTCACCGGAGAGATCGAGCAGGTGCCGCCCGCCTTCTCGGCGCTCAAGCTGGGCGGCCGGCGGGCCTACGACCTCGCCCGATCGGGCCAAGCCGTCGATCTCAAGCCGCGCCGCGTCACCATCGAGCGGCTCGTGCTCCTCGGCCGGCCCGACCCGAATCATGCTGATTTCACAGTCACTTGCGGCAAGGGCACCTACATTCGCTCGCTCGGCCGCGATCTGGCCGAAGGGTTGGGCACGGTCGGCCACCTCAGTTTCCTGCGTCGGACGGCCGCCGGGCCGTTCCGGGAGGAGGCGGCCATTTCGCTTCCCAAACTGGAGGCCCTCGGGCATAACTCGCGCCTTCTCGGGGCCCTGGCCCCCGTCGCGACCGCGCTGGACGACATCCCGGCGCTGGCCCTGACGGAGACCCAAGCGACCCGGCTGCGCCAAGGCCAGCCGCTCGACTTGACCCGGGACGCATCGCCCTCCGGCACGCTTTGTCGAGCTGAGCTGGACGGCAAGCTTGTGGCGCTCGTCAGGTCCGACGGCGTCGCCTTCAAGCCGGTGCGCGTGTTCAACCTTTAGTTTTCAGGAGATGACCGATGTCGATCACAGCCGTGCGCAAGGCGGAGCTGATCAAGGCGTATGCCCAGGGCAACACCGACACCGGTTCGCCGGAGGTGCAAGTCGCCATCCTCAGCGAGCGCATCAACAACCTCACCGAGCACTTCAAGGGCCACGCGAAGGATCATCATTCGCGGCGCGGCCTGCTGAAACTCGTCGGCCAGCGCCGTCGTCTGCTCGACTATCTCAAGGCCAAGGACAGCAAGCGCTACGACACGTTGATCGAGCGTCTGGGTCTGCGTCGTTGAGTAACCGGCCCCATCGTTCGGATGGGGCCTTATCGCGTCACCTCGCCGGTCCCCGTACGTTCGGCCGGCGGTCGTGACATCGCAGCAACCGGGAAGGCAGGGGCTGTTGCAAAGGCCTGTCCCGGTCCTGCCGGCACAAGGGTGCCGGTGGGCGGTCGCAGCCAGCGGGGGCGAGCGGCCGGCAGGAAAGGAAGATGGATATGTCTGATATGTTCAAGGTGTTCCGCAAGGAGATCGACTGGGCCGGCCGCAAGCTGGTGCTGGAAACCGGAAAGATCGCGCGCCAGGCGGACGGCGCTGTACTGGCGACCTACGGCGGCACCACGGTGCTGGCCACCGTCGTGTTCGAGAAGAAGCCGAAGCCCGGCCTCGATTTCTTCCCGCTGACCGTCAACTACCAGGAGAAGGCGTTCGCCGCCGGCAAGATTCCGGGCGGCTTCTTCAAGCGCGAGGGACGGCCGTCGGAGAAGGAGACGCTGACCTCGCGCCTGATCGACCGGCCGATCCGGCCGCTGTTCGCCGAGGGCTACAAGAACGAGACGCTGGTCGTGATCACCACGCTGGCGCACGACATGGAGAACGACCCCGACATCGTGGCGATGGTGGCGACGTCGGCCGCGCTCACGATTTCCGGCGCGCCGTTCCTGGGGCCCATCGGCGCCGCACGTGTCGGCTACCTCGACGGCAAGTTCGTGATCAACCCGACCCTCGAGCAGACCGAGAAGAGCACGCTCGACCTCGTCGTCGCGGGCACGCAGGAAGGCGTGCTGATGGTCGAGTCCGAGGCCAAGGAATTGGCCGAGGACGTGATGCTGAACGCCGTCATGGAGGGCCATCGTTCCTTCCAGCCGGTGATCGACGCCATCATCGCGCTGGCCGAACACGCCGCCAAGGATCCGATCCAGCTCGCCGAGCCGCCGGCCGCCGCCAAGACGGTCGCCGACAAGCTCAAGGCCGAGACGAGGGGCAAGCTGGTCGAGGCCTACGCCGAGACGGTGAAGCTCGCCCGCCAGCAGAAGATCGCGGCGGTCAAGGAAGAAGCCAAGAAGCTGTTCGAGGGCAACGAGGAGGAGCTCGCCGTGTTCGGCGACGCCTTCGGCAACCTCGAGGCCGAGGTGGTGCGCGGCGCCATCCTCGACACCGGCAAGCGCATCGACGGCCGCGACACCAAGACGGTGCGCCCGATCGTGGCCGAGGTGGGCGTGCTGCCGCGCGCCCACGGCTCGGCGCTGTTCACCCGCGGCGAGACGCAGGCGCTGGTCGTGGCCACGCTGGGCACCGGCCAGGACGAGCAGATCATCGACGCACTCGAGGGCGAATACCGTGAGGCCTTCATGCTTCACTACAACATGCCTCCGTACGCCGTCGGCGAAGTCCGCCGCATGGGCTCGCCCGGCCGCCGCGAGATCGGCCACGGCAAGCTCGCCTGGCGCGCCATCCGTCCGCTGCTGCCCGGCAAGGACAAGTTCCCCTACACGATCCGCATCGTGTCGGAGATCACCGAGTCGAACGGCAGCTCGTCAATGGCCTCGGTGTGCGGCGGCTCGCTGTCGCTGATGGACGCGGGCGTGCCGATCGAGCGCCCGGTCGCCGGCATCGCCATGGGCCTGATCAAGGAAGGCGAGCGCTTCGCCGTCCTGTCGGACATCCTGGGCGACGAGGATCACCTGGGCGACATGGACTTCAAGGTGGCCGGCTCCGAGCGCGGCATCACCTCGCTGCAGATGGACCTCAAGATCACCTCGATCAACGAGGAGATCATGAAGGTGGCGCTGGCCCAGGCCAAGGAAGGCCGCCTGCACATCCTGGGCGAGATGGCCAAGGGGCTGGGCGGCGCGCGCGAGAGCGTTGCGGCGACCGCGCCGCGCATCACGCAATTCACCATCCCCAAGGACAAGATCCGCGAAGTGATCGGCACCGGCGGCAAGGTGATCCGCGAGATCACCGAGACCACCGGCACCAAGATCGACATCGAGGACGACGGCACCATCAAGGTCGCCGCGGTCGACGCCAAGCAGGGCCAGGCCGCGATCGACTGGATCAAGGGCATCGTCGCCGAGCCGGAAGTGGGCGTGATCTACAACGGCAAGGTGGTGAAGACCGTCGAGTTCGGCGCCTTCGTGAACTTCCTGGGCGCCCGCGACGGCCTCGTGCACATCTCCGAGCTCGCGCCGCGCCGCGTCGGCAAGGTCACCGACGTCGTCTCGGAAGGCCAGCAGGTTAAGGTCAAGGTGTTGGGCGTCGACGATCGCGGCAAGGTGCGGCTGTCGATGAAGGCGGTCGACCAGCAGACAGGCGAGGACATCTCGAACAAGCCGCGCGAGGAGCAGGCCGCGCCTGCGGCGCAGTAAGCTTCGGCGAAACGATATGGAAGCGGCGGTCTCTGCGCGTTTCCGATTTGATGGCGCGACCATCAAATCGGAAATCGCTTAGGCCGCCGTTTTCTTTTGCGGCCACACGACGTTTCCGCCGTAAACCTCGGGAATCTTGGCGTCCTGGTCGTCGGGCGAGAACAGCTCCCATTCGATGCCGTTGACGTCATGGTCGGACGAGAAGCCGCGGGCAGCCTCGTCCTCGAAGCCCAGATGGCGCAGCTGGCCGGCGCGCTCGGGCATCTGGTTGATCGAGAAATTGAGCTGCTCGGTGCGGAACAGCGCATACTTGCCGGGCACGATTGCGGTCGGCGGCACGCCGAGGCGGCAGCGATAGTCCTCGATCGACTGGGCGAGATCGGCGACGGCGAGGGCGATGTGAAAACGGCGCATGGCGGTGCTCCTTCGAGCCGGGATGGGCACAGGTCACCAGATCGGCTAAGCTGGTACAAGATGGCCGATTATACTGGTACTAAAATCACCACGATCGATCGCTCGGTCCGCCAGCAGCGCACGCTCGGCGCGTTCCTGCGCGCACATCGCGCCCGGCTCTCGCCCGCCGGACTCGGGCTGCCGGCCGGCCAGCGCCGACGCACGCCCGGCCTGCGGCGCGAGGAGGTGGCGCAGCGCTGCGGCCTCAGCGTCACCTGGTACACTTGGCTCGAGCAGGGCCGCGACGTCGCCGCCTCGCCGCAGGCGCTAGCCGCCGTCGCCCAGGCACTGCAGCTCACGCCGGCCGAGCGCGCCTATCTCTTCCAGATCGCGGGACGCGTCGATCCTTTGGCCAACGGCGAAAGCGCGGTCAACGTGCCGCCCGTCCTCGCCGACGCGCTGGCGTCGATCTCGGGTCCGGCCTACGTGCTCGACCGGCTATGGAACGCGCGCGCCTGCAACGAGGCGGCGCGGCTTCTGTTCGTCGGCTGGCTCGACGGCGACGATCCAAACCTGCTGCGCTACGTGTTCCTCAATCCGGTGGCGCGCCGCGTCATTCCCGACTGGAACGCGCGCGCCCGCCGCGTCCTGGCGGAATTCCGCGCCGAGTCGAGCCGCCATCTCGACGATCCGGCGCTGGTCGCATTGGCCGACGATCTGCGCGCGCGCAGCGACTTCTTCGCCCGCTGCTGGGACGAGCATGAGGTCGTGGTGCCGCAAGGCGGCGAGCGGACGTTCGAGCATCCGCGGGAGGGCCGGCTGGCCTACGAGCAGATCGCCTTCACCCTGGCGAGCCGGGTCGACCTGAAGCTGGTGATGCTGATCGGGCGCTCACGCCGGGCTTCCCGCAGGAGCAGGGGTTAGGAAAGTTCTATACGACAGAATCGTCGGCCTCTGACGGTCGGCCTTATCATGCTGCCGCATGGTCGAAGGCTTCTCGAGGTCGGCAACTAAATCTTGGGACGGTATGGTCCACCACCCCGTTAGATTCCCGTTATTTTAACGGAAGGCCGTCGAGACCGACATTCAGAGCCGCCTCCAGGCCGTGCATGCGCGCAGCCGCCTGTATTGAAGTTCTATACGACAGAATCGGGTTCCTTCTAACTCGCCCAGTATTGTGGCGCGAAAGGAGCCACCAATGGGCATTGGTACCATTCGAACCGATCAAACACCGTACGTTCCGCCAATGGACCGGACTGCACCAACCATGTTGGGAGGTAGCGATCCGGATGTCGTCCTGGCCGCCGATCCAGCCCCACCGGCAAGCGATGCGAGTTCCGGCGAAAGTAACGACGACGTCCAGATCGCCCAGCAACGCCCTGCAGCGAGCGGTCGGACACCGGCCCCAGGTCCGATTTCGACTCCGGCATCGGCCGATCATGGTTACGGCGTTATCCCGCAAGCCGTCATCGAGCGCGGCTTGACGCCGCTCCAGCGGAGCATCAGCCGCAATCAGGCGCTAATGGACTATGCCCGTCGTCCCGTTCCGAGGGCCATCGCCGACCCCTTGCCGGACGATTGGGAGAGGACGAAGCCGTCCGAGGTGGTCGACGAGCTCAGGCGGGCAGCGCAGCGCAACAACGTGCCGCTGCTGCCGTTTGCCCGGTCGATGTACCAGGAGGGCAAATTTCTCGAACCCGACAAGATCGATCCGAAGCATCCGATCATTATGCAATCAACGAACCCCGACCAGCCGCTAGGCTGGGCGCAGATGACGACGCGAACCCTTGACGATCTCAAGAGGTTGGCTCGTGAGCGAGGCGATTGGACTCGCGCAAAGGAGCTTGCGGGATACTCATTGGCCAACCGCGCCCAGGCTTTTGACGCGGCGGCCGAACGCCTCGCCTACTTGCAGCGGCTCACCGGAAGCTGGCCCGGGGCATTTGCCGCCTACAATATGGGCCCGACTTATGTGCACCGATGGCTCTCTGGAGACACGACGCTTCAAGATCCCAAAAGTCTTCCCAACGACAAATGGAACGAGGTCGCGAACTACGTCAGCAACGCCTTCCGAGGGCAGCCTGAGCTGGGTCAAACGTCGGACATGTATGGGACTGAAAACGCAAACACTGGCTTTCGGATTGCGGCGCCCGTTCCAGGCGATCCAAAGAGAGCTGATTTTTGGCGGATGCCGGAAGATCCGCTTATCAACCCGTAAGAGTTGTATAGAACAAACACGCTAGCCCATTAGTATAGGGCAATTCGGGGCGTCGTCGATGAAGTTAAGCGCATTGTTGCCGATCTGGTTCGCTTTCTTGATGGCCATCGCCATATTGCCAAGTCGTGCCTTTGCCTCAGAGCCGATTTGCCATGACTTTGACTACACCGATCCGGATCTTTTCGAGTGGTTGCACGCGTTCTATGTTGGCTTGGGTCCGCCGATCCTGGGTGCCGAGCGACGACTGAGGAACGGCGTTGCCTGGCGGGTCGTGATCGACGCTGGGACCCATCTCGCCGAAGCGCGGATCACATGGATGCCCGATCGAAAGGCGATGGAGAAGGCCAACCGCTTTCTCGAAGGAGCACAGGCCTGTCGCATACTCAAATACTACCAGATGGCGACGGATTCGTTCGGCGCTGCCAAAGAGTGGCTTGAGAAGGAAGGCAGGCCGATAGTCGGGATTCCGGACACTGGTTTTCTCCGCACATCGCCGGATCTCGTCGAGCTTACCTACGCCAGCAATTCATTGCTCAGCGGATACAACGTGCTGGCCGACGTGCAGACAGGCAGGCTGTGGCCATACAAAGAGACGTACATTTGGGACTTGAGTGAAAACAGGCTCGTCGGACACGAAGATTGCGCCGCGCCGGCAGAGCCGACCTTGCGTCTTTCGTCGCCTTTTCGGCTGCAAGGGTTGCTGGATCTTTGCAAAGCCGAGGCACACGAAAAATTTCTGGCGCTCTGGAAGAGCAAGTTTGCAATGCTCGCCGCCGCACCGGCAGCCAAGCATGATCCCGGACTCCGCAATTGCCCCGAAGAGAACCTTGAGGAGTACCCACCCGCTCGCCGTTGGGCCTTCTATGCGCTGACGGATGCAGGGCTCGCTGTCCACACGACCTTCGATGGGTACAACGCGCTGCGCGGCTGCATTCTGATCAAGAATACTCTCAATCCCGTAATCATCCCCTATCGCGAGCTCGAGCCTTGGCTCGTGCCCGGCCCATGGCGGGACGAACTGCTGAAGGCACGCTAGCCGGCGTGCACCTCGCGGGCACTCGCGCCTACTCCCCCTCGCCCTTGCCGCTGGGCGCCGCACTGCCGTCGTGCGGCAGGCCGATCGCGTGATAGCCGGAGTCGACGAAATGGACGGTGCCGGTGACGCCGGCGCTGAGGTCCGAGAGGTAGTAGAGCGCCGCACCCCCCACGTCGGTCAGCTCGACATTGCGGCGCAATGGCGAGGCGTCGCGGCTGACGCGATAGACGTAGCGCGCGCCGCCGATCACCGCGCCCGCGAGGGTGCGCATCGGGCCGGCCGAGATCGCATTGACCCGCACACCCTGCGGGCCGAGATCGGCCGCGAGGTAGCGCACGCTCGCCTCGAGGGCCGCCTTGGCGACGCCCATCACGTTGTACGAAGGCATGACCCGTGTGGCGCCCTCGTAGGTGAGCGTGATCAGGCTGCCGCCGCCGGTCATTAGCGGCAGGGCGCGGCGGGCAATCTCGGTGAAGGAATAGCAGGAGATGGTGAGGCTGCGCTGGAAGTTGGCCTTGGTGGTGTCGACATAGCGTCCCTTCAGCTCTTCCTTGTCGGAGAAGGCAATGGCGTGAACGACGAAGTCGAGCCGGCCCCATTCCTCCTTCAGGCGGGCGAACAGATGGTCGAGGCTCGCCTCGTTCTCGACGTCGGCTTCCTCGACGATCCTGGCGCCGAGCTTCTGCACCATCGGGATCACGCGCTTGCCGAAGGCCGCGCCCTGGTAGGTGAAGGCCATCTCGGCGCCGGCCGCGTGCAGCGCCTGGGTGATGCCCCAGGCGATCGAGCGCTCGTTGGCCACGCCCATGATCAGGCCGCGCTTGCCGGCCATCAATTTCGCCACGTCGGGGAAGGCGACGGGCTTCGACGCGATATCGTCAGGCATAGCTCAGTGGTCGTAGCGCGAGAACAGCAGGCAGGCGTTGGTGCCGCCGAAGCCGAAGCTGTTCGACAGCACGGTCTGCAGACCCGCATTGTCGATGCGCTGGCGCGCGATGGGATAATCCTTGGCGCCGGGATCGAGGTTCTCGATGTTGGCGGACGCGGTGACGAAGTCGTTCTTGAGCATCAGCAGGGAATAGATCGCCTCGTGCGCGCCGGTCGCGCCCTGGCTGTGGCCGGTCAGCGACTTGGTCGAGCTGACCGTCGGCAATTTCTCGCCGAACGCCTCGCGGATGGCGTCGAGCTCGGTGATGTCGCCGACCGGCGTCGAGGTGCCGTGCGTGTTGATGTAGTCGACCGGGGCGTTGCGGCGGGCCGCGCCCGGGAAGCCGTCGAGCGCGAGCTTCATGCAGCGCACCGCGCCCTCGCCCGACGGGGCGACCATGTCGGCACCGTCGGAGGTGGCGCCGTAGCCGATCACCTCGGCATAGATCTTGGCGCCGCGGGCGCGGGCGACCTCGAGATCCTCGAGCACGACGATGCCGCCGCCACCCGAGATCACGAAGCCGTCGCGATCCTTGTCGTAGGCGCGCGAGGCCCTGGTCGGATCGTCGTTGAACTTCGACGACATGGCGCCCATGGCGTCGAACAGCACCGACAACGTCCAGTCGAGCTCCTCGCCGCCGCCGGCGAACATGCGGTCGGCCTTGCCGAGCTGGATGCATTCGACCGCGTTGCCGATGCAGTGCGCCGAGGTCGAGCAGGCCGAGCTGATCGAGTAGCTCAGCCCCTTGATCTTGTAGGCGGTGGCGAGATTGGCCGAGACCGTGCTCGACATGGCGCGCGGCACCTGGAAGGGACCGACCCGCTTGGGGCCCTTTTCCTTGGCGGTGATGGCCGCCTGCACGATGGCGCCGGTCGTCGGACCGCCCGAGCCCGCGACCACGCCGGTGCGCGGATGCGAGATCTCGGACTCGCCGAGCCCCGCGTCCTTGATCGCCTCCTGCATGGCGATATAGGCGTAGGCGGCGCCATTTCCCATGAAGCGCATAAGGCGGCGGTCGACGTGATCCTCGGGATTGAGCTTCAGGGTGCCGGCCACCTGGCTGCGGAAACCGAGCTCCTTGTATTGCGGCACGAACTCGATGCCTGACTTTCCGTCCTTCAGCGACTGCGTCACCTCGGCGGCATTGTTGCCGATCGAGGAGACCACTCCCAGGCCCGTGACGACGACCCGTTTCATGTCAGCCTGCTGCCGCTGCGGCGGCGGCCGGCGCGCCGTCCTTGAACAGGCCGACCTTCATGTCGGCGACCTCGAACGCGGGCGTCTCGTCGGCGGTCACGAAGCCGTCGGCGATGCCCATCACCAGGCGGCGCAGGATCACGCGCTTCATGTGCACATGATAGGTGAGCTTGCGCACCGTGGGCACGATCATGCTGGTGAGCTTGACTTCGCCCACGCCGAGCGCGCGGCCGCGGCCCGGCGCCTTCATCCAGCCGAGGAAGAAACCGGCCATCTGCCACAGCGCATCGAGCCCCAGGCAGCCCGGCATCACCGGATCGCCCTTGAAGTGGCAGGCGAAGAACCACAGGTCCGGCTTGACGTCGAGCTCGGCCACGACCTCGCCCTTGCCGTATTTGCCGCCCTTGTCGTTGATCCGGGTGATGCGGTCGAACATCAGCATGGGCGGCAGCGGCAGCTGCGCATTCCCGGGCCCGAACAGGCGCCCCTTGGCGCACTCGATCAGGTCCTCAAAGCTGTAACTGGTTTTCTGCTCGCTCACGCTTCACCGTCCCAAGATGACCGATTTTGCCCGGTTTCCCGGAGGTTCGGTTACAATTTGTTGCAGAATAGGGAGGCCGGCCCGATAGCGCAAACGGCCCAACCGCCCGATTTCAACCCTTTGCAGGCGTGTTTCCAGACCTTACATATGGTTTGAACCATGCCCAGCACCAGCCCCGAGCTCGCGACGCGCCTGCGGACGGCGGGCCTTCGTCCGACCCGCCAGCGGGTGGCGTTGGCGCGCCTGCTGTTCGAGGGCGGTCACCGGCATGTCACAGCCGAAGCCTTGCATGACGAGGTCAAGGCGGCGCGCCATCCGGTGTCGCTGGCCACCGTCTACAACACGCTGAACCAGTTCCGGGACGCGGGCCTGCTGCGCGAAGTCGTCGTCGCGCCCGGCCGGTCCTATTTCGACACCAATACGGGCCACCACCATCACTTCTTCGTCGAAAGCGACGGCGAGCTGCACGATTTCCCGTCGGACAGGGTCACCATCGAGGGGCTGCCGTCGCCGCCCAAGGGCACCAAGGTGTCGCGGGTCGACGTCATCGTGCGCGTCAAGCGCTGAGGCCCGCGCCCCGCGCCTCCTTGCGAATCGTTTTCAATCATTAGAATAATTCTAAACTACTTGACGGGTCCCCTCCCGCGGCCCAAATTTGCGTCGTTCAATTTGGGAGAAAGACCATGGCAAACCTCAAGGGTTCCAAGACCGAGGGCAACCTCAAGGCCGCGTTCGCCGGCGAGAGCCAGGCCAACCGCCGCTATCTCTATTTCGCCCAGAAGGCCGACGTCGAGGGCTACAACGACGTCGCCGCCGTGTTCCGCTCGACCGCCGAAGGCGAGACCGGCCACGCGCACGGCCACCTCGAGTTCCTCGAAGTGTCGGGCGATCCGGCGACCGGCCTGCCGATCGGCGCGACCAATGCCAACCTGAAGGCCGCGATCGCGGGCGAGACGCACGAATACACCGACATGTATCCCGGCATGGCGCGGACCGCGCGCGAGGAAGGCTTCAGCGAGATCGCCGACTGGTTCGAGACCCTCGCCAAGGCCGAGAAGAGCCACGCCGGCCGCTTCCAGAAGGCGCTCGACACGATGGCGTGAGCCCTCGCCGTCTCGAACGGGGGACCCTTGCGGGTCCCCTTTTTCGTCCCGCTCAAGTCCAACAAGGCGACGAAGCCATGCGTGAAGGCAGTCTCGAAGCACCGACCCGGTTTCCCATCGAATGGCAGAACCCCTGGTTCTGGGATCAGGCGGCGCTCGACAAGGAAATGGAGCGCGTGTTCGAGATCTGTCACGGCTGTCGCCGCTGCTTCAATCTCTGCGATTCCTTTCCGCGCCTGTTCGACCTGATCGACAACGGTCCGACCGGCGAGGTCGACGGCGTCAAGAAGGAGGATTACGCCCAGGTCGAGGAAGCCTGCACGCTCTGCGACATGTGCTTCATGACCAAGTGCCCCTACGTGCCGCCGCACGAATGGGCGGTCGACTTCCCGCATTTGCTGCTGCGCTATCGTGCCGTGAAGGCGCGCCGGGAGGGCATCGACTTCGTGAACGCCGAGCTCGCCGACACCGACAAGAGCGGCCGGCTGGGCACCTTCGCGGCCGGCCTGGTGAACTGGGTGACCGACGAAAAGAACCAGGCCGCCCGCCGGACGCTCGAGAAATTCACCGGCATCCATCACGGCGCGCGCCTGCCGCGCCAGGCGGGCGAGACGTTCGAGCACCGCGCCCAGCGCGAGCGGCCGCCGCTCAACGAGGCCGCGCCCGCCTTCGGCAAGCGCAAGGCTGTGCTCTACGCCACCTGCTTCGTCAACTTCCACAACACCTCGGTCGGTTCGGCGGCGCTCAGCGTGCTGGCGCGCAACGGCGTCGCGACCGAGGCCGTGCACCCGGCGTGCTGTGGCATGCCCAAGCTCGAGCTGGGCGATCTCGAAGCCGTCGCCGCGGCGGCCCGCAAGGTCACGACCGAGCTGCTGCCCTGGGTCGACCAGGGCTACGACATCGTGGCCCTCACGCCGTCCTGCGCGCTGATGCTGAAGTTTGAATGGCCGCTCATCCTGCCGAACGATCCGGCGGTGCTGAAGCTCGCCCAGGCGACCTTCGACATCGCCGAATACGTCGTCGACATCGCCAAGACGGAAGGGCTGGCCGACGGCCTGCAGCCGATCGAGGGCGGCGTCACGCTGCATCTCGCCTGCCATGCGCGCGCGCAGAACATGGGTCCCAAGGGTGCTGAGATGCTGCGCCTGATCCCCAAGACGCGCGTCGCCGTGATCGAGCGCTGCAGCGGCCATGGCGGCATCTGGGGCGCCCGCAGCGAGAATTTCGATACAGCGGTCAAGGTCGGCAAGCCGGCCGCCCAGGCCGCGCTCAAGAACGACACCAGCTTCGTTGCCTCCGAATGTCCGCTGGCGGCCGAGCACCTCCTTCAGGTGATGGAGATCGCCGCCAGCGAGCAGGACGGCGCGCACAAGCCGAAACCCGCCCGCGCCGACCATCCGATCGAGCTGATGGCGCGTGCCTATGGATGGAAGGAGCCGTCATGATGGCTGCACCGCGCAAGATCGAGACCTCCGCAATCCTGCCGCTCGGCG
>Ga0070741_10008276_pt1 | contig 20972 bp, 18 predicted proteins | sample Coa_R1_4_FD_66440 | JGI IMG/M metagenome (GOLD analysis project Ga0070741, IMG submission 66440) | Surface soil microbial communities from Centralia Pennsylvania, which are recovering from an underground coalmine fire - Coalmine... | ecosystem: Environmental > Terrestrial > Soil > Unclassified ...
GGGGAAGGCCCGACGGCGCGCTCCGGGCGTCGATGAGCCCGATGATCCGGTCCGAGACCTCCTCGGCCGTACCAACGCCGCTGATGACGCCGAGAATTCCGAGTTCGGCGTAGTACGTCATCACCGGCCCGATCTCCTCTTCGTAGAGCTGAAGGCGCCGAAGGACGGCCGGCTCGTCGTCGTCTGGCCGCTGGACGACCGCACCCCCGTCTGCATCGCAGGTCCAGTTAGTCGTCGGCGGCCGGTCAACGTGATAGATGGCCCCGCAGCTCTGGCAGACGCGCCGTCCGGACAGACGTCTCACAACCACCGGCGTGGCAACGTCAATGCTGATCACGGTATCAAGGGCGGACGGGAGGAGAACCCGATGGAGTTCCTCGGCCTGCCGGCGCGTGCGGGGAAAGCCGTCAAGCACGAAGCCACCCGCGGCCTGGTCTTGCGCCAGCCGATCGGCGACCACCGCGATGACGACGTCGTCTGGGACCAGTTCGCCTAAGTTCATGTACTCCACCGCCCGCAAACCGACGGCGGTACCCGCCATTGCCGCCGCCCGCAACATATCGCCGGTTGAGATGTGAGGGACTCGGTAGTGAGCGCCGAGCCGCCTGGCTTGGGTTCCCTTACCTGCGCCCTGCTTCCCCAGCAGGGCGACTCGTGGACTTGCCCCCCCGCCTTCGGTGGTCATGACGGCGCTTCGGCCATTGCTCGGCTTTCGTGGTTCAGATGTCCAGGACCAGCACCTCTGAACTGGCCCTCGCACAGCAGATCATGACGTAGTGGTCGCGCTCTTCGTCGCTCAGCACGAAGTCATGATGCTCCGGGGTTCCTTCGAGATACCGGGTACGGCACGTGCCACAGACTCCGGCCTCGCAGGACGTGTCGCACTCGATGCCTGCCTCCCGCAGGACCTCGACGATGGACAGGTCCCGGGGAACGGGGAGCACGAGACCCTGGCTGGCCACCTGGACCGAGAACTCGGCCGCCGCCGCTGACCGGCCCACCTGAGGCCACACCGTCGGCGGCGGCACGAAGTACTCGCAATGGACTGCTTCCTTCGGCCACTGCGATGCTTCTCTGCTCACTGCCTCCATCAAGCCCGGCGGGCCGCAGTAGTACAGATGCGTCCCCGGCTCGTATTCGGCGAGCACTTCGGCGAGTCGGATGCCCTTGGCGGGGTCCCCACCGTCGTGGTGGTAGAGCACCTGCCCCTTCTGCACCCGCTCCTCGAGCCGGTCCTTGAACGCCGTCTGCTCGGGCGACCTGGTGCAATAGTGCATGGTGTAGTCGGCGTCGAGGGCATCGAGCCGCTCGACCATCGCCATCAGCGGAGTCACGCCGATCCCTCCCGCGATCAGCAGGTGGCGGCGGGCGCCCTCGACGAGCTCGAAGGTGTTGCGCGGTACCGACACGCTGATTTCGTCACCGGCCCGAACCCGCTCGTGCATGGCCAGCGAACCTCCCCGGCCCCGCGGGAGTTTCAGCACTCCGATGACATACCGCCCGTCTTCCCTCGGATCGTTGCAGAGCGAGTACTGGCGAACGAGCCCGCCCGGGACCAACACGTCGATGTGTGAGCCGGCCGTGAACCGGGGGAGGGTTTCACCGCCCGGGTGCACCAACTCGAAGGTGTTGATGTCCAGGGCTTCGTTGACGATGGAGCGGACCTTGAGTGTGAGCATCAGGAGTCGGCGGCCGGCCCCGTGCCGGTCATCCTAAGCGCGACCGCCACGGGGAGCCCGAACGCCCCCACCGCGTCTAGTCGCCGGCCCGCAGCCCACCGTCGATCTCGTCCAACCGGCGCCGGACGTGGCTCTGCCGCTCGGCGCTCGGCAGGTCCTCGGTCTCCTTCATCACGGCCAGGACCTTGTTCGCCGTCTCCTGGATGAGTAGCCGGTCGGCTTCCCGGTCGGGGAGGCGGGGAACTTCGAGGACGGTGTCGGACGTGTATCTGGGGAGGGGGTCGCCGGTGTCCTTTTCGGACAGCAGCCGTGTCGGGTCGGGCTCCGCCTTTCCTCGGACGGCGTTGCGCAGGAGCGATCGGCACATGTAGACGCCGACGTCCGATCGGCCGGGATGCTCGAGCTGGTGGATCGCCATTCCCCGCTCTCCCTGGCTGGTGATGGCTTCGTAGTCGCCGGGGATCCGCTGCCGCTCGTCGTAGGTGCGGTGCCGGGTCTGACCGATGAGGAAGTCGATCTTGTCGACGCCGCAGTCTTCTTCCCGCCCGACGTGATCGGGGTCGACCTCGTCGTTGAAGTGGCGCCACCCGAAGGCGATCGAGTTGTGGTCGTCGACGGGCACTTGCCAGCGGGTCATGGCGACGGTGGAGTGCCGCTGGCTCGCCGCCGACGGAGCCAGCGAGGCGTTCTGGGCCCAGTTCGGGAAGGCCAGCTCGGAGATGCGGATCCAGACCTTGCTGTCCGAGACGCGCCGGCCGGCGGTGAAGATCATGCCGTTGCCGCCGTGTGTGGCTTCCCAGTGGATGACGGGAAGCTCTGTCCAGCCGCCGCTGAAGCTGGCGCCGGCGGCGAGGGCGGCGTCTACGCCCTCCACGGTCATGTTGTTGTGCAAGATGGCGGTGTGGTAGTGGTCGATCAGGTTCTCGTAGACCTGGAGCCAGTTGCACTCGAACTCGTTCGAGAAGGCCACCAGCTTGGTGCCCTGCGGGAGTACATAGCCGTCGAAGATCTCGAACTTCGGCACGTTGTCGGGCGGGCCCATGTAGGCGAACACGAGGCCGTCCCGCTCGAACGCCGGATAGGCGCCCTGGCACACCGTCTGCTTGAGCCGAGTATCGGCTGGCTCGCAGGGCGTCTCGAGAATCGTGCCGTCGACGTCGTAGAGCCAGCCGTGGTAACAGCAGCGGATGCCGTGCTCCGAGACGATGCCGAATTCGAGCGAGGAGCCCCGGTGGGCGCAGCGCCGGTGGAGGACGCCGACGGTGCCGCTGCGGTCACGAAAGGCCACGAGGTCCTCGTGGAGGATGCGAATGGCCTTCGGGACATCGGTCAGCTGCTCCGAGAGGCAGACCGGCTGCCAGTAGCGCCGGAAGTACTCGTTCATGGCGGTCCCCGGACCGGTGAGGAGGAGTTCGAGGGCATCAGGCCCGTTCTCCGGGGTCTGCGACCGCAACTCGTAGCCCCGATACGCCCCCTCGGTTCGGATCTTGGTATCTCCCGTGGCTTCTTTGAGGTCGGTCTTCATGATCGAGCCTCCTCTCCTGTGGGTCAGGCCGTCGATCTCTGGACGATTGCGGAAATCGAAGACGCTGGCTCCGGCCCGCGCCGCTGTGGCGCGCCGTGCCAGCACGTCGGATCCCAGCTTGGACCATTGGGCTCTGGTCTGCGGGTGGAGCGGGCCCCGGAGAAGCGCGGCCGCCGGTTCCGGGCGCGACTCGACTCGGAGGCACTCGACACAGCTCCGACGTACCCGCGGATCTGCATGACCCCACCACAAAATTGGTTCGACGTGTCTTTGGTCAGACCAAATAGTTCCAGAGCCCTTCCCCGCTGTCAATCTGTTTCTGCCTGAGCGGTTCCCAAAGGGACCGAGAGCGGTGGTTGGCCCCCCATGAGCCAGGTCTGGCGCCGGAACTGCGGCGATCTGTCCGCCCGACCGTCGAGGATGCCGTCAACGAGATCGCCCCGGTGCAGCTCGACGGCAGCTGGGGCCTCAACAACACCGCACGTTGCGGTGCTGCGCCTGGTCACCGCACGAATTTTCGGCGCAGGATCGACTCGATACCGGGATCCGGGCGGGGGATGATATGAGCGGAGACGACCCGTCCCACTTTCGAAGCGGCGATCGTCCCGGCGTCGATGGCGGCCTTCACGGCCCCGGTTTCGCCCCGGATGAGGATGGCGACCAGGCCGCCCCCCACCTGCTGGCGGGCCACGATCTCGACGTTCGCCGCCTTGACCATGCTGTCGGCGGCCTCGATCCCCGCCGCCAGGCCGATCGTCTCGATCAGGCCGAGCGCGCCCGTCGCCGGATCGCCGCCCAGCGTCACGTCCTGCTCCCGTCGGCTCGGGACAGCACGGCCAGCGCCCGTCGGAGCAGCGGGTCCCCGCCGGTCTGCCCGCCGGAGCATCCACACCGCTCCGTGCGGAAGGCCGGTTGCGCGTCGACCAGACGCGACGCCACGATGCCGGCCGATCCCAGCCGCCGCGCCCGCCGGACCTCGGCCGCCTGGATCAGGGCCACCTTCGGCGCCGGCGGGACCGACCCGGCGGCCGCCCCGGGCGAGGGCAGCCGGCAGGGCCCGTCGGCGCAGTGCTCTCCCGGTCGCAGGTAGGCCACGAGCTCCTCGGGCCAGATGCAGGTGAATTCCGCCCCGGCGCGCTCCAGCGCATCGGCGGGGTGCATCCCCCAGGCCACGGCGCCCACCCGGATCCCGGCCCGCCGCCCCTCCTCCACGTCGCCCACCGTGTCGGTGACCAGCATCACCTCGCCGGCGTCGGTGATCCGCAACGCGGTGCTCTCCTCGTAGTGCGGCGAGCAGCGCCGGCCGCACGAGACGGTCGGGTCGTCGAGCAGCCGGCCGATGGCCTCGTGCTTGTTGGGCGCGACGTCACCGGAGAAGACGTGGGCGAAGCACTGGGCCAGGCCGTTGGCCAGGAGGATCCGGCGCAGCGCCCCCATGGTGTTGGAGGACAGGATGACCAGCGCGTAGTGCGCCGCCAGCTCGTGGACCACATTCGCCATTCCCGGAACGAGCTCGGGGTTGTACCGCTCCACGAGCAGGGCCTGGAAGTGGCTCCGGACCTCCCGGGCCCGCTCGGTCCCGGCACCACCCGCCACCTCGTCGAGCGCGGCGTAGAAGTTCCGGTCGAAGAGGCGGTAGAAGGCCTCGGGAGAATCGAGGCCGAGCCCGAAACGCTCGTTCGTCTCGGAGAAGAGCGCCCAGGATGCCTCCCGGGTCCGCACCAGCGTGCCGTCGAAGTCGAAGACGATGGTCGTCAGCGCCGCCATCGGCCGACCTCCCCCGGCTCGGTCATGATCCGCCGAGGGCGGTGAGCGCCTGCAGCCCGTAGAAGTCCTGGGTCTCGCCCATCGCGCTGCGCCCTTGCTGGTCCTCCCAGCTCATCAGCGCATTGAAGCCGGTCACGTTGGGCCACGCCAGCCAGGGGAACGCCGTCAGCGCCTGACCCCGCAGCGTCCACGTCTGGTCGCGGCGGTCCGTCACCTCGATGACCTTCTCCTCGGGGAACTGCCCGCGGCGGCTCGTCTTGCCGGTTCCCGCCTTCAACCCCTGGACCTCGCCGTGGTCGAGCACGTAGCCGTGGGTGAGCCGCAGCTCCGTCCCGCCGTCGGCCATGTCGAAGTCGAAGATCCCGTGGATGGCCAGATCCTCCGAGAAGTGGGCGTGCAGCCAGCTCATCTCGTGGGCGTGGCGCTCGCTGCGGGGGCCCCAGCTGTGGTCGATCGTCGACACGCAGGAAAACGGGATCCGCCGCCCGCGGAGCACGATCTCGCCTTCGAAGGCCCCGGTCTGGTCGAAGTGCCCGTTGTAAGCGGTCCCCCACGAGAAGTCGGAACCGGCCGCGGCGGCGGCGACCATCGGGTCCTGGTCGGGGTCGTGGATGTCGAAGGGCGCCATGAGGGCCCGGTAGCTGAAGTGGACGCTGGTGTCCTCCCCGTCGTCGAAGTCCACCTCGTAGACCATGTTGGGCTCGATCGCCTTGACGTGCAGCCCGTTCGGCAACCGGTAGTCGAGCAGGTCGAAGTCGGAGCCCATGGGGAGGTGGACCTGCATGTCGCAGTAGTCCGCCTCCCAGTGGGTGTAGGCCCGCTTGGAATTCAGGCAGATGGTCGACAGCGCCACTCCGATGTTCGGCCGGAACAGGCCGTAGACGCCGCAGTTGAGGTTGAGCTCCGGGACGTAGAAGCCGAAGAAGTTCGTCTCGGCCCAGGTGGGGTCGTCCGACGTGGGCGTGTGGAGCGCGGCATCTTCCGGTGTGATCATCGGCTCATCCTTCCCGCTGGCGGCGCCGGCACCAAGCGCGACCGCCGATAAGAAGCAGCCCATGATCTTGTCGCCGGGAGCCAACGGCAGGCGACCAGCCAGGCCGTACCGTTCGGGGCGAGGCCCGAGAACGGGCGACGTCGAGGGAGAGCTCGTCGGTGCAATTGGCTCGAGTGGTCGGGCAGGTCGTCTCCACGGTCAAGGAACCGGGTCTCGACGGGTTCAAGATCCTGCTCGTGAGCGACGTCGACGCCTCCGATCCCGGCGGCGGTGACGCCCGAACCCCCTACCTGGCCGTCGACCTCGTCGGTGCCGGGGAGGACGAGATCGTCCTCGTCGCTCAGGGGGGTGCCGCCCGCATCCCCGACGCCAGCCGCCACACGCCGACCGACCGGGCCGTCGTCGCCATCGTCGACGACGTCGTGGTCGGCGGCACGGTGACCTTCAAGAAATGATCGCCGGTCAGGAGAGGAAGGAACGAGCGATGGCAACGGACGGGAGCGGGCGGGCGCCAGGCGGTGCCCTCGGTCTGATCGAGACCCGGGGGCTGGTCGGCGCGATCGAAGCGGCCGACGCCATGATCAAGGCGGCCAACGTACGGCTGGTCGGGAGGGAGCAGATCGGCGGCGGGCTCGTCACCGTCATGGTGCGGGGCGACGTGGGCGCCGTCAAGGCCGCCACCGACGCCGGTGCGGTCGCCGCCGGCAAGGTCGGCGAAGTCGTCTCCGTGCACGTCATCCCTCGCCCCCACGAGGAGGTCGAACTCATCCTCGGGGACGGCGCCGCCGCGGCCGCCAGGACCTGAGCGCCTCCGGGCCGCCGGCCAGACCGCCTCGTCTCGCGCACCGATCCGGAGGGCGATCGACCATGTCCAGCCTCGTGCTCGACGCTGACCTCGCCGCACTGGCCGAGGTCAGGGACAAGGCCCGGAAGGCCCGTGCCGCCTTCGACGCCTTCGCCGGTGCCGACCAGGAGCAGCTCGACGACATCCTCCGGGCCATGGCCCGGGCCGGCACGGCGGCCGCCGAGGAGCTGGCCCGGTTGGCCGTCGACGAGACGGGTTACGGCGTGTACGAGCACAAGATCCTGAAGAACCGTTACAACACCACCTTCGTGGCCCGCTACATGCTCGGCCAGCGGGCGATCGGCGTGCTCTGGGTCGACGAAGCCAACCGGATGACCGCCGTGGGGGCACCGGTCGGTGTGATCGCCGGGCTCATCCCGCGCACCAATCCGACTTCCACCGTCCTCTTCAAGGCCCTCGCCGCGGTGAAGTCGGGCAACGCCATCGTCCTCTCGCCGCATCCCAGGGCCGTGCGCTGCTGCCTGCGGGCCGCCGAGGTGATGGCCGAGGCGGCGGAGGGGGCCGGCGCCCCGGCCGGGCTGATCTCCTGCCTCGAACAGCCGACTCTGGCGGCCACCCAAGAACTCATGCGCCACCCCGCCGTCAGTCTGGTGCTCGCCACCGGCAGCGGGGAGATGGTGCGGGTGTGCTACTCGTCGGGCAAACCCACGATCGCCGTCGGCGCCGGCAACGTGCCCGTCTACGTTGACCGCAGCGTCCCCGATCCGGCCGAGGCGGCGACGATGATCATCGAGTCCAAGTCCTTCGACCACGGCACCGCCTGCGTGGCCGAACAGTCCGTCGTCATCGACGAACCCATCGCCGAGCGATTCATGGCCTGCCTGGTCGACGCCGGCATGGCCGTCCTCGACCGCTCCGACCACTCGGCGCTGGCCCGGGTCATCTTCGACGAGCGGGGCGGGCTGCGGCCCGACCCGGTCGCCCAGTCGGCGCCGCGGCTCGCCGAGCTCGCCGGGGTCACGGTACCGGCCCGGACGAAGGTGCTCGGCGTGGCCCTCGAGCGCGTCGGCCGCGACGAGCCGCTCTCGGCCGAGATCCTCGGGCCGGTCCTGTCCCTCTACCGGGAGCGGGACGCCGCCGCCGCGGCGCGCCGCTGCGGGGAGATCCTGGCCTTCGGCGGAGCGGGGCACACGCTGGGGATCCACGCCGCCGACCCGGCCGTCATCGAACGGTTGTCCACGCTCGCCGCCTCCCGGATCATCGTCAACACTCCCGCGCTCTTCGGCGGCATGGGTTACAGCGCCGCCGTCGATCCCTCGTTCATGCTCGGCACCGGCACCTGGAGCGGCTCCATCAGCTCCGACAACATCACGCCGCTCCACCTCGTGAACATCAAACGGATCGCCCACGGGAGCCGTCCCTGGCGGGGGCTGGCCGACGACACCCGCAGCGCACCATGATCGTGGACACGGCCCCCGCCCCCTCCGCCCGCCGATTCCTCAAGGCCGGCGTGGCCCGCTTCCGCGCTCCGGCGAAGGCCTGGACGGGCGAATTGCACTGCGGCGTCGACCTCGGCACGGCCTCGGTGGTCCTGGCCGTCGTCGACGACGCCGACCAGCCCGTCCTCCTCGACGCCGTCCCGGCGGGCGTCGTGCGCGACGGGGTCGTCGTCGACTTCCACGGCGCGGTCGAGGTGGTGCTGGAGCTCCGGGCCGCGGCCGAGCGATACCTCGGCGTCGCCTTCACCGAGGCCGCCACCGCCTATCCGCCCGGAGTGGGCATCGAGGAGAGCCGGGCCTGCCGGTTCGTCCTCGAGGCGGCCGGATTGGAGTGCATCGGCCTGCTCGACGAGGTCTCGGCCGCCAACGCCCTGCTGCAACTCGACGATGCCGTCGTCGTCGACGTCGGCGGTGGATCGACCGGCGTGGGCGTCATCGCCGGCGGCGAGGTCGTCGCCGGCGGCGACCTTCCCGGCGGCGGGCATCAGCTGGACCTCATCCTCGCCGGGGCCCTCCACATCCCCCTCGAGGAGGCGGAGCGGCTCAAGCGGGAACGGGGCGGCGAGTACATGCACGTCCTGCGGCCGGGCATCGAGCGGGTGGCCGTCAACGTGGCCCGGCTCTCGGCCGGCTACGAGTCCCTCCCCGTCCACCTCGCCGGCGGCGCCCTCATGCTCCCGGGTGCCGGTGACGTCGTGGCGGGCTACCTCGGGCGCGACGTCGTGGAGTACGACCACGCCCTCTACATCACGCCGTTCGGGATCGCCCGGAGCCTCACATGAGCGACGTGACACTCCGGGCCTACTCCTTCATCGACCGCCTCCAGCCCCAGTGCGCCGCCCACATCGCCGCCACCGCCCAGGGCGACGTGCCGCTGGCCGGCATGGCCGAGCTCTTCATCGAAATGGCCCCCGGAAACGAGATCTTCCGGGTGGCCGACGTCGCCCTCAAAGCGGCCGACGTCCGCCCCGCCCTCCAGATCATCGAACGGGAGTTCGGTCTCCTCGAGCTGCACTCCGCCAGCCAGGCCGAAGTCCTCGCCGCCGGCGCCGCCGTCCTCGACGAGCTCGGCATCGCCCTGGCCGACCGGGTGGCGCCGGCCGTCGCCTCCATGCAGCTCATCACCAACGTGCACCCGTATCAGGCCCAGCTCCTCAACAAGTTCCGCAAGGGCGCGCTCCTCATCCCGGGCCGGAGTCTCTTCGTCCTCGAGATCGCCCCCGCCGCCTATGCCGGGCTGGCGGCCAACGAGGCGGAGAAGGCGGCGACGATCGACGTCGTGGAGATCCGCGCCGTCGGCCGCTTCGGCCGGGTCTTCCTAGCCGGGACGGAGAGCGAGGTCGGAACCGCCCGCGACGCCGCCGTGGCCGCCCTCCGGGAGCTCGAGGGGCAGGCGTGAGCGTCGTCGGCGTCGGCGACGTCGAGGCCTCGGGCGGGCGGCTCTGCCTGCGACCCGGTGACGTGCTCACGCCACTGGCCCGCGACCGGGCGGCCGATCTCGGCGTCGTGATCGAGGTCCTGCCCTCGGCCGGGGATCCCGCCGCCCGCTCGCCGGTCCGGCCCGGTGCGGCCGGCCCCGAACCGACGCCGACCGAGCCCCCGCCGTCGGGGGCCCTGTACCGGCGAGGCGCCCCGGTGGTCACCGATCGGGTCCGGGTCGAGCAGGTCCTCGGCCTGCACCACGGCCACCGGCGGCGTGGGAGCGGAAGCGGGCGGGCGACGGTGGTGGGAGCCGGCCACGTCGGCGCCACGACCGCTCTGCGCCTGGCCGAAGCCGACGTCTTCGACGAGGTCGTCCTCGTCGACGTCATCCCCGGCCTGGCCGGGGGTCTCGCTCTCGACCTCTGGCACAGCTCCGGCCTGCGCCGCTTCGCCACCCGCCTCCGGGGGACGACCGACCTCGCCGAGGCGGCCGATTCCGACTTCGTCGTCGTGACGGCAGGCCGGGCCCGCCAGCCGGGGATGAGCCGGAGCGACCTCACCGCCGTCAACGCCGCCATCGTCGCCGAGGTGGCCGACAAGATCCGCCGCTACTCCCCCGACGCCATCGTTGTCGTGGTCACGAACCCGCTCGACGAGATGACCCACCTGGCCTGGCGGACCACGGGCTTCCCGGCCCCCCGGGTCATGGGCATGGCCGGCGTCCTGGACGCCGCCCGCTTCTGCGCCCTCGCCGCCCTGGCCGCCGGAGAACGTCCCGATGCCGTCGAGGCGTTCGCCTTGGGCAGCCACGGCGACGAGATGGTCATCCCGCTCAGCCAGGCCCGGATCGGTGCCGAAGCGATCACCCGGCGGCTCGATGCCCCGACGCTGGCGGCACTGGTCGACCGGACTCGCCAGTCGGGCGCCGAGGTCGTCGCCCTCCTCGGAACCGGCAGCGCCTATTTCGCCCCCGCCGCCGCCGTGACCGCCATGGTGCTGGCCATGGCCAATGACACCGGCGAGGTGCTTCCCGCCTGCGTGCGAGCCGACGGGGCCTACGGCCTCGACGGCGTGTACGTCGGATTGCCCGCCCGCCTGGGGGCGGGCGGCGTCCTCGAGGTCGTCGAACTCCCGCTGGCCCCGGCGGAGCGGGAGCAGCTCCACCGGGCGGCACAGTCCATCAGGGAACGCGTCGGCGAGCTCGCACCGGCCTGATGCGGGCCGTCGTCTTCGCCGAACCCGGCCGGGTGGCGCTCGCCGACGTTCCCGAACCTGGGATCGAGGCACCCCGCGACGCCATCGTCCGGGTCCTCGTTGGAGCCGTGTGTGGAACGGACCTTCACGCCCTGCACGGACTTCCCGGCATCGAGCCGGGCACCACCCTCGGCCACGAGTTCGTCGGTGAAGTCGTCGCCACCGGAGCGGCGCTGACGACGCTGCGGGTCGGAGACCGGGTCGTGGGTTCCGACTTCACCGCCTGCGGTCGGTGCTGGTGGTGCCGCCGCGGGGATCACTGGGAGTGCGCCGAGCGACGCTTCTTCGGCTTTGGCTCGGTGTTCGGGGCCCCCCTGCCCGGTGCCCAGGCAGAATTCGTCCGCGTCCCTCATGCCGACACCGTCCTCGGGCGGCTGCCCGACGGTTGCCCGCCCGAGGCGGCCGTCTTCGTCGGTGACAACCTGGCCAGCGGCTACACGGCGGCCGAGCGGGGGGGCGTCGCCCCCGGCGACACCGTCGCCGTCGTCGGCGGCGGCGCAGTGGGGCAGATGACGAGCCTCGCCTGCCAGGCGGTCGGCGCGGCGGCCGTGGTACTCGTCGACCTGCTCCCCGAGCGGCGGGCTCTGGCCGCCCGCCACGGGGCCATCGCCGCCGCGCCGGAGAGCAGCCGCGACGTCGTCGACGAGCTCACCGACGGCCGCGGTGCCGACGTCGTCGTCGACGCCGTCGGCGGGGCCCGGCCGCTCGAGACGGCGTGCGGCCTCGTACGGGGCCGCGGCACCGTCGTGTCGGTCGGGGCGCACTTCGACGCGACCTTCCCCTATCCGGTCGCCCGGGCGTTCGCCGAAGAGCTCTCCCTCCGCTTCGCCATCGGTGACGGGATCCGCCTCCGGGACCGCTTGCTGGCCCTCGTGACCAACGGGGTGATCGATCCGACGGTGGTGGTCACCGCCCGGGTCGGACTCGACGCCGTGCCGGCCGCCTATCAACGCCTGGCGGAGCATCAGGAGGTGAAAGTCCTTATCCTGTGACCGTGACGGTCGACGCGCGCCGGGGACTGCACGCCGGGGAAGGCCTGGCGGCGGCGCTCCAGGCCGTCGCCGCCCTCCGGGGGGCGGCGTCCGTCAGCCCGGAAGCGGTGATGACGAGGACGGCCGAGGTTCTCGCCGGGCTCGCCGGAGCCGAAGCCGCCCTCATCACCCCGTCGGGCGATTCCTGGCGGATCGTCGGCGCCAGTGCGAAAGGCGGCATCATCGCCTCGGCCCTGGAAGCGCTCCCCCCGGAGGCCCGGGACTCGTCGACCGTTCAGGTCCTCGAGGCCCAAGGCCTCTCCGTGATCCCCGTGCGGCCCGGGTCTCTCGCCCTCGTCGTCGCCGTCGCCCTCGACCCGTACAGCGCGCCGGCGGCCGAGCTGGAGTTGGCCGCTCGAGGTTGCGAGCTCCTGGTGGCCGACGCCGAGCGGATCGCCGAGATGCAGGAACTGGTCACCGAGCTCAGCGCCCTCGAGGCGGTGGCGATCGAGATCCTCTCGGTCCGGGAGGCCGACCAGGTCCTGCTGTCCATCGCCCGCCAGACGCTGGCCCTGTTGGAGGCCGACATGGCCGGTGTCTTCCTCCGCGAGGACGAGCTCCTCGTCATGCGCTCCTGCGTCGGCCATCGCCGGGCTGACACCGCCCGCTTGCGCATCGAGCCGGGCCACGGGTTGGCCGGACGGGTGCTCCAGACCGCCGAGCCCTGCAAGGTCGACCGCTATCTCGAAAGTGATGCCATCAGCCACGAATTCAACCCGCTGGCGCTGGCTGAAGACACCCAATCGGCGCTCGGCGCGCCGCTGATCGTGCACGGTGAAGTGATCGGCGTCCTCGAGGTGTGGCGCCGCCACCGATCGGTGTTCACCGACCGCCACGTCCGGCGGATCGCGGCTCTGGCCAACCTGGCCGCCATCGCCATCGAGAACGCCCGCCTCAACGACCGCCAACAGGAAACCGTCCGCCGGCTGGCCGCCGCCGAGGCGTCACTCAGTGTCCAGCTGAGCGCCGTCACCGACGTCCACGCCCTCCAGCGCGCCCTGATCGGTCACGTTCTCGACGGCGGGGGTTTGGAGGCCATCGTCCGGACGGTGGCGGACACCGTCGGGGGGGAGGTCGCCGTCTTCTCCGCCGAGGGTGAGCCGGTCACGTCGTACCCTCTCGTCGCCGCCAAGGTCATGCGGGGCGAGATCGACCGCCGGGTCCGCACCGGGCCGGCGAAACCCGACCATGCGACCACCGCGCTCCGCGGCGGCCGGTGGCTCACCGTCCAGGAGATCCGGGCGGGCCACGACCGGCTCGGCTGGTTCTGCCTGCTCGCCGACGAGGAACCGGGAAGCGCCGTGGCCGTGGCGGTCGGGGAGGCGGCGCTGTGCTGCGCCCTTAGCCAGCTCGAACAGCGGGCCGCCGACCAGGCCCTTGCCGACGCCCGGGAGCAGCTCGTCTGGGATCTCCTCCAAGCCTCGCCCGATCAGCGCCTGGCCGCCGCCAGCCGGGCGACGCGACTGCACATCAATGTCGCCCGGCCGCACCGGGTGCTGCGCGCCAGCGTCGAGAATCTCGACGACCTCGCCCGGGCCGCGGGCTGGGACACCGACCGCGTCGACCGACTCCGCCGTCAAATCCTGGGAACGGTCCAGAGGGTCATCGCCGATCGGGGCGCCGATGAGCTCGTCGCCGGCCGCGGTGACAGCCTGACCGCCGTCGTCTCCTGTACCGATGCGACCGAGGTGCGCCAACTGGTTCGGGCCCTCCAGTCGGCGACGTCGCGCCTCGTTCCCGGCCTGTCGACCACCTGGGGGGTGAGTGGGAGCCGGGCCGATCCTCTCGATCTCCACTCGGCCCGCCGTGAGGCGGATGTCGCCCTCCTCGCCGCCCGGCGCCTCGGAGCCGACGGCGTGGCCATCCACGACGAGTTGGGAGTCATCCGACTCCTGCTCGCCTCCGACGCCGATCCCGACCTGCAGGGCTTCGTGGATGACGTGATCGGCCCGGTGGTCGAGCACGATCGGGTCCACGACGGCGATCTCATCAAGACCCTGCGGGCCTACTTCGCCGCCGACTGCTCCCAGCAGGAAGCGGCCAAGCAGCTCTTCGTCCACCACAAGACACTCCGTTACCGCCTCGATCGCATCGAAGCGCTCACCTCGCTCGACCTGCGCCGTCACGACGACCGCGTCCGTGTCGACCTCGCCCTCAAGATCTTCGACGTCGCCCGGTTCGGTCCGACCCCCGACGCCGCGCCGGAGCCCCCCCGGCCACGGGGTCAGCCCGGGTTCGGCCGCTGACCCTCCGCTTCGTCCCAGGCCCGCAGCGCCTGGCGATCCGGCACGCCGGCGAGTCCCGCGGTGAAGTCGGCCGACACGGCGTCTCGGGTGACGAGCACGTCGAGGACGGACGGCGCCCGCTCCATGGCCCGTTGGAGCGCCCCGGGGAGCTCCGCCGCGGCCACGACGCGCTCCCCGTAGGCTCCCAGCGACGTGGCCAGGACGTCATAGCGACAGCCCGGCAGCTCGACGCCGACCAGATTGCCGCCGTAGTTCTGCAGCTGATCGTGGCGCTCGATGTTCCAGCCCTCGTTGTTGGCCACGACGAAGACGGCGCGGGCGCCGGTCCGAACCGCGGTGTCGAGCTCGACGGCGCTGAACCCGAACGCCCCGTCACCGATCAGTGCGAACACCGGACGCCCGGGAAGGTTCAGCGCCGCGGAGGTGGCGAAGGGCACGCCGACCCCTAGGCATCCGAACGGCCCGCAATCGAGGTAGCTGGGGGTCTTGAGCGCGACGCGAGCGAACGAGAGGATGTCGCCGCCGTCGGCGACCACCACCGCATCGGAGTCGATCACGTCGTTCAACGCAGAAATCAGGGTGTACGGGTGCATCCGCCCGTCCGCCCCGGGACCGGCCTCGCGCATCGCCATCGCCAGCTTCCCGGCCCGCTCGGTGTTGGCCGCCACCAGCCGTTCACGCCAGCCCGCGTCAAGGTTGCGTGGTGCGCAACCGGCGGACAGCAGGCTGGCCAGGGCGATGTCGGCATCGACGTGCAGTTCGGCATCTCCCCGCCGATTGTCGGCCGTCTCGTCGCCGGTCCGCCCGACCCGCAGGAAACGGGCGTCAGCGGCGAAGACGGCACGCGATCCGTACGCCAACTGGAAGTCGAGGCGTCGGTCGAGCGTGATGACGGTGTCCGCTTCCCGCATCGCCCTTCCCCGAACGGCTGGGACAGCGCCCGGGTGGTCGGGCGGTACGACGCCGCGGCTCTCCGCCGTGTCGAGATAGACGGCGCCGGTTCCGTCGAGAAAGCGCACGAGGCCCGTTCCGCAGCGACGTGCCCCCCGGCCGGCGATGACCAGGGGGCGGCGCGCCTCCCTGAGCAGAGCGACCGCGGCGGCGACGGCATCCGGGTCGGGACGCGGCCGCTGTACCCGACGGGGCCCGAGCCAGGCGCGGTCACACTCGGCGTCCGCCAGGGTCTCGCGCAGCAGGTCGGTCGGGAAGTCGATGTAGGCCGGCCCCGGCCGGCCGTCGGAACCGAGCGCGGCGTCGAAGACGGCGTCGAGCCTGGGCAGCACGTGATGGCGCTCGGAGACGACCTCGACGCGGCGACAGAGCGGAGCGACGACCGCCGCCTGCGGGATCTCCTGGAGGCCGCCCATGCCCGTCTGGGGCCGGGGGACCCGCCCGGAGACGATGAGGACACGAGCGCGCGACATGGCCGCATTGGCGATCCCCGTCACCGCGTTCGTCAGGCCCGGTCCGGCGGTGACCAGCGCCACACCGACGCGACCGGTGAGTTCGGCCTCGGCATGGGCCATGTACACGGCCGCGCATTCGTTGCGCACGTCGACGACCCCGACGCCGAGGCGGGCCACCTCGTCCCAGATGGGCAGCACATGCCCCCCGCAGAGCCCGTAGACCCGTTCGACGCCGTGGCCGACCAGGAACTCGGCCACGGCCCGGGCCACCGTCCGCCGATCGCGGGCGGGAGGCGCCGCTTCGGCGTTCGTGCTCTCGAACCACTGTCGGGTCATGCCACATCCGGGCACTGTCTTGCCTCCGAAAGAGCCCGATGCTAGCTTGGTCAGACCTTACTGGTCCACTGCCCGACGCCGGCGAAGACCCTGACCGAACGGCCCGAATCGGCGCTGGACGGAAAGCGGGTGCGAGATGCACGCCAGCGAGAAGGCGGTCGGGCTCATCGGCCTCGGGAACATCGGCGGGGGCATGTGCACCCGGCTTCTCGAATGCGGCTACGACGTGTTCGGCTTCGACGTCTCGGAGGCCGCGGCGGCCGCGGCGGGAAAGGCCGGTGCCTCCCTCTTGGGGTCACCGGCCGAAGTGGCGCGAGCGACCCATGTCACCGTGACGTCGCTCCCGAACTCGGCCGTGGTGCTCGAGGCCTGCACCGGGCCCGGGGGCTGGCTCGAGGGCTCCGGCGCCGGTGACACGCTCATCGAAACGTCCACCATCGAACCCTCCGCCATGCAACGGCTGGCGGAGGTGGTGGGCGCCGAGGGGGCGCGCGTCCTGGATGTGGCGCTGAGCGGCGAGCCGCCGCAGGCGACCCGGGGGGAGCTGGTGTTCCAGGTCGGCGGTGACGAGGGCACCTTCAGCGAGCACCGGGCCCTGCTGGAGGCCATGTCCAAGAAGATCAACCGCACGGGCGGCATCGGCACGGCCAAGATCGTCAAGCTGGTCAACAACCTGATGTCGATCGGCAATATCGCGGTGGCGGCCGAGGCCTTCGTGCTGGGCGTGAAATGCGGCATGGATCCGGAGCGTCTGTTCGAGATCCTCTCGGTGTCTGGCGGCCGTTCGGCCCACTTCAACCACGACTTCCCCGGCGTGCTCGCCGGGAACTACACGCCCGGATTCAAGACCAGCCTGGCCGTGAAGGACCTGCGCCTCATCCTCGACCTGGCCTCGGCGGAGGGATACCCGACACGGTTCGCGCCGGTCATCGAAGCGCTCTATTCAGAGGCCGCCGGGCGGGGCAGCGCCGATGAGCACTTCACGTCGGTGGTCAAGATCTACGAGGAGGCGGTCGGGACCAAGGTGTCCCAAACTTAAGGCAGTGGCCTACTTGACATTTGGCCAGACCAAACTCAAGATGCACTTGCAGGCATAGCGCCCTGATCGCGCTCACCCCGGACCCCGGCGGGCGCCTTCCCGGCCCCGGCACCGAAAGGGGGAAGGCCGGGAACACCGGCCGAAGACGATGACGCAGACGGGTGAAGGCGTACAGGTCGAAACGGACATTGGTCCGACGGTGGAGGTGGTGACGCCCGCGCCCCGGTGGGGGGCGGCGACTCCGCTCGTGATCACCGCGGGCATCTGGGTCGTTTCGCTGCTCTCATGGTGGCTGCTGGCCGATCCGGATTGGAGCCCGATCAGCGCGTCGCAGGCGGCGATCGGCTCCCTGCTCTTCTGGACCATCCTGGCGTTCATCTTCACTGGCTTCACGTTCGGCAACTGGCCCTTCAGCAAGCTCTCCCAGCCGCTTGGCGGCCTGGCCCAGGTGGCGTTCGACGTCGCCCTGGGCTTCTTCGCCGTGTGGCTCTTCACGTTCGTCCTCGGGTCCTGGGACCCGACGTTCTCCCATGCCGCAAAGGGCGGAGCGGGCTTCACGGCCGCCGCCTTCGTCGTGCTGATCGGGTTCTACGCCTACTCCCTGGTGGCCGCCAGCTGGGGCGGCTACCCCTTCGAAGCCCAAGCCCAGCCCAGCGCCGGGGTGTCGCAGTTCTTCCTGGCGGCGTTCATCACCATGCTCGGCACCATCGTGCTGATCTATCCCAATTTCAGCGCCGCGCTGGCCAAGGACGCGCCGGTATCGCTGGCCACCGCCACCGGGTGGGTGTACTGCTCCATCGTGGTCCTGCTGCTTGCCGCCATGCTGTGGGAGAACTGGCCCTGGTCGATGATCCGGAACCGTCACCTGCGCGCCCTCGGGGCCGTGGTGGCGAGCATGGGCGGCGGTTACGTCCTCTTCCTCGTCTTCAGGGAAATCGTCAAGGCCGTCGTGCCCGGCAACATCAAGAGCATGCCCACGTTCGCGCTGGACCTCGAGGCGGCCCAGATCGGCGTGTGCTTCTCGCTCTGGAGCCTGACGTGGGGCCTGGTCTGGGGTGCCCCGCCGACGTCGCTGGGCCCCACGTTGAACCGCTTGGTGCGCACCGCCATCGTGACCGTCCTGTCGGTGGGTACCTACGTGCTCTTCATGAGGTTCGCGGCCACCAGGGTGCTCCATTTCGCGGCGATCAAGGGCAACTACGGCGGGTCCCCGCTCGTCTGGATGGACTGGGTGATCCTCGTCTTGCTCTGGTACGCGGTGGCCTTCGGCGGGTTTCTCTCGACGCGTCGCGAACGGGCCTGAGGGGCCGTCCCGGGCCGGTTGACATCCCCGGCGGCCTGTGTGAGATTGCACGATGACCTTGGTCTGACCAATGGATCCCGGAGGGGCAGCTTGACCTTCACGCCGTCTGCCGAGTGGCCTCCCCCGCCTGACGGCGGCTCGGCCCCGCGGGTCGACAGCCCCTACTGGAACCCGGCGGTCGAAACGATGGATCCGGCCGATCGGGCGCTGGTCGTCCTCGACAAGCTCAAGGCGCAACTCGGCTACTGCTACGAGAAGTCACCGTTCTACCGGGAGAGGTGGGATGCCGCCGGCGTCGATCCGGGCAAGATCTCGTCGCTCGACGACCTCCGGCGGATCCCCGTTCTCCGGAAGCAGGAACTGCGGACGGAGCAGGCGGCTCATCCGCCGTTCGGGCGCTACCTCTGCGTGCCCCGGCATGAGGTCCTTCGAGTCCACGGTACCTCGGGAACCACGGGGAGGCCCACTGCCTTCGGCGTGAGCCGTGACGATTGGAACCGGATCGCCGGGGCCCACGCCCGAATCATGTGGGCCGCCGGCATCCGGCCCTCTGACACGATCTTCCTCGGGTCGTTCTTCGGCTTGTACTGGGGCGGCTGGGGCGCGCTCATCGGCGGCGAGCGGCTCGGTGCCACCTGCTTCCCGTTCGGCGCGGGAGTCCCCGGCCAGACCCAGCAAGCCGTGGAGTGGCTGGCCCAGATGCAGCCCACCGCCTTCTACGGCACGCCTTCCTATGCGCTCCGCATCGCCGAGGTGGCCCGAGAGGCGGGTCACGACCCGGTCGACTTCGGTATCCGCGTCCTGTTCTTCTCCGGGGAGCCGGGGGCCGGCATCCCCGCCACCAAGAGCTTGATCGAGAGAACCTTCGGCGGTGCCTGCATCGACATGGGATCGATGGCCGAGATGTCTCCCTGGATGACGAACGCCGAATGCGACGAGCGAAGGGGCATGCACCTCTGGGACGACATCGTCTACACCGAGCTCCTCGATTCCATCACCGAGGAACCGGTGGGACCCGGCGAGGTCGGCGTTCCGGTCTACACGCACCTCGAGCGCCAATCGCAACCGATGGTCCGTCTCTGGTCGGGGGACCTCTCCCGGTACACAGACGAAGCGTGCCCCTGTGGACGGACATACCGGCGCCTCCCTGACGGTCTGTTCGGCCGAGCCGACGACATGCTGGTGGTCAGGGGCGAAAACGTCTATCCGGCGGCCATCGAGGAGGCGATCAGGGCGGCCGGCTGCGACGGCGAATTCCGGGTGGAGGTCGTCCGGGACCACGCGCTCGACGAGCTGACGATCCGGGCGGAAGCGATGCCCGGACTCTCCGACCACGATCTCCGAGAGGCCGTCCTCGGCCAGATCAAGAAGAAGCTCGGTCTGCGGGCGACGGTTGAGATCGTCCGGGCCGGATCGCTGGAGCGGACCGAGTTCAAGGCGCGGCGGATCTCTGACCGCCGTGAGCTGAGCCGGGAACTCGAGACCCTGCAGCAGGACTCCAAGGGGACGTCGGCTTGAGCCTTCCGCCGCGCCATGGCGGTGGTCCGGCCCGTTGGGCGAGGAGGTGACCACCGGAAACCTCAGCCACTCGCCAGGTGCACGATCCGCGATGAGACGAACACGCGAGGAGGAACGTCGGTAATGAACAAGCTCGAACTGATGCCCACCGAGGAAACCGTCAAGTGGGCCAAACACAATTCTTGGTACGTGGCTGACCTGCTGGCCCGAAGGGGCACGGAGGGCGAAAACCCCCTGATCCCAAGGGCCGAGTACGAGATGCTGTCATTCCAGACCACCTTCTTGCAGCACCCCTGGCTGTACCTCTGGCTCGGTGAGAAGGTGGGGATGGAGGGGATCAGGGCGACCTGCAGCTCGGGCCACCGCGAGTTCGGGATCAAGACCATCACCCCCTGCAACATCCAGTGGGGCTGCGGGATCGCCCTGTTCGGCCGGTTGTTCCTCATCGACAGCGGGCTGATCGGACCCAACGACTACATCGACAACCTCCGGATCATCTACAGCTTCTGGAAGACGGTCTTCGAGGGTTACATGCGGGAAGGGAAGCCGGCGGTCATGGACGTCGGGTACGCCCTGCAGGTGCTCGACCAGGACGTCGTGGAGGACCTGGTGTTGCAGGTCGAGCCGCTGGACGACCCGGAGGTCCGAGCCACCGTGGGCCAGTTCAACTCCCTGATCCAGCTCATGGGCTTCCTGGACCACTACGACTGCCGCCTGGGCCTGGGCGACACCGGCCCCTACGAGGTCGGCGACAAGATGGTCCTCGTCAGGGACTGCTTCGTGAACGAGAAGTCGTTCCCCTGGACGTTCGTCGTCGGCGACCTCCCCTTCTCGTACAGCCTGGTCTTGACGTACGACAAGAAGAAGATGATGCGGGACCGCAAGAGCGGCAAGATGAAGATGTTCTCCATCTACAACACCGGGACCCTCTTCTGCGACCCTCCCGATTACGAGGACCAGGCCCTCCTCGACGTGGCGGTGTACATGCGGGATGAGGATTACCCCAACGGGAAGACGACCCGGATCCCGCTGAGCGAACTGCCGACCCACATCGCCAAGCTCGAAACGGCTGTTGAGCGCATGTACTCGTACCTGGCCATGAAGCCCAAGTTCGACAAGATCCTCGAGGGCAACTGGGTCTACGTGGC
>Ga0070741_10008277_pt1 | contig 20972 bp, 14 predicted proteins | sample Coa_R1_4_FD_66440 | JGI IMG/M metagenome (GOLD analysis project Ga0070741, IMG submission 66440) | Surface soil microbial communities from Centralia Pennsylvania, which are recovering from an underground coalmine fire - Coalmine... | ecosystem: Environmental > Terrestrial > Soil > Unclassified ...
CCCTACCACGGGCCCCGCCGCACCGGCAGCGGGTCGGCCGTCCACGCCATGCGGTCGCACAGGCGCTTGAGCAGCGCCAGCTTGGCTGAGGCACAGGCCGGGTCGTCCCAGCGGTTGAATGTCTCGTCTGGATCAGCCTCCAGATCGTATAGCTCGCCGGGCTCGCTCCCGTGGTAGGCCACCAGCTTGTACCGCTCGGTGCGTACCATCGTCGCGTGAGCGTCGCGGTGCGAGAAGCCGTTGTAGTACTCGCAGTAGACGTCATCCCGATGCCGGTCGAGGCTGGCCCGGCCGGTGAGCAGCGGCCAGAGCGAGCGGCCCTGCATGCCCGGCCAGCGCTCGAGGCCGGCGGCGTCGAGCACGGTGGGAGCGAGGTCGACGAGCTCTACCAGCGCGGGGCTGCGCTGGCCCTGGAGCACGCCGAGCCCCGGCGCAGCCACGATGAGGGGTATGCGCACCGCCGGCTCGTAGAAGTGCGGCCCCTTCAGGTAGAACCCATGGTCGCCCAGCATCTCGCCGTGGTCGGTCATGAACACCACCAGCGTGCGCTGCCGCTGGCCGGTGCGCTCGAGAGCCGCCAGGATCCGCCCCACCTGCTCATCGATGAGATCGACCATGGCCCAGTACGCTGCACGCACCAGCCGGTGGTCGCGCTCGCTCATCTCCGCCCAGGCAAAGCCGCCGCGGCCGCCGTACGCGCCTTGCGAATCGATGCGCTGGAAGACCGGCTTGTGCTCGAGCTCACCGGGGCGATAGCTGGGTAGTGGCACCTCGTCGAGCCGATCGAGGTAGCGCCGCAGGTAGTCTTCAGGCGGGTCGAAGGGATGGTGCGGATCGAAGAAGTTGACCGAGAAGAGCCAGGGCCGCCGGGTCGCCGAGGCGCGGCCCGCGCCGGCCTCGGCCTGCGCCTCGATGAAGGTAATCGCCTTCTGCGCGCACCAGGTAGTCTGATGGAGCGCGGCCGGCATGCCGGCGTGCACCCATCGCGAGCCTTCGAATGAGCGCGTCTCGAACCGCGCGCCCTGCTCGCGCAGCCACTGGCCGTACTCGTTGGCCGGCCAGTCCGGCCTGGGGTGGTGCGACCAGTGGAACTCAGCGTAGCCATCGTTGATGCGCCGCTCGGTCGCCGCCCCGGTGGCCGGATGGCAGGCGGAGAGATGGAGCTTGCCAGCCAGGCCGCAGACATAGCCGGCATCGGCCAGCAGCCGGGTGACCAGCACCTCGTCAGCAGGGATATCCTGCCCGTTCTGGCGTGCCCGCGTGGTGCGCGGGTAGCGTCCGGTGAGAAAGGCAGCCCGGCTGGGAGTGCAGACGGGGCTCTGCGTGTAGGCACGCTCGAAGAGCACGCCTTGCTCCGCCAGGCGATCGAGGTTGGGCGTGCGCACGAAGCGATTGCCGGTACACCCGAGCGTGTCGTAGCGCTGCTGGTCGGTGCAGATCCACAGAATGTTGGGGCGCTCCACTGGCTGATCGGGCATCGGGCGATGGTCTCCACAGGTGTGTTTGCCGCTATGCGCTCAGTGTAGCCAGAGCGTAGCCGGCCGCGACGCCTGCGCCGGGGCTCAGGTGGGCCGGCGCGTCGATCGGCTTGGCCGTGGCTAGCCGTGCAGGAGCGCGTCGATCGGTCGCTCAGGCGGCGCCGTAGCCTTGGTCGAGCAGGAGCTGCCACTGCCTGGCAGCATCGTCGAGCGCCTGCTTCGGGCTCTGCTTGCCAGCGCGCACGTCGGCCATGGCACTATCGATCGCTGCCCAGCAATCAGCGTAGTTAGGGACGAGAGGCTGCGGCCGAGCATACTGCTCGACGACCTCGATCCACGCCTTCATCTGCAGCGCCGGATCGGCCATGTAGCCTTTGTCGCGCAGCGACCTCCGCGGTACCGGTGCCCCAAGCAGGCGATCGTACTCCAGCAGGTGCTCCGGTGCATTGAAGTACATCAGGAGGTCCCAGGCGAGATCCGGGTGTTTGGACTGTGCGCCGAGCCCGAACCAGTTATTGAAGACATTGACCAGTCGGCGCTTCTGCTGCAATGGCGGACGCACGGCGAGCAAGGGGACGACATCAGGTGCCCCCTGGAGCGCGCCGCTCAGCACACCGCCGCCAGTGAGCTGCGCCGCGACCGTGCCCACCGCCAGGCCGGAGAGCCCGCTTGGCACCGGGGCGAGCTTGACGTCGGGCGGCGCTATGGCGTTGAGCAGATCGGCCCAGAAGCGCAGGGCATCGACCCCTTCTGGTGAGTTGAACGCGGGATGCCGCCCATCAGGTGTAAGCGCCTCGCCCCCATTCTGCCAGACGATAGGGAAGAGCTGCTGATTGCCGAACGGCGTGGGACTATAGCCCGCGACGGCCAGCTGGTCGCCATCACGTCGGGTTAGCGCCACCGCCGCCTGGCGCATGTCATTCCACGTCTCCGGCAGAGCCAGCCCTTGCCGTTCGAAGAGATCCTTGCGGTAGATCATCGCCCGCGCATCGATGCGGGAAGGGATGCCATATTGCTTATCGCGAAAGCGCATCGTCTGCTGCGTTACTGGGTAGTAGTCGCTCCAGTCCTTCCAGCGCTTGAGACGATCGTCGAGAGGGATGGTCATTCCTTTGAGGGCATAATTCACTACCATCACCGCGCCCGACTGGACAATATCGGGGCCATTCCCGGCAGCGTAGAGCGTATCGCGCTTGGTATCGAAGTCATTTCCCCAGCTCGCATAGAGCATGGAGACGCTGACCGTGGGTCGTTGCTGCCGAAAGCTGGGAAGGAGCGTCTGCTCGAGCCAGGCTTGCACCTGAGAATTGTGATCGCAGATGATCCAGGTCAGCTCGCCTCCTGGCTCTTTCGCGGCCGGTGGAGCCGTGCCGGTCCCACCAAGCGGTTTGGCGCCCGTGGCACAACCGGCGAGAAGTGCCGTGGCGCTCGCCGAACACAGGTGCAGGTAGCTGCGTCGCGTCATGCCCATGGTCACGCCACCTCCAAATCGTGCAGGTGCGCGCTCCCCCATTCCTAGCTGGTGGAGCGCCGCATCGTCTTCAATCCGGGTGAACCTCCAGGAGCGAAAGGGCGTGGAGCGGCAGGTCGAGCTGCAGCCAGAGCTCGCCCGCTGCTGCGCCTTCGTCCAGGAGCAGCACCGGCGCTCCTTCCTCGAGTCCCTGCCGGTCCCTAAGCACCTGTAGCTGCTCCGGCGCCGGATCCTGCAGCCGACCCAGCTGCTGCCACACGGTGTAGGCATTGCTGTGGGTGGCATCGATCCGCCAGTGGCGCACCCGCGCCCGCGGCGCCGGAAACGGCAGCCCTCGCAGGTATACCGTTACCCGGGCCGGCAGCGCCGTGGCGTACTGGTCGTCCACGTGATGCCAGATGAGGATGCTGGCGGCGCGACCATCGGCGGAGAGGGCAGCCAGCCCATCGACCTCGGCATCCGAGCGCTGGCCCGGCCCGAGTGGCTGGTCCGGATGGCCAAGCTGGTCCAGGTCGCGCACGTCCCACGTCGCATCGGACGAGAGCGCCAGGCGCACTGGCCCTAGCCGGCTGAGCAGGCGGTAGCCATTGAGCAGCGGGAGCTCGATATTCTCGGCGGTGAAGAACTCGCGAAATCCTTCGAAGAAGCGCTCCCCCTCGAAGTAGAAAGCCCACGCCGTGGCCAGCGCCACGTCCGGCGCCTCGGGCAGGCTTGCGTTAAGGTCCATCAGGCGCTTGAACACCGAGGCCATGATCGTCGGGTAATAGCTGGTGGTGCGAAAGCCAAAGTTGGGGTTGTCGTAGCGGCTGTAATGCGCCGGCACACAGGGATCGCACTCGTCGACGAGCACCGGCAGGTGGCGGAGCTGCGGGTACCTGGCCGCGGCCAGCAGGTGCGCCCGAATCTCGGCCAGCATCTTCCTGCGCGATGGCGACTGCCGCGGCACCGCGACTCGCCCCTCGGCATCGGTCCCCCACTCGAAGCGCATGCCGTTGTCGGAGAGCGGGCCGTAGCGCCGGCCAAAGGCCGAGCCTTTGGTGTGAAAGCTGATGAAATCGAGCTGAGCGCCGCGCCCGCCGGTGACGGCGTTTCTGCCGTGCTCGCCCTCGCCGGCGCAATGAGCCAGAAAGCCTTCCAGGAAGCGCACCCCGCGTTCGCCGCCGGTCACAGCCGGCCCACCCACCTTGATCGACGGCAGCGCGCGCACCAGCCCGGCCACGGTATGGTCGTAGAGCGCGTAATACTGCTCGGGCGTGCCGCGCCAGTAGGCGATATCCGGCTCGTTCCACACCTCCCAGTACCACGTTGCCACCTGATCGGCGCCATAGCGCTCGACACAATGGCGCGCGAGCTGGAAGATCAGCTCCTGCCAGCGGCCGAGGTCGCGCGGCGGAAAGCCCCAGAGTCCCGCTTCGTACGGCCCGTACTGCGATGGGCTGCGCGTGAACGGTAGCTCGGCGTCGGGCGGCACCAGCGCGTGCGGAGTGAAGCCAAGCTCCACCAGGGGCCGGAAGCCGACCTCGCGATAGGCGTCGAAGACCTGGTCGACGATCGTCCAGTCGTAGACCGGGTTCCCGGCAGCATCCTCATGGTAGACGTTGCCGGAGCCCCAGTGTGGCCAGGAGAAACCGCGCCCGCTAGTGAGGAGATTGTGGGCGCGCACGTAGTAGGGCTGCTCGGCGAACGAGGCAAAGGTGCGCAGCGCCCGCCGGCCCCGCGGCGTGTACGTCCAGTTCAGCTCATCATAGCCGAAGCTCGTCCACAGCCGCGGGAGCGGCCCCAGCGGGCGGGCGGCGTCCACGACGATCGTTGCCTGCTGGATGCCGACGCGCCCGGCCTCACCGTCGGATGCTACGTCCGACGGCTCGGTGCCCGACGGCTCGGTGCCCGACGGCTCGGTGCCCGACGGCTCGGTGCCCGACGGCTCGGTGCCCGACGGCTCGGTGCCCAATGAAGTGAAGCCACCTCGGAACGCTTCGCGACTCAGCTCTTGGTCCTGCATCGTCGTCTCCGGCCACGCCCGCCGCTGGAGCTCTGGGCCTCGAACTGCCTGAGCGCCAGTGTCGGTGCCTGCAACGTCATCTCTGGCCACGCCCGCCGCTGGAGCAGGGTCCGGGATGGCGGCCGCACGGTGCCATCGTACTCCACTCTGCGGCACGGCGGAAGGGACAACGGTGAAGTGGCGGTGGCAAGCCGGCCGGTAGGACGCACGCCGACGAACGTGAACCGGTCTTGGCAGTGAGCGCACCGGCACGGCCGGCCACAGGCCACAGCGGTAACCTGCCAGAGGAAGCTGGTATACTTGTGGCGCGGGCCTTTAGCTCAGCTGGTTAGAGCGCAGTCCTGATAAGACTGAGGTCTCTGGTTCGAATCCAGAAAGGCCCACCACAGACTACTGTCCTTCTGAGGAAGCCTGCTGTACGGCTACACGCCGAGTGCACGAACGGCGAAGAGCTGCCGGCCTGTTCGCGCCGGGCCGTGCGGCTAGGCTTCATTTTGTTGGCCTGTGAGAAGGGTGGCGCACTCATCTGTCCACGGCATCCCCCTCTACGGCACGAAAGATCGCAGCAGCGAGTGCAGCCTCAGCTAACCGGCTGGCGTCCGGCTCGAAGGCGCCGGGGGTGTGCCGCGCCGGCAGCCGCGCAAGGAAGGGATCGATTGGATACACCTTGCGCTGCTTGCGCACATCCGGGATGCCACCGCTCTCCTGGAAAAGGAACAACACCAGGTAGGCATCCGCCAGTGCGTCAAGCCACAAGCCGATTGTCGGGTGCGCCACGTCCAACTCTTGTGCCAGGGCGCGCAGCACCACGGGGCCGATGAGGCTAGCGGCAATGCGTTCCAACAGGCGCAGCCCCTGTTCCAGCCGGCTGACGCTCATCGCGCGCAGATCGGACTGCACCACATCCCAAAGGTCACGGGCGAACCCGTCCGATACCTGGGCGGTCCGGCGGAAGTCGGTGACTGCCTGCGGAAAGCCGCCGATGAGCAGATACGTCTCGAAGGCGTCGACCAGCGTTCCCACATACCCGAGCGCATCCTGGCAGGCGGAGCGGCCCTCTGCTGTGAAGAAGTCTGCGAACCGGAGCGACGGCGGCACTGGCAGGTCATAACCCGCGCAGCGCACGAACTCACGGAAGGACAGCGGCAGCAGCAGCCGGTCCGGCCGCACGTCGGGGCTACGCCTGCCTGCGAGGTAAGTAGCGCCCGCGGCAATGTCGCGAGCCGACGAGCCAGTGGCAATGATGCAATCACCGGTGGCCGCCGTATTGTCCCGCACCCACTTGATGCCGTGCTGCCACTCGGGAATCGCTGTCACCTCGTCCAGCAGGAAATACCGCGGCGTGTCCCCGAGATCGGGGAAGAGTATCCGCGCAGCACGGCACGTGCTCGAACGGCGCTCGGGCCGCCGCGGCGAGCTGCGGGTCATCCGCTTCCCTTTCGCGCGTGTCCACCAGGGATTGGCGCGCGTGAGCGCCTGCACCAGCAGGCCACGTTGTGCCCGGGCCATCATTCCCCCCCAATTTGGTAGCTGGGCTTACCAAAATACCCCCAACTTTGGAAGACATACTTACCAAAACCTGGATGGGTGGAGTGGCCATCATCCTACCCAGTAGCAGCAGAGCCCGTGCTGGAAGCTCTCGGCCAAAACGTGGAGCCCACCCTTGGGCGACGCAGGCGGAACGTGCGATACTTTAGCTAGTGGGGAGCGCGTAGCTTCTGCGGGGATGTAGCTCAGCTGGGAGAGCACCTGCTTTGCAAGCAGGGGGTCAGGGGTTCGAGTCCCCTCATCTCCACCATTGGATCTAAACCAGAGCTAAGCCGGAAGCTGCACCAGGCCCAGGATGGGGGTCATAAGACTTGCAGCCTGGCTTCGGTAGAGGAGCGAGCTTAGCCTCTGGGGCACCCAGGGCTTTTTACGAGGCGGTAAGGCGCCTCTCGCGGCTCACCGGCCGGGGAGTCTCGCTCAGGAGCAGCGGCTGCACTACCGCGGTGCGTTCTTGAGCTTGTCGTTGACCAGCGGGACGACGCGCTGCGTCAGCTCGCGAGCCGTCGTCTCACCTTTCCACAATCGAGGAAGCTCGTTCTCCCACATGGGACGCACCTCGCCCCAGAGCGGTGCGTCGTACGGGAGTGGCCGCCCCGACTCGAGCGCCTTCATCGCTGCCTGGCGGCTCTCGGCATCGAGCTTGCTGTAGGCCGAGGCGCGCGCCACTTTCAGATTGGCAGGGAGCGAGTCCTCCTCGGCAATGATCTTCTGCCCCTCGTCACTCGAGAACCACGAGATGAGGGCCCACGCCGCCTCAGGATTCTTGGCTCCCTTGAGCATGGCCCAATCGTTGGTAATGAGGCAGACGTCGGCCCCCTTGGGGCCTTTGGGCATGGTGGCGAGTCTCCACTGGAAGGGCCAGGGCGTCACCGGCGGCAGGCGGCCAGCGCCATTGCTCTGGATGGCCACATTCCCGGCACTCCAGCTTACCCCGGCGATGCCCGGCGGCACATGCGACCGATCACGGTTGATTAGGTCGGCTATAAACTGCAGACCCTGCACTGCCTCAGGTGCGTCCAGAGTGCACCGGGTGTAGTCCTTGTCGAAGAAGTCGCCACCGAACGCCCAGATGAACATGCTGTACCGGCTCACGGTGGAGGCCAGCTCGCTGATGCCCCATTGCGTACCATCCGGCGCTGTTAGCCGGCGGCCCTGGTCGCGAAGATCGTCGAGGGTCCAGGCAGCCGCTGGTAGCTGCACCCCCATCCTGGCGTAGAGGTCCTTGTTGATATAGAAGGGATACGGCTGCGCGCGGTAGGGTAGCGCGATTACCTTCCCTTTGCGCTCGTCGGCCACCCAGGCGGCCTTAGGGTAGGGGGTCTTATCGAACTTGGATCGCGCGATGTAGGTATCCAGCTCCTGGATTATCCCTCGGGGATAGAAGTTGGAGAGGCGCGTGCCATCGGTATAGGTCACGTCCGGCGGTGTGCCGGCTGCGGCGAGAGCGATGAGCTTGGCATCGTAGTCCTGGCCACCGTTCCCAAAGGCCTGAACGGTGCTGTTGACGGTAATGGTCGGATATCGCACCGCGAAGGCGGCCATGCGCGCCTGCCACCCCGGCGATTGTGGATCACCTTCCCCCCAGGACATGACCTCCACTGTTCCTTCCGGCTTACCAACAGTGCTTGGACTGGGCTGCCCGCAGGCAGCCGCACTCACCGCACTGAAGAGGCCCAGTGAGCCAAGCGCCCCGCTGACCTCCAACGCCACTCGTCGGGTCTGCCTCCAAGCACTGCTAGCCATCGGTCATTCTCTCCTCATCAGCTGGTCAGCTCATCAACGGGGCATCGGCAAGCAGCTCTGCCGGTGCCTCTGCCAGTGTGGGTGCTCCATGGTGGACCTCCAGGACGGCTCGGACAAGCCGCTGGCTACCGCGGACGCGGAGCAGCAGAGTTCTGCGCCGATCCGGGATGGGATTGCCCGGTGTCTGCCCAGCCGTCCACTCCATGAGCCCATCGCTCACGGCCCACAGGCGTAGCCACAGGCCATCGCGGATGCGCCAGTCGGCGCAGAGCGGGACTCGTGTGGTGCCGCCGTCTCGATTGGCGAGCCAGGCAAAAGGTCCGTCTTCTGGGAGAGCCGGCAGGGGCTCCTCGTCCGCCGCGGTGCTCGCCGCTGCGTCAGTAGATGATGCTGGCACCGGCCATTGAGCTGCACAACCTGCTTTCCCAGTAGTGCTCGCCGCTGCGTCAGTAGATGATGCTGGCACAGCCGTCACCACGAGCGAGCCATAGACATGGAGCACCCAGCCAAAGCGGTGGACCTCGGCCGACTCGTAACGGTCATCGAGCCACACATAAGGTGGCGCGAGCCGGATATGCCGTGCCAGACGGACGCCGGGATAAGCATCTTCCAGTACCCCAGCGGCCCAGTCTTTGCCCATCCGGAGGCGAGCGCGCGAGACGCGCTCCTGGCTGCGCTCGTCGACCAAGATGGTGCTGTGGGCGAAGGTGCTGCGGCAGTAGGCAGTGAAGGCGGCGTTGCCGTAGCCAGCCGTACCGAGGTCGGTGACTAGCACCTCGCCGGCTGCGTGCAAGCCGAACGAGAGCTTGTCCAGATGGTCATGGCCTTCGCCATGCGCACCGGCTCGGAGCCACACCTGGTAGTACTCTTCGGGACCAGCAGCCACGCTGGGGCAGTGGGACCGCCGGCTGGTAGCGCGCAAGAAGGCCAGGCCCATGGCAGGGAAGCCTTCGGAGCGCCAGGGATGCGGGCGGCGGCCGCGAGGTGGTGCAGCCAGCTGGTCGGGACCATAGGCGACGGCGGCCAGGCTGTCCCGCGCTGCGCCGTCGCTATAGAGGCGTGCCAGCAGAGGCCCAAAGCGAGCTTCGTCGAGCCGGCCGGCGGCGTACTCGTAGAGATGGCGATAGAGGCGCAGGCTGAGGTGCTTGGGGGCTCCCAGATCGCCCAGCGCAGGCAGGCGCAGCGCTTCGTCGGCCATCCGCGCTGGAGCATCCAATAACGCGCACACCCGCTCTACGTATCCGCTGGCACGTTCGCCCTTCTGGTCCTGCGAGGCTTGACGGCGCTGCTCAGCACGAACAGACCGGCGGATACTTAGCGCATCGCCGGCGGGTGCATCGGCACGCTCCAGCAAGGCGATGAGCGGGCAGAGCGAGTAGAGGTGGTAGAACTGAGTCCCCTCCACCCAGAATCCATCAAACCGGCCGCGTGCGTCGCGGCGCAGCCCGCGACCCAGTAGAGCAGAGAAGCCGCTACGAGGATGCTCGTAAGCCGGCGCGCGCCAATCGGCGCGGCCAAAGATGTCACCGGCGACGGCCAGAGTAGCGGCGGCATAGGCCAGCATGTTCGGCGGTGCGCGGCGATCGAGGAAGGCGATCTGATCCGGTATTGCTCGCGCAAAGATCTCCCGACGCACGCTCTCATGGTCGGCAGCGGTGTAGGCAAGACTCGACCGGGTCAGATCGTAGGTGGTGGCGAGCAGAAGCAGGACCTGTGCATCGTAGAGCGGCTGGAAGTAGAGCGCTCCGTGCCGGTTCGCCGCGCGAAGGTCGTCGCGGCGGAACATGGCGCAGGCCCGGCGCATGCCTTCCACTACCCAGGTCGCATAGCGCTCGTCGCCGGTGAGTGCGTAGAGCACGGCCAGCGAATGCATCAGCCGGTAGGTGCGCTCGTGGAGCAGCAGGCGCCACGCGCGGCCGCGGGCCTGCTCCGGCACCATGGAGCTAGCACCATCTGGCCTGTAGACGGCCCCATCCCACGGGTCGACCAGCCGGCTACCATCCCGCGGATCGAAGAGGAGGTGCTCCGCCGTGGCCGGCGAATAGAAGTCGTGGCGCCAGCCGATCACTCCCTCCGGCAAGAGCGGCGGTCCCGCGATGACGGCTTCAGCCTCCACCATCCATCGCGCCAGCGCCTGGCGTGCCCAATCGAGCTGCCTCACCTTGCGCTGCATCTCCGGCAGGCGCTCGGTGCCGAAGAACAGCGCTGGCCAGACTCCCTCGATGGCCAGGCCAGCGTCGTGCGGAGAGAGCGTATTCGGCCAGCCCATGAGCCGGCTCCCGGTCATCCGCGCCACCCAAGCCGTTGGGAAGCCTCTCTCCCCGCGCGGCGCACCGCTTCGATCATCCTGCAATCGTACGTCGGTGTCCGGCGTAGGGCCGGGTATGCTAGGCCAATGGCCGCCACAACCGCTCCGGAATAATCGAATACGGGCGCGGCCTGGCCAATCACCCCGGGGCGCCCTTCTTCGTAGTTGGAGGCCACGCCCTGTGCCCGCACCCGTTCTAGCTCTGCTTCCAGCGCGCGACGGGTGGTGATGGTGGCGGGGCTGAAGGCCGGAAAGCCACGCGCCTCAATGCCATCTACGAGACGCCGGCACAGCTCCAGAGGCGAAAAGGCAAGCAGCACCTTGCCAAGAGCGGTGCAGTGCAAGCGAGGCGCATCGATTCGCGCCGGCGCCGCGACCACGGGCTGAGGGCTCAGCAGCACGCGCACCGTATGGTGGCGGTCACCGTGCAGCACACCGAGCTGTACGGTCTCAGCCGTCTCACGATGAAGCTCTTGAAGCACAGGTTCTAGCTGCAGAAGGAAACGGTGGCCCTCCAGATAGGCACCGGCGAGGCGCAGTAGGCCCATGCCCAGGCGGTAGCGGCCGGTCCCTCTCTCCTGCTCAACCAGGGCTTCGGCCCGCAGCGAGCGCAGCAGGCTATGGGTCGTGGTTGGCTTGAGCCCGACCGCCGCTGCTGCCTCGCGCAGCCCAAGTCCGGTCGGGCCAGCTGCCGCGAGGCTGCGCAGCAGGGCGGCTGCGCGCCCGATCGACTGCACCGGCAGCGGCTCGCGCTCGACCACCGCTGCACCAGAGGCCTGGCTCTCGTTCGACATTATCAGATATGGATCGACATTGTAGCACATTCATTGGGACACGGCTTCCCATAGCTGGCCAGGAGAGGAATGCCGATCGCCAGGTGCTGGTGTAGGCAGCTCACCCGCTCGCCCGCCAGCGCAGGAGGTAGGTCCGCGTAAGGTCGATGTAGGTGCGGCCGGTCTGAATCGTCTCCTGGATGTCGGTCCCCTCGCTGAACTCGTTCCAGGTCTCGATGGCAATGAGGCGCTTGTCGCTGGCAATCGCCTGCTGCAGCTGGCGCTCGTAGCGCCGGCCGTCCTCGCGATCGACACGAAAGCAGTTGCGCTCCGGCCCGCCGGTGCAGTACGCCGTGTTGTCGAAGCCGGGCCCAATCTCGGCTACCGTGAAGGCCGGGTCGGGATTGAAGCCCGAGACGGCCGCGCCCCACAGGTAGAGCCCGTCGGTGTGCGTCAGCGGCTGCGGCGGGGCCACGCGCGCATGGCTCCATTGGTATTCACGCACGAGGTACAGGTGCAGGCCGCCGAAGTCCTGCGCGAACCGCTCGGAGAGATAGTCCAGGCTCGATTGGTCGAACGCCGCCACCCACTGCGTGTCGTAGAGCCAGACCACCGGCTTGCCATCGATCGCCGCCCAGTACGCCGGTGGGATGCGCGAGTAGTAATCGCGGATGTTGACGTAAAAGTACTCCTTGCCGGCCGGCGTGGTGAGGTCGGCGTTGGCAAGGATGGTCGTGTCGTAGAACATCCCGATCTGCAGGCGCTGCTCGCCGCCGGCGCGCAGCCGGGCCAGCGCCTCGACCATCGCCGGCAGGCCCTCAGTACTCCAGTAGTGGGGCGCCGTCTGCCCCGTTGTGCGCCCGGGATGGCCGGGCTCGCCCCAGTACACCGGCAGCACGAAGTCCAGGCCGGCCGCCATCATGTCGCGGAATTCGCGCTCATGCGTCTCGGGCAGCAGAAAGCTATAGTGGTCGGGATCGGGTGGACTGTGGAACTGGCCGCTGGCGTACCGGCCTCGGCGAGCCGGGTCGGTCAGGTCGTGCCAGTAGAAGTAGTAGGTGGTGGCGAGCTTATCCTGGCTCGAGAAGCTGTGCAGCCGGAAGTCGGTCCATGCCGGCGCAATGTACGGCCCCGGCCGCGCCCAGTCGAGCGGCCCGGGATCGCGCGCCGGCCCGCCAGGTGCAAGGCGCTCGAACGCCGTATTGGGCGTAGGGTACCCATCAGGTACCAGGTTGGATTGGCCCGGGTAGCCGGCCGGGGCCGCCGGCGATGGGGCAGCCGGTACGGCGGCCGCCGGGGGAGTGGCGCCAGCGGCCCTCACCGCGGTGGGCGCCGGAGCGGCGGGAAGGGCCACCACCGGCGCCTGGACGGCGGCGCGCTGGCTACAGGTGGCGGCAATGAGCAGCAGCACCAGCGCGACGCCACGGCACACCCTCGTGCCGCCCTGGGGTCGAATCGGCCGTCGATTCCAAGCTGGACGTGCCAGCACCCCGCCATATTGCCTACCGGTACCGCCAGCCAGGCCCGAGCGTCCCCGCGCAGTCATGGATCCAGCTCCACGCACCTGGCGCGCCACGGTCACGGTACTATCTACCTGCGGTGCTGCCTGTGGTGCCGGCATATGCCCGTACCCAATCTCCCTGGTCGTCTGGCAGCAGACGGCCTCCGGCGCGGGTGCTTGCCTGCTGTGCCAGCATACGCCTGCACCCAATGGTGCAGATTGGCAGATTGGTGGCTGGCGCTACCGCCATCTGGCCAGACCGTCGCGCGCTGCACATGGCCTGAAGATCGAGAAGCCGGATCGATGGTCGGATTCTTGCCGCGAGCCACCACTGGCTCCACGAAAGCATGCCCTAAAGATCGAGAGCCGGATCATGGCTGGAGCGAGCGCCGCGGGGAACGCGGCTGAGCCGCCGCCGGCCGCACTCGTCATCCCGGCCTGGAACGAGGCGGAGACGATTGGCGCAGTGCTCGACGAGGTGCCGCGGGGCGTGGTGCGCTGGATCTTCGTCGTCGCCGGAGCGAGCACCGATGCCACGGCAGCGATCGCCGCCGCGCGCGGCGCCTGTGTGCTTGGCCAGGCACGGCCCGGCTACGGCGCCGCCTGCCTGGCCGGCGCGGCGGCAGCTGAGCGGGCCGGCGCCGCGATCATCGCCTTCCTCGATGGCGACTATTCCGATCCGCCGGCCGAGCTCCCCCGCGTCCTGGCGCCACTGCTCCAGGGCACGGCCGATCTCGTGCTCGGCTGTCGCGACCTGGCGGCGCATCCGGCAGCCCTTCCGCTCCATGCCCGAGCCGGCAACCGGCTTGTGCTGCTGGCACTGCACGGGCTGCTTGGGCAGCGGCTGCACGACCTCCCCTCCTTCAAGGCCATCCGCCTCGAGGCGCTCCTGTGCCTCGAGCTGCGTGAGATGACCTATGGCTGGACGGTGGAGCTGGTGGTCAAGGCGGTGCGCGCGCAGCTGCGCATCGTGGAGATGCCGGTCGCCTACCGGCCGCGCCTGGCCGGCCGGTCGAAGGTCTCGGGTACGCTCCGCGGCAGCGTCGGCGCCGCCTGGAAGCTCATCTCCTGCGCGCTACACTACGCCTGCTGGTCGCCCTCATGGGCGCCGGCAGGCCCCGGCACGCGGGAGGAACGCAACGTGCCTCTAGAGCCTCGGGCAAGGAGCGACGGCCGAACCGCGGACGCCACGCACCATCGTAGCGCAGGGTAGGAGCGTGACGGCACCGGAGCGGAGCGTCGTCTACATCATCGCCAAGGCGCCACGCGCTGGCGTCTCCAAGACGCGACTCTGCCCGCCGCTCGAGCCGGCTCAGGCCGCCGGCCTGGCGCGCGCGCTGCTCCTGGATACGCTGGCGGCCGTCCATGGCGCCGGCATCGAGGTACGAATCATGTGCCGCGATGCGTCGGAGCGCGCCGAGCTGGCCGCGCTCACCGGCCAGCACCTGGCGGTGCACGTGCAGGCCGGCAGCGGCCTTGGCGACGCGCTCGAATCGGCTTTCCGCACCGGGCTGGCCGATGGCTTTGCCGCGGTGGGCGTCCTGGCCGCTGATTCGCCCACCGTGCCACCGGCTGTGCTGCACCCGGCGTTCACCCGCCTGGAGGACGAGCGCGATGTGGCGCTGGGCCGGAGCGAGGATGGCGGCTATTACCTGCTGGCCGCGCGTGCCCTGCACCCCGTGCTCTTTCGCGATATGGTCTGGAGCACGGCCATGGTCGCCCAGGAGACGCTCGACCGCTGCCGCGCCACAGGGCTGCGCTGCCGCCTGCTGCCCACGTGGTACGACGTCGATGATGCCGCCGGCCTGGCGCGCCTGCGCACCGACCTGGCGCAGGCGCCGCGTCACGTGGCCCCGCACACACGCGCCATGCTCGCGCAGCTCGCCCGGTCGGGACCGGCCCTTGCCGGTGGCTCGGCCCCTCATCGCCGGTGGTGATCGTGGGGCCAGTGATCCACCGCACAGGGGCCGCCCTTGCCTACGCCACCCTGGTGGCGATGATGCTGGCCTACGCCGCCCTCGCCGGCTGGCTGGCGCTGGCTCGCCACTGCTCGATGGAAACGCAGGCGCTGGACATGGGCTACGCCGACCAGGTGACGTGGAACGCGCTGCACGGGCGTGGCCTGCGCTTCACCGTCTTCCGCGGCCCGGTCGGCGCTGAGGACGGCCATCCGCTCCAGCTTGGCGCCGGTGCCGACCGCGACTCGCTCCTGGCCTTCCACGTCGAGCTGCTGTTCTTCCCCATCGCGCTCCTCTATCTGGTGCACGCCGGGCCGGAGACGCTGATCGTCCTCCTCACCGCGGGCCTGGCGCTCGGCGCGCTGCCGGTCTATTGGATCGCCTGCCGCCGGCTCGGGCACCGCGGCGCCGCGCTGGCCTTCGCCGCGATGTACCTGCTCTTTCCGTCGGTCCAGGCTGCCAACCTCGCCGACTTCCACGCCGTCTCGCTCACCGCTCCCATCCTCCTCTTTGCCTTCTGGGCGCTGGACGAGGAGCGCCATGGTCTATTCGTGGCGCTCGCGCTCGCGGCCGCCGCGGCTAAGGAGGAGGTGGGGCTCGTCGTGGCGATGCTGGGGCTCTATGCCTGGCTGGCCCGCGGGCGGCGGCGCCTCGGCCTCACCCTGGCCACGGCCATGGTCGCCTGGGTGGCCCTCTGCTTTGGTGTGATCATGCCGCACTTCAACGGCGGCGCGCCGTCGCTCTTCACTCCTCGCTATGCCGACGCGCTGGCGCACCTGCATCACTTCGCCGCCGCGCTGCAGGCCGGCCGGATCGCGCTGCCCGTACCCGGCTACACGCTCGGCTACGCGCTCCATCTGCTGGCCGGCACGGGCTTCCTCGCGGCGCTGGGGCCGCTCGAGCTGGCAACGGCGGCTCCAGCGCTGGCAGTGAACGGGCTCTCGTGGTCGGTCTGGCAGCACGGCGGCGGCGCACACTACAGTGCGGAGGTGGTCCCGAGCCTGATCGTCGCCGCTATTGCCGGGACGCGCCGGCTGGCGGGGCGCCGGTCGCCCCTCGCCGGCCGTCTCGAACGCCGGGCACGGGTGGACGCCGGACGCACGGCGCACGATGGTGGCCGCTTCGTCCGTCCTTCACCCTCCGCCCTTTGCCCTCCCTCCTTCATCCTTGGTCTTTCGTCCTTGGTCCTTCGTCTCTTATCCTTCGTCCTTCGTCCTTGGTCTTTCGTCCTTGGTCTTTCGTCTTTCGTCTCGCATTCCTTGGCCGATGCGCGAGCGAGGCTACCGGGGGGCCCGGAGCTGGCGCTCGCTCTGGCCGGGCTGGCAATTGCACTCGCTGAAGCGCGGCGCGAGGGCATTCTGCCGCCGTCCGAGCGCTTCGTCTGGCCGGCACCGTCTGCCCACGGTGTGCGGCTCGGCCCGCTGCTGGCGCGCATTCCGCCCGAGGCGGCCGTCTCGGCCCAGTCCAATGTCTTCCCGCATCTCTCGGACCGGCCGAAGATCTACGTCTTTCCGGCTATCGAGGATGCGGAGTACGTGCTGGTGGACGTCTACGGAGCCTCCGATCCGCTCCACCCAGACGAGCTGTTTACGGCGGTGCAGGCGCTGCTGGCCGATCCGCAGTTCGAGCTGCTGGCCGGCGACGATGGCTATCTGCTCTTCAGGCGAGGCGCGCTCTTGGAAGAGACCGGCACCCACCCTACCTCGCTCGATCCGGGTGCTGCACGTCGCGCCGCCTGGCCGCTGCCGCCGAGCTTCTATGCATTTGCGCTGCCGGGTGAGCGCGCCAGCTATACACCGGCAACCGGCTCGTTCGGCGAGCTGATCGACCTGGCCGGCTACCGTCTCGAGCCACTGCCGGAGGTGAACTTCACCCAGCGCCGCGCGATGGCCACCGTGTACCTCCGCGCGCGGCGCCCGCTGGCACACGCCTACCGGCTGATGCCGTTCATCATTCAGCCGGATGGCTTCGTGCGCAGCTTCGACGAAGGCAACGCGACGCAGCTCTGGTACCCCACCTCGCGCTGGCGTGCGGGCGAGCTGGTAGCAGTACGCTTTCCACCGATGACCTATCTCTCTGGCGACCGGCTGGGAATCGGCGTGCAGCTCGGCACCGGCGGCGCCATCACCCGCCTGCCGGCCATGGCAGGCTCCGGATCAGGCCCTGGCCAGGAACGGCGTGTGGTCGACCACGGTCGCGTGCTCGAGCTGGACCGGCTCCCGTGAGGACGAGGGACGAGGGACGAAGGACGAAAAAAGACGCAAGATGAACGGAGGAAAGTGGTCGCTTCGCTCCCCTCCTTCGTCCCTCGTCTTCCTCCCCTGCCCCGGCTATGGTGCCGGGAGGCCCAGCGCCGGCACCGGGACCCACCGCCGGGATGTGGCGGATTCGGCGAGCGCCTCGGCCAGCAGGTGCGTTGCCACGGCCTCGGCGAAGCCGGGAAAGGGCGCCTCGCCGCGCACCGCCGCCACCAGCCGGTCCATGTGGTACTCCGGGAAGCGGGCGTCGTCGGCCTGCAGGTCGGCTGCCAGCGGGATCAGGCGCCGGATGCCTTGCGGCCGTTCGTCGCCCGACACACTGAGCCACACGGCCGTGCGATCGGCGTCGAGCTCGACCTCGATCGAGGCCGCGTCGCCGCTCAGCGCCCAGCGCCAGCCGTTGCGCCAGCCGAGCGCGCGCCGGCTGAAGCTCGCACTGACCGCGGCACCAGAAGCCGTCTGGCCGAGAAAGGCCCAGCCGTGGTCAACACCGCTCGCAAGGCCGGCCTCTCCGGGGTCGCGCATGGCGAGGGCGCACACCTCCGTCAGGTGGCCGAAGCCGGCGGCCGCGGTGAGGCTGAGCAGTGTATCGAAGAGGTGCACGCCGCTGTCGAGCAAGGCACTCCTCAGCGGCGCCTCCGGAAAGAAGCTGTGTCCCTGGAGCAGCGCGAAGGCCGCGTGGCACGGCCGGCCCAGCGGCGACGCGCGAAGCAAGCGCTCTGTGGCGCGATAGCCGGCGACGGAGCGGTAGGTGAAGTTCACTACGGTGCGCGCGCCGCACGCGGCCGCGCGGTGCGCCAGCTCGAGCGCCTGCGCGGCCGTCTCAGCCAGCGGCTTCTCGCAGATCACATCGCACCCGGCGTCCAGCGCCACGAGGCACAGGCGATAGTGCTGCGCCACCGGCGTGTTGATGAACACCGCGTCGACGGTGCCGCTGCCGGCCATCTCTTCGAAGCGGTCAAAGGCGCGCACCGTCGTGCGCCCGCGTGCGCTCAGCCACGCCGCCGTGTGCCGCGCCTTGGCCAGATCACGGCTGCAGACCGCTGCCACCACGGCGCGTGGCGAGGCGGCGAGCCCGCGCAGCAGCAGGCGCTCGGCGCGCTCGTTGAGGCCCACCAGGCCAAGGCGTGTGGGCGGCGCAGCCGGCTCCATCTCGCATCCCGCGTGCTCGTCCTTGAGGGGCGCGGCCAGTATAGCCCCTCTGCTACGATGCATCCTCATGGCTCGCGTGCTTATTACCGGCGGCGCAGGATACATTGGCGCCGTTGTGGCCGGGGCCTTCCTCGAGGCCGGCCATGCGGTGACCGTGCTCGATGCCCTCGCGCGCGGCGGCCAGGGGCTACTGGGGTACGTCCACCATCCGCGGTTCCGTTTCGTACGCGGCGACGTGCGCGACGCGCGCGCCATCCGGGAGGCGCTGCGCGGCCAGGATGCCATCGTGCATCTGGCCGCGGTGGTCGGCTTTGGCGCCTGCAATGCCGATCCGCATCGGGCACGATCGGTCAACGTGAACGGGACGCGCACGCTGCTGGCCGCCCGCGACCGCGGCCAGCTGCTGCTCTATGCCTCCACCGGCAGCGTCTACGGCGCGGTGCCCGGCGGCCTCTGCCACGAAGGGATTGCCCCCGCGCCGCTCTCGCTCTATGGCCGTACCAAGCTGGAAGCCGAGCGCATGATCCTCGATGCGGGAAACGCCATCGCCTTTCGCTTCGCCACGGCCTTCGGCATCTCGCCGAGCATGCGCCTCGACCTGCTGGTCAATGCGTTCGTCTATTCGGCCCGGCGTCGGGGCTATCTCGTCGTCTATGATGGCCAGGCACGGCGCACCTTCATCCACGTCCAGGACATGGCGCGCGCCTTCCTCTTTGGCCTGGAGCACGCGGCGGCCCTGGTCGGCGAGGTCTTCAATGCCGGGTCCGAGCGCCTCAACCTCACCAAAGATGAGGTCGCACAGCTGGTGATGGCCCGGCAGCCGTTCCTGCTGGTGCATGCGCCCGCCGGCATCGATGAGGATCAGCGCGACTATGCCGTCTGCTACGAGAAGATCCGCGCGCACGGGTTCCAGCCACAGGTCTCGATCGAGGCAGGCATCGACGAGCTGCTGCGCGGCATCGACCTGCTGCCCTCCGGCGAGCCCTAGCGCATTCCGGAAGCGGCGGTATCAGGCTGAGCGAGCGCCAGCGTCGGCCAACGGACGCTCACGCGGCAGCAAAGAGCAGCACCATGCCGGCGCGATTCGCCGTCGCCAGCGAGCCATCGGCGCGGATCGCCGGCGCCGTCCAGACGGCCGCACCAGTGTCGAAATCGAAGTGCCACTGGCCGTTGGTCGCATCGATGGCAAAGAGGTGGCCCACCGTCCCGCCCACGTAGAGCGTGCCGCGGCTATCCAGCGCCGCCGAGCTATAGATCGACCCGGCAATCGGACTCTGCCAGCGCAGCTTTCCGTCGGCCGCGTTGACGGCGTAGATGCCGCCCTTGTTCGCGCCGAAATAGAGAGTGCTGTTATCCGCGCTCAGGGCAGCCGTCGTCCAGATGCCGGCGAGCTCGCGCTCCGCCTCGAAGAGCCACTTCAGCTTGCCGTCGGGCGTGATCGCGTAGAAGTTGCTGTTGTTGGCGCCAACGTAGATGGTGCCGTCGGGCCCGATGGTCGGCGATGCGGCACTGCCCACGGCATCCTGGCCGCGCGTCGGCGGGCCGGCCACTGGCTTGCTCACCAGCGGCGTCGGGCCCAGATGCTCACCGAAGTCGAACGTCCAGCGCACCGATCCTTCTTTGGCGCCGCTCGCCGGCGGCGCGATGGCGTAGAGCTTGCCGTCCAGGCTGGTAGTGTAGACGGTGCCGTCCGGCCCCAGGGCCGGCGAGACTTTCACCGCCGGGCCGGCTTGAGCCGTCCACCTGACCTTGCCATCCGGCCCCACCGCGGAGACCTGCCCGCCTCCGGCCACGGTATAGATCGTGCCATCGGCGGCGAGCGTCGGTGAGTTCCCGCTCGGTCCGCCCGCCTGGCCGGCGCCCACGTCCACCGACCAGGCCGGCTGCGCCTCGGTGCCGCTGCTCGGCGCACGCAGCGCGTAGAGCGTGTTCTTGGTCTCCGGTCCGCTCCCGGCCGCAAACACGGCGTAGATCGTCCCATCGGCCCCGATGGCCGGCGTGCCGTGAAATGAAGAAGCGCCGGCCGGGTGAAAGCGCCAGAGGAGCTGAAGCGTGCTCCCGCTTCCGGGATCGCGGAGCGCCAGCAGGTTGCCGATCTGCGTGCCGATGTAGATCGTGCCGTCGGCGCCCACCACCAGCGAGCTCTGGATATCGCGCGTGGAGCCAACGGGCTCGGGGGTCGTGATCGAGCCGGTATCGAAGGTCCTCAGCAGGGTCGCCTTCCTGGGGCCGGCGTACGGGCTGCGCCCGGTGTGCTGGGGATCCATCTGATACATCGGCTTCTGAGGCCGCGCCGTCTGCAGGCTGCGGCTCGCTTGCGCCGGCTGCGTAGCCGAGCCCGGCCCACTCGTGCCGCCGGGACTGCCCTGGCTCCCGGCCGCCGGTGTGGCGACCACTGCTGCCGGCTGAGCGCCGCAGGCGGCGGCAAGCACGCCTCCCGCGGCCGCCATGGTCGTGATCGTTGCCTGCAGGAAGCCGCGCCGGATGTGCCGGACAGGCCGGCGCTGTCGGTTCGTCTCAGACGCCACGACCGCGGCGCCTTCACCTGGCGGCGGGGTCCTGGCGCCAGGGAGACCATACCGCACCACGGGAGATGATCTCATGGTTCTCCTCCTCTACCGAAGCCACACCGGAAGCCTCGTGGGGCCAGACCTGGCCCCAGCGGCAGATTCCACCATGGCCCTGGTCTCGACTGCCACTCCATGTGCTCGATGTGCTCGATGTACCCCATGTGCTCGATGTGCTCGATGTACCCCATGTGCTCGATGTGCTCGATGTAC
>Ga0070741_10008278_pt1 | contig 20971 bp, 21 predicted proteins | sample Coa_R1_4_FD_66440 | JGI IMG/M metagenome (GOLD analysis project Ga0070741, IMG submission 66440) | Surface soil microbial communities from Centralia Pennsylvania, which are recovering from an underground coalmine fire - Coalmine... | ecosystem: Environmental > Terrestrial > Soil > Unclassified ...
GGAGAACGACGTCCTCGTGATCTACGTCGAGGAGCGGCCGGCGATCGCTTCGATCGACTTCTCCGGCATGAAGGAGTTCGAGCCCGATACGGTGCGCAAGGTGCTGCGCGACGTCGGCATGGCCGAAGGGCGCATCTTCGATCGCGCGATGCTCGAGCAGACCGAGCTCGAAATGAAGCGCCAGTACCTGTCGCACGGCCTCTACGCGGTGCAGATCCAGACCACCGTGACGCCGCTCGAGCGCAACCGCGTCGGCATCAACATCGCGGTGACCGAGGGCGACGTCGCCAAGATCCGCGGCATCAACCTGGTGGGGGCGAAAGCCTTCTCCGAAAAGGAGCTCCTGAGCGAGTTCGTGCTGCGCACGCCCGGCTGGCTCACCTGGTACACCAAGGCCGACCGTTATTCGCGCGAGAAGCTCTCCGGCGACCTCGAGAATCTGCGCGCCTTCTATCAGAACCGCGGCTACCTCGACTTCTCGATCGAGTCGACCCAGGTCTCGATCACGCCCGACCGGCGCGACATCTACATCACCGTCAACATGGTCGAAGGCGAGAAATACACCGTCTCCAAGGTGGAGGTCTCGGGCAACCTGATCGTGCCGCGCCCGGAAATCGAGAAGCTGGTGCAGCTCAAGCCAGGCGACGTCTTCTCACGCGAGAAGCTCACCGCCAGCACCAAGGCGATCGCCGATCGCCTAGGCAACGAGGGCTACGCCTTCGCCAATGCCAACGCCATTCCCGACGTCGACAAGGAAAAGCGCACGGTGTCCTTCAACATCGTGATCGACCCCGGGCGCCGGGTGTATGTGCGCCGCATCGACATCGCCGGCAATTCGAAGACGCGCGACGAGGTGGTGCGGCGCGAGATGCGCCAGCTCGAAGGCGCCTACTACGACGCCTCCAAAATCCAGCTCTCGCGCCGGCGCATCGATCGCACCCAGTACTTCAGCGAAGTGAACGTCGAGACGGTCCCGGTCGAGGGCAACCCCGACCAGGTGGATGTGGTCTACACCGTGAAGGAACGCCCGACCGGGGCGCTGCTCTTCGGCGTCGGTTTCTCGAGCGTCGAGAAGCTCGCGCTCTCCGCCTCGCTTACGCAGTCGAACATCTTCGGCACCGGCAAGTTCCTGTCGTTCAACGTCAATAGCGGCACCGTGAACAAGGTGTATTCGCTTTCCTACCTCGACCCGTATTACACGGTCGACGGCGTGAGCCAGGGCTTCGATGTCTACAAGCGAAAGACCGACGCCTCGAGCCTCTCGGTCGGCCCCTACGCGACCGACGCGCTCGGCGGCGGCATCAAGTTCGGCTATCCGGTGTCGGAGGTGAGCCGCATCGATTTCGGCGTGAACTTCGAGACGGTCAACCTCACGACTTTCGACAACAGCCCGCTCAGCTATCTCGTCTTCGTGCAGCAGTTCGGCAATCACTACCGCTACGGCGCGGCGACCGCCGGCTGGTCGCGCGACACGCGCGACAGCCTGATTGTCACGCGCTCGGGGACCTACATGCGTGCGAGCAGCGAGTTTGCCGGCGGCGATCTGCAGTACGTGCGCCTCGGCTACCAGCACCAGTACTATTACCCTCTCACGCGCCAGTTCACGCTGCTCGCGGGCGGCGAGCTCGGCATCGCCGGCGGGCTGGGTGACAAACCGTTGCCGTTCTTCAAGAACTTCTTCGCCGGCGGACCCGGCTCGGTGCGCGGCTATCGGCCGTTCTCGCTCGGGCCGCAGGATATCGCCGGCAACGCGGTGGGCGGCAACCGCAAAGCGACCGGCTCGCTCGAGTTCCTGTTCCCGATGCCGGGCGCCGCCAACGACCCCTCGCTCAGGCTCGCGTGGTTCCTCGACGGCGGCAACGTCTTCGCGCAGAGCTTCGAGTTCAACAATCTGCGCTACTCGACCGGGCTTTCGTTCTTCTGGATGTCGCCCTTCGGCCCGCTCAAGCTGTCGTTCGCCCAGCCGCTCAATGCCAAAAGCCAAGACCACATCCAGCGGCTACAATTCACCTTCGGTACCGGCTTCTAAGCAGGCAATGAACGTACTCCGATCTCTCGCGCTTGCGGCGTCACTCGCCAGCGCCGCGGCGCTCGCGCAGGACAAGGGCGCGACGGCGCCGACCGGCAAGTTCGGCTTCGTCAACACCGAGCGCATCCTGCGCGACGCGGTGCCGGCGCAGCGCGCGCAGAAGAAGATCGAAGCGGAATTCCAGAAGCGCGACCAGGAGCTCGCGCGCATCGCCGATCAGCTGAAGCGCATGCAGGAAGACATGGAGAAGAACTCCGTCACCATGAGCGAGACCCAGCGGCGCGCGAAGGAGCGCGACTTCGGCGACCTGAACCGCGACTTCCAGAGGAAGCAGCGCGAGTTCCGCGAAGACCTCAACCAGCGCCGCAACGAGGAGCTCGCGCAGGTCGTGGAGCAGGCGAACCGCGTCATCCGGCAGATCGCCGAGCAGGAGAAGTTCGACATCATCTTCCAGGACGCGGTCTTCGCGAGCCCGCGCATCGACATCACCGACAAGGTGATCAAGGCGCTCGAAGGCAACAAGCCGCCGGCGAAGTGACGCCGCACTAGCTACCGTGGGGCCGCTCACGCTTGGGGAGATCGTGCAGCGCCTCGGCGGCCGCGTGGCGGGCGACCCGCAGACGCTGGTGCACCAGGTCGCTTCGCTCGAAGGCGCAGCGCCGCAGCACATCAGCTTCTTCACCGGCAGCCGCTACCGTGCGCAGCTTGCCGCCACCCGGGCCGGGGCCGTGATTCTCGGGCCGGAGGCCGAGCGGGAAACCACTCTGCCGCGTATCGTGGCGCAGAATCCGTACGCCTACTTCGCGCGGCTGTCGCAGCTTTTCAACCCGCTGGTCGTGCAGGCGCCCGGCGTGCATGCCTCGGCGGTGGTGGCAAAAAGCGCCAAGCTTGGCGCGCGCGTCTCGATCGGCGCCGGCTGCGCCATCGGCGAGCGCGTGACGATCGGCGACGACAGCGTGCTTTACCCTCGCGTCGTGGTGTACCCGGGCTGCAGCATCGGCGCGCGCGCCATCGTCCACGGCGGCGCGGTCATCGGCGCCGACGGCTTCGGCATCGCCGAGGACGAGGGCCGCTGGGTGAAGATCCCGCAGATCGGCGCCGTGCGGATCGGCGACGACGTCGAGATCGGCGCGAACACCACCATCGACCGCGGCGCCATCGAGGACACGGTGATCGAGGAGGGCGTGAAGCTCGACAACCAGATCCAGGTCGGCCACAACGTGCGCATCGGCGCGCATACCGCGATCGCCGGCTGCACCGGCATCGCCGGCAGCGCCGACATCGGCCGGCACTGCACCATCGGCGGCGCGGCGATCATCCTCGGTCATCTGCGCATCGCCGATCACGTCAACATTTCCGCGGGCACGCTGATCTCGCGCTCGATTCTCAAGCCGGGCACCTACACCGGCGTCTATCCGTTCGACGAGCACTCCTCCTGGGCACGCGCCGCGGCGCAGCTGCGCCGCAAAGGAAAGAAAAATGGCTGAGATGGATGTCAACGCGGTGCTCGCGCACCTGCCACAGCGCTATCCGATGATCATGGTCGACCGGGTGAAGGAATGCGAGCCGGGCAAGCGCATCGTCGCCGTCAAGAACGTCTCGGCGAACGAGCCGTTCTTCCCGGGGCACTTTCCGCACCGGCCGATCATGCCGGGGGTGCTGATCCTCGAGGCGATGGCGCAGACGGCGGGCGTGCTGGTGTTCCGCAGCCGCGGCACGATGCCCGACGACAAGACGGTCTACTACTACGTCGGCATCGACAACGCGCGCTTCAAGCGGCCGGTGGTGCCGGGAGACCAGCTGGAGATCGAGGTGCATTACGAGCGCCAGCTGCGCGGCATCAGCAAGTTCACCTGCGTGGCGCGTGTCGATGGCGAGGTCGCGGCCGAGGCAACGATCCTCTGTTCGATGCAGTCGATCGACGAGCAATGAGCACGGAGGTTCACCCGAGCGCGATCGTCGATCGCCGGGCGCGGCTTGCGAGCGGCGTCAGCGTCGGCCCCTGCAGCGTGATCGGCCCGCACGCCGAGGTGGGCGAGGGGACGTGGATCGGCGCCCACGTGGTGCTCGACGGCCATATCCGCATCGGCCGCCACAACCGCATCTTCCATTTCGCCTCGCTCGGCGCTCCGCCACAGGACAAGAAATACCGGGGCGAAGACACCGCGGTGGAGATCGGCGAGGGCAACACCATCCGCGAATACGTCACCATCAACCGCGGCACCGCGCTCGACGTCGGCGTCACGCGCCTGGGCAACGACAACTGGGTGATGGCCTACGTGCATTTCGCGCACGACGTGCAGATCGGCAGCCACACCATCTTCGCCAACGCCTGCCAGCTCGCCGGGCACGTCACGGTGGGCGACTGGGCGATCTTCGGCGCGACCACGCTCGTGCACCAGTTCGTGCACATCGGCGCGCATGCGTTCACCGGCATGGGCACCTACCTGCCGCAGGACCTGCCGCCGTTCGTCACCGCCGCCGGCAACATGGCGCGTCCCTACGGCATCAACAGCGAGGGCCTCAAGCGCCGCGGCTTCTCGCCGCAGGACATCGCCGGACTGAAGCGCGCCTACCGCACGCTTTACCGCAGCGGCCTCGCCCTCGAGGAGGCGCGGCGTGCGCTTGAAGCGCAGGTCGCCGCGTGTGCGCACGTGCGCGACCTGCTGGAATTTCTCGACCGCAGCAAGCGCGGCATCATCCGCTAGGCGGCGATGAAGAAAGCGCTCCGCGTCGGCATGGTGGCCGGCGAAGCCTCCGGGGACCTGCTCGCCGCGCACCTGATCGGCGCGCTCAAGGCGCGCGCGCCGGCCGCCGCGTTCGCCGGCATCGGCGGTCCGCGCATGGCGGCGCAGGGCTTCCAGACCCAGTTTCCGATGGAGAAGCTCTCGGTGCGCGGCTACGCCGAGGCGCTACGCCACTATCGCGAGATCATGGGCATCCGCAAGAACCTCGCAAGAGCGCTGATACGCGAGCGGCCGGACCTCTTCATCGGCGTCGACTCCTCCGACTTCAACCTCGGCCTCGAGCGCCAGCTGAAGGACGCCGGCATCCCGGCGATCCACTATGTGAGCCCGGCGGTGTGGGCCTGGCGCCGCTGGCGCGTGCGGCGCATCGCGCGCTCGGTCAGCCACATCCTGGTCATGTTCCCGTTCGAGGAGCCGCTCTACCGCGCGGCCGGGGTGCCGGTCACCTACGTCGGCCATCCGCTTGCCGACCTGATCCCGCTCGAGCCGCCCAAGCAGGAGGCGCGCGCCGCGCTGCGCCTGCCCGCCGGCAAGCTGATCATTGCGCTGCTGCCGGGCAGCCGGCGCTCCGAGCTCGAATACATGGCGAGCGCCTTCGTGCTGGCGGCACATCGCTTCCGCCAGGAAGTGCACGACGTGCATTTCGTCTGCCCGATGGTGACGCGCGAGACGCGTGAGATGTTCGAGCGCGCGATCCACGAAAACGAGCGCACCGACCTGCCTCTGACGTTGCTTTTCGGGCATTCGCACGAGGCGCTTGCCGCCGCCGACCTCGTGCTGGTGGCGAGCGGCACGGCGACCCTCGAAACGGCGCTTTTCAAGCGACCGATGGTCATCGCCTACCGCCAGTCTCCGATAACATGGGCCCTGATGCGCCAGATGCTGTACCTGCCCTACGTCGGCATGCCCAACATCCTCGCCGGCGAACGTCTGGTGCCGGAGCTCCTGCAGGACCAGGCAACGCCCGCCAACCTGGCCGGCGCGCTCCTCACGCTCCTTCGCGACACGAGCGCGCAGCGCCGCCAGGTGGAGCGCTTCCACGAGTTCCACGAGCTGCTGCGGCAGAACAACGCGCAGAAGGCCGCCGATGCCGTCCTCAGCGTCGTCCAATAGCGCGCTCATTTGCGGCATCGACGAGGCGGGCCGCGGCCCGCTCGCCGGCCCGGTGTATGCCGCCGCCGTGATCCTGGACCCGGCGCGGCGCATCAATGGCCTCGCCGATTCGAAGATGCTGACTGCCGAGCGCCGCGAGGTACTCGCCGCGCGTATCAAGGAGCGCGCAACCGCGTGGGCGGTGGCGTATTCGACCGTGGAGGAGATCGACCGTCTCAACATCTTCCACGCCTCGATGCTCGCCATGCGGCGCGCGGTGCAGGCGCTGGCGGTGCGGCCGGCGGAAGCCTGGGTCGACGGCAACGTGTGCCCGCCGGGGCTGGACTGCGCCGCCAAGGCGTTCGTCGACGGCGACGTGCACCAGCGCCCGATTTCCGCGGCCTCGATACTCGCCAAGACGGCGCGCGATGCCGAGATGACGGCGCGGCATGAGCGCTACCCGCAATACGGCTTCGACAAGCACAAGGGCTACGCCACGCCCGAGCACCTGGAAGCGCTCGGCCGCCACGGCCCCTGCGAGATCCACCGCCGCAGCTTCTACGCGGTCGGCATCTTCTTCCAGGGCGATCTTTTTTCCGCCAACTGGAGCGCGATGGCGGAGGCGCTGCGCATCCGCAGCTACCGCATGTGCTGCGAGGCCATGAAGCTCGCGATGGGCACGGCTCTGGTCGGCGAGCGCGCCAAGCTCGACAAGTTCGACCGCGAGCGCAAGCGCCTGCAGCGCGCCTACGCCGACGTGCGCTCGACCGCCGACGCAGCATCGCACGTCGACCTCGTCGACCAGATGCTGCGCAAAGCGCGGCACGAGCTGCGCTCAAAACGCACCGCTTGATCATCCGCTCGCGCGACAACGCGCGCGTGAAGCGCTGGGCGAGGCTCGCGCGCGACGCGCGCCTGCGGCGTACCGAGGGCCGCGTCATCATCGAAGGCCCGCATTTGCTCGCGGCCGCCGTCGCCGCCGGCATTCAACCGATCGCGGTACTCGCGACGCAGAGTGCGCTCGCGAAGCCGCATATCGCGGCGCTCGCGCGTGACGCCGTGGTGCTCTCGGCCGGCGCCTTCGCCGCCATCGCCGATGCCGAGAGCCCGCCGGGCGTGGCGGCCGAGATCGCCTTGCCCGAGCTGCGGCGCGATGGTCCCTCGGTGTTCCTGGAGGGCGTGCAGGACGCCGGCAATGTCGGCGCCATCATCCGCAGTGCGGCCGCCTTCGGTGCCGGCGAAGTGGTCCTCGACCGGCAGTGCGCCGACCCCTGGTCGCCGAAGGTGCTGCGCGCGGGGCAGGGCGGGCATTTTGCGCTCGGCATCCGGCAGGTAGAGGAACTCGGCGCCGCACTGGCAAGCTTCCGCGGGCGGCTGATCTGTACCGTGGCGCGCGGTGGCCGGGCGCTGCGCGAGGTCGAGCTCGCAGGCCGGGTCGGCTGGGCGTTCGGCGCCGAGGGCGCCGGCCTGAGCGCCGCGGTGCTCGCCCGGGCGAGCGAGCAAGTGACCATCCCGATGGCGCCTGGCGCCGAGTCGCTGAACGTGGCGGCGAGCGCCGCCATCTGCCTCTACGAGGGGTTCTGCCGTCCGCCGGGCTTCTCCGGCTCCTAGTAGATCTGGCGGTGGATCCTGAGCTCGCGCAGGATCGTCGTGGCGATCTCCTCGATCGATTTCGACGTCGAGTTGATGCTGTGGATGCCTTCGCGCCGCATCAGGGTCTCGGCTTCCTCGACTTCGTAGCGGCAGTTGTCGAGCGCCGCGTAGCGGCTGTCGGGCCGGCGCTCCTTGCGGATCTCGTGCAGTCGCTCCGGCGCAATGGTGAGGCCGAAGAGCTTGGGCTTGTGCAGCCGCAGGGCTTCCGGCAGCTTCATGCGCTGGAAATCCTCCGGAATCAGCGGGTAGTTCGCCGCCTTGACGCCGAATTGCAACGCGAGATATAGGCTGGTTGGCGTCTTGCCGCTGCGCGAGACGCCGATCAGGATCACGTCGGCCTGGCCGAGCTCGCGGTGCGAGGCGCCGTCGTCGTGCGCCATGGCGAAATTGATCGCCTCGATGCGCTGGTGATACTCCTTCTTGTCCATCGCGCTGTGCGAGCGGCCGATCGTATGGCTCGACTTCACGCCCAGCCCCGCCTCCAGCGGGTCGATGAACTTCTCGAAGAAATCGAGGAACAGCGCATTCGCCTTGCGCACCACCGCCCGGACATCCTGGTTTACCAGCGTGGAAAAGACGACCGGCTGCCCATTGCCGTTGGCATGCTCGGCCTCGATGCGCGCAAGACAGTCCTCGGCCTTTTCGGTACTGTCGACGAAGGGCAGCGTGACCTGGTTGAACTCGACGCCCTCGAACTGCGTCAGCAGACTATGGCCCAGCATCTGCGCCGTGATACCCGTGCCGTCGGAAATGAAAAACACGGTGCGGCGCTGCGTCATGGTCTCTAAAATACTAAGCCAATGCGCCTAGCATGGCTCAAGGACCTGCGACTTTCGGATCTGCCGCAGGTCGGCGGCAAAAACGCATCGCTCGGCGAGATGAGCGCGGCGCTCGCCGCCGCCGGCATCCGGGTTCCGGGCGGCTTTGCCACGACGGCGGACGCCTTCCGCGAATTTCTCGCCACCGATAGCCTGGCCGAGCGCATCGCCGGGAAGCTCGAGAGCCTCGACTGCGACGACGTCAATGCGCTCGCGGCGTGCGGCAAGGAAATCCGCTCGTGGATCGCCAAGGCGCCGTTTCCGCAGGCGCTTGAACGCGAGATTTTTTCGTTCTATCAAAAGCTTGAGGAACAAACTTCGAGCGACGCATCATTTGCCGTGCGCTCCTCGGCGACGGCGGAGGATCTGCCCGAAGCGTCCTTTGCCGGGCAGCAGGAGACCTTCCTCAACATCCGCGGCGCCGACAACGTGCTGGCCGCTATCAAGCACGTCTACGCCTCGCTCTACAACGACCGGGCGATCTCGTATCGCGTCCACCAGGGCTTCGCGCATGCTGACGTCGCGCTGTCGGCAGCCGTGCAGCAGATGGTGCGGAGCGACCTCGGCGCGGCGGGCGTGCTGTTCACCCTCGACACCGAATCCGGCTTCCGCGACGTGGTCTTCATCACCTCGTCCTACGGCCTGGGCGAGCTCGTGGTGCAGGGCGCGGTGAATCCCGACGAGTTCTATGTCCACAAGCCGATGCTCGAGCGCGGCAAGCCCGCCATCGTGCGCCGCGCGCTCGGCTCGAAGCTGCAGAAGATGGTCTTCGCCAAGACCCAGAGCGCGGGGCACTCGACGCGTACCGTGGAAGTCCCGGAGGCCGAGCGCCATCGCTTCTCGCTCAACGACAACGAGGTTCTCGAGCTCGCGCGCTATGCGGTGGCGATCGAGCGTCACTACGGGCGCCCGATGGACATCGAGTGGGGCAAGGATGGCGCGGACGGCAAACTCTACGTGCTCCAGGCGCGCCCCGAGACGGTCAAATCCAGAAAGCGCGACGTCGAGGAGCGCTATGCGCTGAAAGGCCGCTCGCGCACCCTGGTGAGCGGCCGCGCGATCGGCAACAAGATCGGCAGCGGCACCGTGCGCGTCATTCCGAACGCCTCCCAGATGTCGCGCGTCAAGCAAGGCGACGTGCTCGTCACCGACATGACCGACCCGAACTGGGAGCCGGTGATGAAGCTCGCCGCGGCGATCATCACCAATCGCGGCGGCCGCACCTGCCACGCCGCGATTATCGCGCGCGAGCTCGGCATCCCCGCGGTGGTCGGCACCGGTGACGCCACCCAGCGGCTGAAGGACGGCCAGCCGGTCACCGTCTCCTGCGCCGAGGGCGACACCGGCAACGTTTTCGATGGCCTGCTGCCCTTTGAAGTCTCGAGCCGCGAGCGCGGCGAGCTGCCGCGCATCCCGGTGAAAATCGCGATGAACGTCGGCAACCCGCAGCTCGCGTTCGAATTCGCGCAGCTGCCCAATGCCGGCGTCGGCCTCGCGCGGCTGGAATTCATCATCAATAACGAGATCGGCGTGCACCCGCGCGCCTGCCTCGAGTTCGAGAAGCTCGACTCGCAGCTCAAGCGCAAGGTGGCCGAGGCAACGCGCGGTTACCCCGATCCACGGACCTTCTTCATCGAAAAAATGGTGGAAGGCGTCGCCACCATTGCCGCCGCCTTCTGGCCAAAGCCGGTGATCGTGCGGCTCTCGGACTTCAAGTCGAACGAGTACCGCAAGCTCCTCGGCGGCGAGCGCTACGAGCCGGACGAAGAGAACCCGATGCTCGGCTTCCGCGGCGCCTCGCGCTACATCGCGCCTTCGTTCCGCGAGTGCTTCGAGCTCGAATGCGCCGCGCTGCGCAAGGTGCGCGAGACGCTCGGCCTCACCAATGTCGAGCTGATGGTGCCGTTCGTGCGCACCGTGGGTGAAGCGAAGCAGGTGCTGGCGCTGCTCGAGCAAAACGGCCTCAAGCGCGGCACCAATGGGCTACGCATCGTCATGATGTGCGAGCTGCCCTCCAACGCCGTGCTGGCGGATGAATTTCTCGAGCTCTTCGACGGCTTCTCCATCGGCTCGAATGACCTGACCCAGCTGACGCTCGGCCTCGACCGCGACTCCGGCCTCGTCGCCGAGGGTTTCGACGAGCGCGACGCAGCGGTCAAGGCGATGCTTGCCATGGCAATCCGCGCCTGTCGCAAGCAGGGCAAGTACGTCGGCATCTGCGGCCAGGGGCCGTCCGACCATCCGGATCTCGCGCGCTGGCTGATGGAGCAGGGCATCGAGAGCCTCTCGCTCAATCCGGATACGGTCGTGTCGACCTGGCTGTCTCTCGCCGAGCAGCCGCCCGCGAAGAAGTCGGCTACCGCCTAGCCCTAACGGCTGCGCATAAGGCGCTGCTTCTCGCGGTTCCACTCCCGCTCGCGTTCGTCCGCCCGCTTGTCGTGCTTGAGCTTCCCGCGCGCGAGCGCGATCTCGAGCTTGATGCGCCCCTTGGCGTAGTGCAGGTTGAGCGGGATGAGCGAGTAGCCGCGCTGCTCCACCTTGCCGATCAGCCGGCGGATTTCCTCCGCGTGCATCAGCAGCTTGCGCGTGCGGGTCGGGTCGGGGACAAAGTGCGTCGACACGGTCGGCAAGGGACTGATGTGCGCGCCGATCAGGTAGAGCTCGGCGCCACGCACCATGACGTAGCCATCGCCGATCTGCGCGCGGCCCGCGCGGATCGCCTTGACTTCCCAGCCTTCGAGCGCAATGCCCGCCTCGTAGCGCTCCTCGATGAAATAATCGTGGAACGCCTTGCGGTTATCGACGATGGACATGAAGAATTTTAGTGCATGAAGACGATTGCCCGGTCGGCGATCGTCGAGCATGCGGCCGCCGAAATGTACGCGCTGGTCGACGATGTCGAATCCTATCCGCGCTTCCTGCCGTGGTGCCTTGAAGCGCGCGTGCAGCAAAGCGGCGCGCGCAAGCGCGCCACGCTCACCGTCGGGGTGAGCGGCATTCGGCAGAGCTTCACCACCGAGAACGAGAGCCAGCCCGGCCGCGCGATCGACATGCGCCTCGTCGAGGGACCGTTTCGCCAGTTCAGCGCCGCTTGGCGCTTCACGCCGCTCGGCGAGCGCGCCTGCCAGATCGAGTATTCGATGCGCTATCAGTTCGCGAGCCGCACGCTGGCGAAGCTGCTGGATCCGCTTTTCAACCAGATCGCCGACACCATGGTCGAGGCCTTTACCCGCCGCGCGGACGAGCTGCACGGCTGATGTCGATTTGCCCGGGCGCCGAACGACTATCGGCATGAACCTCAAATACGGCTGGGTAATGGTCGGTATCGGCGCCCTGATGAGCTGCGTCGCGGTCGGCGCCATGATGTCCCTTGCGGTGTTCCTGCAGCCGATCACCCAGGCGACCGGCTGGTCGCGCACCGGCGTCTCCAGTGCCATGACGCTCAACTTCCTCATCATGGGAGCGGCCGGCTTCGTCTGGGGAGCGCTGAACGACCGCTACGGCACGCGCCCCGTGGTGCTCGCGGGCGCGGTGCTCCTCGGGCTCGGTCTGGTCCTCTCGAGCCGCGCCGCGAGCCCGCTGCAATTCCTGCTTTCTTATGGCGTGATCGTCGGCCTCTCGGCCGGCAGCTTCGTCGTGCCGATGATGACGGCGGTCACGGCGTGGCTGCCGAGCCACCGCAGCATCGCGGTGTCGCTCGTCTCCGCGGGCATCGGTGTCGCGCCGATGACCATCTCGCCGCTCGCCGCCTGGCTCCTTGCGAGCCACGACTGGCGCAGTGCGCAGCTGATTATCGGGCTGCTCGTCTGGGTACTGCTGGTCCCCGCGGCGCTGTTCGTGCGGCAGCCGCCGGCCGTGAGGGAGACCCGTTCTGCGGGCATCGCCCCGGAGCGCGTGCGCGTGTCCGATGCGCTGGTCTCTGCGCCGTTCATCGTGCTCGCGCTCACCTTCTTCGCCTGCTGCGCAACGCACGCCGGTCCGATCTTCCACACCATCAGCTATGCGCTGGCGTGCGGCATCCCGACGGTGGCCGCCGTATCGATTTACAGCCTCGAGGGGCTCGCCGGCCTCGGCGGGCGCGTGGTGCTCGGCCTGCTTGGCGATCGCTATGGCGCGAAGCGCGTCCTGATCGCCGGCCTGATGCTGCAGGCGCTCGGCGCCGGCAGCTTTGTGTTCGTGAACCGGCTGCAGGAGTTCTACGCCGTCGCGGCCGTGTTCGGCTTTGCCTACGGCGGCGTGATGCCGCTCTATGCGGTGCTGGCGCGCGATTACTTCGGGCAGCAGATCATGGGCAGCGTGCTCGGTGCGGCCGCCATGGTCTCGAGCCTCGGCATGGCCCTCGGCCCCTCGGTCGGCGGCTGGATCTACGACACCTTCGGTGGCTACTCCTGGCTCTACATCGGCTCGTTCGCGATCGGCCTGGGCGCCGTCGCCATCGCCTTCGCCTTCCCGCCGCCGCGGCTGCATGCTGCGGCGGCTGCGGCGTGATCCGGGTCGAAGTGGTTTGCGCGCGCCGTGAGGGCGCGAACTCGGTAACGGTGCAACTGCCGGCCGGTGCGACCGTGCGTGACGCGGTCGCTGCCTCCGGGCTCTGCGCCGATTTGCGCGCGGTCGGGATCTTCGGCAGGCGGGTGCGCGGCGATGCGCCGCTCGCCGACGGCGATCGCGTCGAGATCTACCGGCCGCTCTTGCTCGATCCGAAGGAACGCCGGCGCCAGCGCGCCGCGCGTCGTCGATAAGACCCTGGGTGCCCGCTTACGCTGGGAAGACGATCGATGCTATTTGCACCACTCCGCGGCTGAGCGCTGTGCGCGCGCCAGCTGATCGGCACGCTGGCTGTCGTCCAGGAAGATGCGCTCGCCGGCTGCGTTCATGGTGCTCACGCGCTGGCCGCTTTCGAGCTGCCGCACGCTGGCGCGAGCCTGCTCGCAGTTGACGCGGTTTTGCTCGGCCTGGGCGCGTTCCTGCGCCGCTTTCTGATCCGCTTCCGCGCGCTCCTGTTGTCGCTTCTGGAACGCCTGCTCCGGTGTCACCGGCTTGTCTTTCCCTGCGGCATCCTTCTTCCCTTCGACCACCGCCGGCGGCGTCGGCGCCGAGCCGCTCGGAACCTTGAGCCGCGTCACGTTGCTTGCGTCCCCGGGCGGCGTGTCGCCGTACTGCACTCTGCCGTTCTGGTCGGTCCATTTGTAGGTCTGCGCCAGCGCCACGCCGGAAAAGGCGAGCGCGAGGAAGATCGCGAGTCTTGTTGTCATGTGCCGTTCAACGCTCAAGCCAGAGATTGGATGACAGTATCGCATTAGCGGCGCGAGCGCTCGTGTAAAATGCCGCTTTGCGAGAAAGCGATTCCATGCGGGTCATCCAGAAGGCGCTGACCTTCGACGACGTCCTCCTCCTTCCCGCCCACTCGCGCATCCTCCCCCGCGACGCCACACTGAAGAGCCGGCTCACCCGCGAGCTCGAGCTGAACATCCCGCTCGTCTCGGCGGCGATGGACACGGTGACCGAGGCGCGCCTCGCGATCGCCATCGCGCAGGAGGGCGGCATCGGCATCATCCACAAGAATCTCAGTGCTGCCGGGCAGGCGGCCGAGGTTGCCAAGGTCAAGCGCTTCGAGTCCGGCGTGCTGCGCGACCCGATGACCATCCCGCCCGACCTGACGGTGCGGGAGGTCATGGCGCTTCAGCAGCAGCACAAGATTTCCGGCTTCCCGGTGGTGAAGAACGGCGGCAAGGTCGTCGGCATCGTCACCAACCGCGACCTGCGCTTCGAGACCGACCTCGACCAGCCGGTGAAGAACATCATGACGCCGCAGAAGAAGCTGATCACGGTGCGCGAAGGCGCGAGCCGCGAGGAAGCGATGGCGTTGATGCATCGGCACCGCCTCGAGCGCGTGCTGGTCGTCGATGACGACTTCACGCTCAAGGGGCTGGTCACCGTCAAGGACATCCTGAAAGAGGTCGAGCACCCCAATGCCTGCAAGGACCCGCACGGCAAGCTGCGCGTCGGCGCAGCAGTCGGCGTGGGCGAGGGCACCGATGAGCGCGTCGCCGCGCTGGTCGAGGCAGGAGTCGATGTGCTGGTGGTCGACACGGCGCACGGCCATGCGCAGGGCGTGCTCGATCGCGTCAAGTGGATCAAGCAGCGCTTTCCACGCGTTCAGGTGGTCGGCGGCAACGTCGGTACGGGCGATGGCGCGAGGGCGCTGGTCGACCACGGTGCGGACGGCGTGAAAGTCGGCATCGGCCCGGGCTCCATCTGCACCACACGGATCGTCGCCGGCGTCGGCGTGCCGCAGGTCACCGCCATCCAGAACGTCGCCGCGGCGCTCGAGAAAAGCGGCGTGCCGCTGATCGCCGACGGCGGCGTGCGTTACTCCGGTGACGTCGCCAAGGCGATCGCCGCCGGGGCGCATGCCGTGATGCTCGGCTCGCTCTTCGCCGGGACGGAGGAGTCGCCGGGCGAAATCGAGCTCTACCAGGGCCGCTCGTACAAGTCGTATCGCGGCATGGGCTCGCTCGGCGCGATGCAGAAGGGCGCTGCGGACCGCTATTTCCAGGACTCCGACATGAACGTGGACAAGCTCGTGCCGGAAGGCGTGGAGGGGCGCGTGCCCTACAAAGGCAGCGCCATCGGGGTGATCCAGCAGCTCGTCGGCGGCCTACGCGCGAGCATGGGCTACACCGGCTGCGCCACGATCGACGACATGCGCACGCGCACGCAGTTCGTCGAGATTACCGCCGCCGGCATCCGCGAATCGCACGTGCATGATGTGCAGATCGTCAAGGAGGCTCCCAATTACCGGGTCGAGTGACGCAATCAGCCTAGAGGCCGGCTGAAATGCAGCATCAGAAGATCCTGATCCTCGACTTCGGCGCCCAATACACTCAGCTCATCGCGCGGCGCGTGCGCGAGGCGAAGGTGTATTGCGAGATCCATCCGTGCGACGTGAGCGACGCCTTCGTTCGCGAATTCGACGCGAGCGGCGTGATCCTTTCCGGCAGCCACATGTCCGCCTATGAAGAGTCGACCGGCCGCGCGCCGCAGGCGGTGTTCCAGCTCGGCGTGCCGGTGCTCGGCATCTGCTACGGCATGCAGACCATGGCGCAGCAGCTCGGCGGCCGCGTCGAGCCGGGCAAGGTGCGCGAATTCGGCTACGCCGAGGTGCGCGCACGCGGGCACACCAAGCTCTTGGATGGCATCGAAGACTTCCGCACGCCGGAAGGCTTCGGCATGCTGAAGGTGTGGATGAGCCACGGCGACAAAGTGGTCGAGCTTCCCGCCGGCTTCAGGCTGATGGCTTCCACCGACGCCTGCCCGATCGCCGCCATGGCGGACGAGTCGCGCGGCTTCTACGGCGTGCAGTTCCATCCGGAAGTGACGCACACCCGTCAGGGCACCAAGATCCTGCAGCGCTTCGTGCGCGGGATCTGCGGCTGCCGCGGCGACTGGAACATGCCCGACTATGTCGGCGAAGCGGTCCAGCAAATCAGGAAGACCGTCGGCCGCGAAGAGGTGATCCTCGGCCTCTCCGGCGGCGTCGATTCCTCGGTCGCGGCCGCGCTGATCCATCGTGCCATCGGCGATCAGCTCACCTGTGTCTTCGTCGACCACGGTCTCCTGCGGCTGAACGAGGCGCAGCAGGTGATGGACACGTTCGCCGAGCACATGCATCTGAAGGTGGTGCACGTCGATGCTTCGCAGCAGTTCTTCACCGCTCTGCGTGGCGTCGCCGACCCGGAAGAGAAGCGCAAGATCATCGGCCGCCATTTTGTGGACGTGTTCCAGCGCGAGGCGGCGAAGATCCGCAATGCCAAGTGGCTCGCGCAGGGGACGATCTATCCGGACGTGATCGAATCGGCCGGCGCGAAGACCAAGAAAGCGCAGACGATAAAGTCCCACCATAACGTTGGCGGTCTGCCGGAGACGCTGCATCTCAAGCTCCTCGAGCCGCTGCGCGAGCTCTTCAAGGACGAGGTGCGCGAGCTCGGCCTGGCACTCGGTCTGCCGCGCGAGATGGTGTTTCGCCATCCGTTTCCCGGCCCGGGACTCGGCGTGCGAATCCTGGGCGCGATCGAGAAACCTTACGTCGAGCTGCTGCAGCGCGCCGATGCAATATTCATCGACGAGCTGCGCGCTTCCGGCTGGTACGACAAGACGGCGCAGGCGTTCGCGGTCTTCCTGCCGGTACGCGCCGTCGGTGTGATGGGCGATGGGCGCACGTATGAGCACGTCGTCGCCCTGCGCGCAGTGCAAACGACCGATTTCATGACCGCCGAATGGGCGCCGCTACCGCACGAGCTGCTCGCCAGGATTTCGAACCGCATCATCAACGAAGTGCGCGGCATCAATCGTGTGACTTACGACATCTCCTCGAAGCCGCCGGCGACGATCGAGTGGGAATAGTCCTTGCGACGCGCTAGTACAGTATTTAACGTTTCGTCGTATGGCGAGTCGCGCGTCCCGTGGCTTCACGCTGATCGAGTTGATGATCGTGGTGACGGTCATCGGCATCCTGGCGAGCATTGCGATTCCCGCCTACCAGAACTACACCATCCGGGCGAAGATGTCGGAGGTGGTCCTCGCGTTCAGCAGCTGTCGCGGCGCCGTAACCGAGGTGTATCAGGGTGGCGGCAACGGCGCGCCGGGCGCGAACAATTGGGGCTGCGAAAGCGCGGTGGCGACGACCAAGTACGTCGGCGCAGTGTCGACGACCGACAACGGCATGATCTCCATCACGGTCCAGAGCCTGGGCGCGCTCAGTGGCCAGGTCGTCACCATGACCCCGCTGGCGAGTGCCACCGTAACCGCCGATGTGACCACCGATATGGGCAAGGGCATCTATGGATGGCGATGCGGCGCCACCTCGGATGGGACCACCGTCGATCCAAAGTACCTGCCGGGCAGCTGCCGCTCCTGATTTGCTTCACCAGTGACTAGCACGGACCAGCTGCATATGCGCCGGGCGCTGGAGCTCGCGCGCCGCGCGGAGCAGGACGGCGAGGTGCCGATCGGCGCCATCGTGACGCTCGCTGGCGAAATTATCGGCGAAGGCTGGAACCGGCCGATCGCGGCGGTGGATCCCACGGCGCACGCGGAGATCCAGGCGATGCGCGCCGCGGCGAGAAAGCTCGGCAACTATCGCCTGAGCGGCGCGGAGCTCTATGTGACGCTCGAGCCGTGCGACATGTGCGTCGGCGCCATGTTCCACGCGCGCATCGCGCGCTGCGTGTACGGCGCAACCGATCCGAAAAAGCTCGTGCTGAAGAACCAGGTCGCCATCCAGGGCGGCGTGCTCGCGCAGGAATGCGGCGATCTCCTCAGCCGCTTTTTTGCCGCACGCCGATGAAGATCGAGATCGACGCCGCCAAGCAGGAGCTGCGGCTTCTGAACGGCAAGCGCGTGGTGCGACGCTACCCGGTGTCGACGGCGAAGCGCGGACTCGGCGAGAAGAACGGCAGCCTTTGCACGCCGCGCGGGCGCCACATCGTGCGCGCGAAGATCGGCAGCGGCCAGCCCGTCGGAACGGTATTCGTGCGCCGGCGGCCGACCGGCGAAGTGTGGTCGCCCGAGCTGCACGCCAAGTACCCGGGGCGCGACTGGATCCTGACGCGGATCCTCTGGCTTTCCGGCTGCGAGCGGGGGCGAAACCGCCTGGGCGATGTCGATACGATGCGCCGTTACATCTACATCCACGGCAGCCCGGACACCGCCGAGATGGGAAAGCCCGGCTCCATCGGCTGCATCCGCATGCGGAATAACGACATTGCCGAGCTGTTCGACCTCGTGCCGCCGTATACGGCTGTCGAAATTACAGAAGGCAAGGCTTGACGCACTGCGTCAGGCATTCGAAATGGTTGCCCACGCCGCTCTGGCGGGACTACAGTAGGCGCGCAAAGCCCACCATCGAGGAGAGGAAATGATCCGTCTATCCATCAACGGGAAGACGCAGAACGTCGATGTCGACCCGAATACGCCGCTGCTCTGGGTGATCCGTGAGTATGTCGGCCTCACCGGCACGAAATACGGCTGCGGCATCGCGCAGTGCGGTGCCTGCACCGTGCACATCGACGGCGCGGCGGTGCGTTCGTGTTCCTTCCCGGTCAGCGGCGCCGCGGGCAAGAAGATCACCACCATCGAAGGCTTGGCGCAAAACGGCAAGCTCCACAAGGTGCAACAGGCCTGGCTCGAGCACGATGTGCCGCAATGCGGCTATTGCCAGTCAGGCATGATCATGGCCGTCGCGGCGCTGCTGAAAGAGAAGCCGAAGCCCACCGACGCCGACATCGACGCTGCGATTACCAACATCTGCCGCTGCGGCACCTTCCAGCAGGTGCGCGAAGCGATCCACATGGCAGCCAACGCTGCCGCCCCGAAGGTTTAGGGAGGACGCCATGCAAATGAATCGCCGCACCTTCATCGTCTCTTCCGCCGCCGTCACTGGCGGACTGGCCCTCGGCTTTCGCTTGCCTTTCGGGGGTCCGAGCATCGCGCGCGCGCAGGACGGCTCGCCCGAGGTCGGCGTCTGGGTCGCAATCGCACCCGATGACACCGTGAACATCCGCGTGGTGCGCTCCGAGATGGGGCAGGGCACCATCACCGGCCTTGCGCAGCTCGTCGCCGAGGAGCTCGAGTGCGACTGGTCCAAAGTGCGCATCGAATATCCAACGCCTGGCGAGAGCGTGAAGCGGAAGCGCGCCTGGGGCGACTTCTCCACCGGCGGCAGCCGCGGCATCCGCGAATCGCACGAGTACGTGCGCCAGGGCGGCGCCGCCGCGCGCGTGATGCTCGTCCAGGCGGCGGCCAATCAATGGAAAGTGCCGGCCTCCGAGTGCACGGTATCGAAGAGCGTAATCACGCATGCGCCCTCGAAGCGCCGCACGAGCTATGGCAAGGTGGCCGAAGCCGCCGCGCAGCTGCCGGTGCCGAAGGACGTGCCGCTCAAGGATCCGAAAACCTGGAAGATCGCCGGCAAGCCGATCAAGCGGCTCGATACGCGCGACAAGGTGAACGGCCGCATGGTCTACGGCATCGACCTCAAGATGCCCGGGATGCTGAACGCCGCGATCAAGGCCTGTCCGGTGTTTGGCGGCACGGTTAAAAGCTTCGACGCCGCTCAGGTGTCCGGCATGCCAGGCGTGCGCAAGGTAGTACAGGTGGGCGACGACGCGGTCGCCGTGGTGGCCGACAAGTGGTGGCAGGCGAAGACCGCGCTCGACAAGCTGCCGATCGTCTGGGACGAAGGCGAGAACGCCAAGGTCTCGAGCGGCACGATCGCGGAGATGCTCAAGGCCGGCCTTGACGCCGACCAGGCGTTCGTCGGCAACAAGAACGGTGGCGATGTGAAAAGCGCGCTCTCCGGCGCGGCGAAGCGCGTCGAGGCGGTGTACGCGTATCCGTTCCAGAACCACGCGTGCATGGAGCCGATGAACATCACCGCGCGGTACACGCCGGACAAGTGCGAGGTCTGGGGGCCGACGCAGAACGGCGAGGGCGCTTTCGCGGCGGTGCTGGATGCCTCCGGCTTGCCCGCCGACAAGGTCGATGTGTACAAGACCATGCTCGGCGGCGGCTTCGGCCGGCGCGGCGCCTATCCGAACGATTACGTGACGCAAGCCGTGCTGATCGCGAAGCAGATGCCCGGCACGCCGATCAAGCTGCTGTGGTCGCGCGAAGAGGACATGCTGCACGGCCGCTACCACCCGGTGATGCAATGCAAGCTGGTGGGCGGTCTGGATGCGAACGGCAACCTGAGCGCGCTGCACATGCGGCTCTCCGGCCAGTCGATCCTCGCTGCCGTGCGGCCGCAAGTCGTGCAGGAGCAAAAGGGTCGCGACCCGCTTTCCTTCCAGGGCGTCTTCGAAACCGGCGAGCACGCCTTCACCTACGACGTGCCGAACCTGCTCATCGACCATGCGATGCGCAACACGCACGTGCCGCCGGGCTTCTGGCGCGGCGTGAACATCAACCAGAACGCGGTGTTCATCGAATGCTTCATGGACGAGCTCGCGGACGCGGCCGGGCAGGATCCGCTCGAGTTCCGGCGCAAGCTTCTCGGCAAGAGCCCGCGCGCGCTCGGTGTGTTGAACGCGGTGGCCGAGAAGATCGGCTGGGGCAAGCCGGCGCCGAAAGGCGTCTATCGCGGCCTCGCGCACCTCAAGGCCTTCAACAGCTACGTGGCAGGCGCGGCCGAGATCTCGGTCAGCGACGGCAACAAGGTCAAGATCCATCGTATCGTCGGCGCTACCGACCCCGGCTATGCGGTGAACCCGGCGCAGATCGAGCGCCAGGTGGCAGGCTCGTTCGTCTACGGCCTCTCGGCACTCTTCTTCCAGGAGTGCACGGTGAAGGACGGGCACATCGAGCAGACGAACTTCCACGAGTACAACTCGATGCGCATCGCGCAGATGCCGAAGGTCGAGACGGTCCTGCTGCCGACCGGCGGCACGGTCTGGGGCGGTATCGGTGAGCCGACGATCTGCGTCGCCGCGCCAGCCGTGCTGAACGCGTTCTACCGCGCAACCGGCAAGCGCATTCGCAGCGTGCCGCTCAAGAACCACGGGATTGAGCTCGTGTGATTGGTTGGACGCTCGTGCTGTTACTGCTGGCCGGTGCACGAGCCGATGAAATACCGA
>Ga0070741_10008279_pt1 | contig 20969 bp, 21 predicted proteins | sample Coa_R1_4_FD_66440 | JGI IMG/M metagenome (GOLD analysis project Ga0070741, IMG submission 66440) | Surface soil microbial communities from Centralia Pennsylvania, which are recovering from an underground coalmine fire - Coalmine... | ecosystem: Environmental > Terrestrial > Soil > Unclassified ...
AAAAAAATCAACCCATTTTTCGCCATGAAAGCTGTTGTTTTTCACGATATCGGCAAAATCCAGATCGACGAGGTGCCCGAGCCGCGCCTGCAACAACCTTCCGACGCCATTGTGCGCCTCACCGCCTGTGCGATTTGCGGCACCGATCTCCATTTTGTGCGCGGCACGATGAGCGGAATGAAGCCGGGGACGATTCTCGGCCACGAAGGCGTCGGAGTGGTCAAGGAGGTCGGCTCCGACGTCCGCAATCTGCGCGTCGGCGACCGCGTCGTCATTCCGTCCACCATCGGCTGCGGCACCTGCTCCTATTGCCGCGCCGGTTACTTCTCACAGTGCGACAATGCCAACCCCAACGGACCGCAGGCGGGAACGGCATTCTTCGGCGGACCGAAGGACAGCGGTCCCTTCGACGGCCTGCAGGCGGAGTACGCCCGGATTCCATTCGCCAATGTCGGCCTGGTCAAACTGCCGGAAGAAATCAGCGACGATCAGGCCATCCTCGTCTCCGATATTTTTCCCACCGCCTACTTCGGCGCCAAGCTGGCGGAAATCACACCGGGCGGCACCGTGGCGGTCTTCGGCTGCGGGCCGGTCGGCCAGTTCGCCATCGCCAGCGCGCTGCTTCTCGGCGCCGGACGCGTCCTCGCCGTCGATACAGTTCCTTCGCGCCTGGAAATGGCCCGTGCCCAGGGCGCCGAGGTGATCGATTTCAATGCCGAGGATCCGGTGGAGGCGATCCGCCACCTGACCGGCGGCATCGGCGTGGACCGGGCGATCGATGCCGTGGGCGTCGACGCGATGCAGCCGCACGCGGGGCCGGCGGCGGAAAAGGCGCGCGCCCAGCAAGAGGAGTTCAAACAAGAGGTGAAAATGATTGCGCCGCGTCAGCGCCCGCAGGGAAAAAACTGGATGCCGGGCGACGGTCCTTCGCAGGTCTTGCAATGGGCGGTGGCGGCTGTCGCCAAGGCGGGGACGCTGGGCATCATTGGGGTGTACCCGCTGTCCGCCCGCCATTTTCCCATCGGCGAGGCGATGAATCGCAACCTCACGATCAACATGGGCAATTGCAATCACCGCCGGTATATTCCCGATCTGCTCGGCTATGTGCGGGCCGGCCGGATCGATCCCCTCCAGGTGTTGACCCAGCGCGAGCCGCTGACTTCCGCGATCGACGCCTACCGCGCGTTCGACCTGCGCGATCCCGGCTGGATCAAGGTGGAGCTGACGCTGGATGGAAATTCGGCGTCGACCTTGCCGGCGGCCCTGGAGGCGGAGGTAGAAGGAAGCGTACGCTGAAGGACCGCGACCGCGCCCCGCCGGAGAAGCAGCGCATGGGATTTCCCGGTGCAACTTTCCGGCAGACCGGATGGCGCGGCCGGTTGCGCGCAATTCCCGATGACGCAGCTTGCCCATCATGAAAACTGCCACGACCCATAAAAAAGGACGCCAACCGCGCCGCTGGTCCGCCCGCGTCACCCGGACGAGTCACGCCATGGACCTCAAGCCGGGCGTGTTCACCGGCACCGATCCGAAAAAAATCGCGGCTTCCCTCAAGCGCTCGGCGGAAAGCAGCACGCATCGCAAAACCAATCCCTACCGTTCGGCCTTGTCCATGGTCACCTTTTACCTCAACCGGGGCGGCCGGAATCTTCCGAAAAGCAAGAAAGCCGTCCTCGAGCGGACCAAGCTCGAGCTGAAGCGCCAGTTTGGTCGCGACTAACCAGCCCGCCGATCATGGCCGATGAGCATGTACCGCCCAGTCCGGTGGAGCCGGGAACCGTCTCGCGACGTTCCTTTCTCAAGCGCGCGGGACTGACCGGGCTGGCCCTGGCCGCACCCGCCCTGCCCCATCTCCTCGCTGATTCAGGCGAGGCGGAGCCGAATCCCGTGAACGAAACCTCCTCCGAAAAAATTCCTCTCAGTTTCACCTTGAACGGGGTGAAGCAGTTGATCCGCGTCGAGCCGCGCGCCGTTCTCCTGGACGTGATTCGCGACCAACTGCAGCTGCCCGGCACGAAAAAGGGCTGCGATCACGGCCAATGTGGCTCCTGTACGGTGCTGGTCAACGGCCGCCGTGTGGCCTCCTGCCTCACCCTCGCCGCCAGTCATGACGGCGACGAGATCACCACCATCGAAGGACTGGAAAAAAACGGCGAACTGCATCCCATGCAGGCGGCCTTCCTCGACTGCGACGCCTTCCAATGCGGTGCCTGCACGCCCGGCCAGATCGTCTCGGCGGTCGGCCTGCTCAACGAACCGGTCGGCGACGATGACGCCTCCGTCCGCGAGGCGATGAGCGGCAATCTCTGCCGGTGTGGCGCCTATCAAAACATCCTTGCCGCCATTCAGCGGGCGCGGCGCCAAACCTCCGCCTGAACCCATGCGCGATTTTTCCTACAGCCGCGCCACCACCCTCGCCGAGGCGCTTTCCCAGCACCAGGCCTCGGCGGAGGCCGCCTATCTCGCCGGCGGCACCACCTTGATCGACCTCGTCAAACTCGACGTAATGCAACCCGCGCGGATGGGCGACATCCACCGCCTCGGCCTGACCGCGATCGAAAAGCTGCCGGATGGCCGGTGGAGGATCGGCTCCATGGTACGCAACAGCGACCTGGCCTGGCATGCGGAAATGCGAAGGGAATTTCCCGTGCTCAGCGAGGCGCTGCTGTCCGGCGCCTCCGCCCAGCTGCGCAACATGGCGACCACCGGCGGAAACATCATGCAGCGCACCCGCTGCCCCTACTTCCGCGACACCTTCTGGCCGTGCAACAAGCGCCAGCCCGGGTCCGGCTGCGCCGCGCTCGACGGTTACAACCGCAGCCACGCCGTCCTGGGGGTAAGCGACGCCTGCATCGCCACCCACCCGTCGGACATGTGCGTGGCGTTCGCCGTGCTGGATGCGGAGCTCACCCTGCAAGGGCCCGGTGGCGAACGCACCCTCCCGTTCCGGGATTTTCATCTCCTGCCCGGCACCACGCCGGAAAAAGAGCACGCCCTGGCTCCGGGGGAAATCATCACCGCCGCGACGGTTTCCCCGCTGCCGGCCGGGACGCGCTCCTGCTACGTCAAGTTGCGCGACCGGCAAAGCTATGAATTCGCGCTGGCCTCCGCCGCCGTCGTCCTGCACGTGGCGGGGGGCAAAATCGACGAAGCCCGCGTCGCCCTGGGCGGCGTGGCGACGAAGCCGTGGCGCGTGCCCGCCGCCGAGGCCGTGCTACGCGGCGCCGCTCCGGAGGAGGGGGTTTTCCGGCGCGCGGCGGATACCGCGCTGCAGGGCGCGCAGCCGCGGGTCTACAATGCCTTCAAAATCGAACTGGCCAGGCGGGCGGTGGCGCGGGCGCTCGCCACCGCCGCAACCGGCCAGCCCGCCTAACCCGCCGCGGCCATGAGCAACACCGACGTAAAAATCATCGGCTTGGGCGTCAACCGGGTGGACGGTCGTGCCAAAGTGACCGGCCGGGCCAACTATGCCGCGGACAATTATGCCGAAGGCCTGGTCCATGCCGTGGGCGTGTTCAGCCCCGTCGCCTCCGCGCGTATCACTAAATTGGATACAGAGGCGGCCGAGCATTCCCCGGGCGTCATCGCCGTCCTCCACCATGGCAACGCGCCCAAGCTTTACCGCAGCCCGAACAAGATGGCCGACGGCAATCGCGTCGGCGAGGTGCGTCCGCTTTTTGAGGACGATAAGATTTATTATGCCGGCCAGTTCGTTGCCGTCGTCGTGGCCGGCACTTTCGAGCAGGCGCGGACCGCGGCGCGGCTCGTGCGGGTGGTTTGCGCCGAGGACCCTCCCGTCCTCGCCATTGCCGACGGGGTGAAAAAACACGACCTGCGCGTCAAAAAGGATTCGCCCGACAGCAAACGCGGCGATCCCCAACGGGCGTGGAGCGAAGCGCCGGTCCGCCTCGAAGCGACCTACGTCACGCCGGTGGAGGTGCACAATCCCATGGAGATGCACGCCTCGGTCGCCCAGTGGAAGGGAGACCGGCTGGAAACCCACGAATCGACGCAGTGGGTCGTCGGACAGCACAAGGCGCTGGCCAAGATGCTCGGCCTCGCCCCCGAGAACGTGACGGTCTACTCGCCCTACATCGGAGGGGGATTCGGCGGAAAACTTTTCCTTTGGCCGCACACGCAGGCCGCGGTGGTGGCGGCGCGCGCCACCGGCCGCCCCGTCAAACTCATACTCGAGCGCAAATCTGAATTCACCACCGTCGGGCACCGCCCGGCCACGCAGCAGCGTTTCCGCATCGGCGCCACGTCCGACGGCCGGCTGCTGGCCCTCCAACACGACACCCTCGCGCACACCTCGATGGTGGATGAATTCCTCGAGGACTGCGGCGAGACCACGCTGTCCCTGTACCATTGCGCCAATGTTGCCGCCACCCACCGTATGGTCCCGGTCAACGTCGGCACGCCTACGGCGATGCGCGCCCCCGGCGCCGCCTCGGGGACCTTCGCGCTGGAAAGCGCCATGGACGAGCTGGCCGCGACGCTGAAAATGGATCCGATCGAACTGCGCCTGCGCAATTTTGCGGAGCGGGATGAGCACGAAAACAAGCCCTGGTCGAGCAATCATCTGCGCGAATGCTACCAGATCGTGAGCGACCGCTTCGGTTGGAAGCGGCGCAATCCCGAGCCCGGCTCGATGCGCGACGGCTCGGCCGTTCTCGGTTGGGGCTTCGCCGCCGCCAGCTGGCCGTCGGCGCGGAAAAACGCCGCCGTCCGCGTCGAGTTGCGCGCCGATGGAACCGCCCGCGTCAGCTGCGCCACCCAGGACATCGGCACCGGCACCTACACGGTGGTGGCACAGGTCGCCGCCGAAGTCACCGGTCTGCCGCTGGAGAAGATCGAAGTGGCGCTGGGCAACAGCGCTTTCCCGGAGGGCCCGATCTCGGGAGGATCGATGGCCACCGCCACGGTCGTTCCCGCCGTCGCCGAAGCCTCCCGCAACGCGCTGGAAAATCTGCGCCGTGCCGCCACCTCGGCCGGGGCGCCGTTTGCCGGACAAGACGAGAAAAAGCTGGCCTGGCGGGACGGCGCCCTCACCGCCGGCGAACGCCGCGCCACCGTCGCGGAAATTCTCGCCTCGCAGCGGCTGGCCAGCGTCGACGGCGAAGCCCGGGCCGAGCCGGATGAGAAGTCGAAGCAATACACCTTTCAGACCTTTGGGGCGCATGCGGTGGAGGTGCGCTGTGATCCGGCCATCGCCCGGGTGCACGTCTCACGGGTGGTCAGCGCCTTCGATGCCGGGCGCGTGATCAATCGCAAGACCGCGACCAACCAGATCGAGGGCTCGCTCATCATGGGGATCGGCATGGCCCTGATGGAGGTCTCGGTCCTCGACCCGCGTAATGGCCGGGTCATTACCGACAACCTGGCCGACTATCATGTGCCGGTGCACGCCGACGCGCCCGAAATGGACGTCACTTTTATCGACCGGCCGGATCCGGAGATTGGGGAGTTCGGCATGAAGGGCGTGGGCGAAATCGGCATCACCGGCATCGCCGCCGCCGTGGCCAACGCCATCTATCACGCCACCGGCCGGCGCGTGCGCGACCTGCCGATCACGCCGGACAAGTTGCTCGCCTGAGACAACGGCGTCGCCGGGTTTTTGACCTACCTGAAAAAGGGTGCAGCGCCCGATGGCGGCGGGAGCGGCCGACCGCTACACTGGCGGTCATGAATGCTTCACCCTCAACCCCAAATTTTATGATGAAGATGATTGAAATGATGCTGCAGACCCATCCCCGGGCAGACACGGCGCAGACGGCGGAGCGCGCGGCGGTGATCGATGCGCTGGCGGTCTGCGCCCAAGCCTGCGGCATTTGTGCCGACGCCTGCCTGGGCGACAGTTTGCATCTCGACGCCCTGCGCCCCTGCATCCAGGCGAGCCTGGATTGCGCGGACGCATGCGGCACGACCGCGCGCCTGCTCAATCGGCCGGTGGGAATGTGGAATGCTCCGCTGCACGTCGCTCAGTTGCACGCCTGCGCCGTGGCCTGCCAGCTCTGCGCCGACGCCTGCGACGCGTGGGCGGACGAGCACAGCCATTGCCGGATCTGCGCCGAAGTCTGCGCGCACTGCAAGGAGCAGTGCGAGCTGCTGCTGGTCGAACTCGCCTCCGCGGAGACCCAAAACTCGGAAGAGGCGGCTTTCTCCTCCTGAACTTCCGGGAGCGGAACCCGTCTTTCCGGCAGGAACCATCCTGCGAGGCTTGGCGGAGGTTCCCCCGCCGTCCTACGCCAAATCCCTACGCTTTTTGCCTGAAAGCCCCCGTACCGCCGACCGCACCAAAGGGAAATTTTTCCTGTCTGAAAGCGGCTATGAAAAAAAACGTTCCCATCCTATTAAGTTTGTTGGCCCTCGGCGGCGCCCTGGCCTCCCTCCCTTCCGGCTGTGCCGGCACGCCGACCAGTGACAGCACCGGCGAGTACATTGACGACAGCGCGATCACCGCCAAGGTAAAGAGCAAGCTGATCGGTGACGAGACGGTGAAGGCACGGGAGGTCGACGTGAACACCTTCAAGGGCGTGGTCCAGCTCAGTGGATTCGTTGATACTCCGGAGCAAAAGAGCCGGGCCGCCGAACTGGCCGCCTCCATTCCCGGAGTCCGCAATGTGCAGAACAATATCGCGGTGAAAACCGCCGCCACCCCTTGACCGCACCAGGCCGGCCGCCGCTCCTCCTGGCGCGTTCACACCCCGACGGTGGCTGAAGTCTTTTTCGGCCGGCCGCGTCGCGGCCGGCCGGACGGGGACGGCACAATCTCACGCACCACCTCCGCCGGCGACTTATCGGCGCGCAAGCCGAGAAAGACCGGCTGGCGCAACAACCCCTCCTCCGTCCATTCCGCAAAGCGCACTTCGCAGACCAGTTCGGGACGGACCCAGGTCACTTTTCTCATTTCCGCCGCGGTCATGGCCTGCCCGTGCGACTGTCGCGCCATGGGCAGATTGGAAAAGGGGCATTGCCCGGCCACCCGCGGCATGAAATCCTTATGAAGCGAGGCCAGCAGGGCGTGATCGAAGCCGGAGCCGACCTTTCCGGCGTACATCAACCTGCCGTTGTCATAATAACCGATGAGCAGGGCGCCAAAATGGGTCCGGCCGCCGCGCGGCGGAGTGAATCCGCCGATGACAAATTCCTGCGCGTTGGTCACGCGGCATTTCACCCAGCGGCCACTGCGCCGGCCCGGCTCGTAGGGCGACCGGCTCGCCTTGGCCACAATCCCCTCCAGGCCCCGGCGGCGGACTTCGCTTAAAAGTTCCGCCGGCTCGATGGTAAACACCGGCGAGAGCCGCAGCAGCGAGTCCCGCGCCGCGCCGAGGAATTTTTTCAGGGCGCGTTGGCGCTTTTCGATCGGCTCGGCTAGCAGCCACTTTCCATCAAGGCGGAGCAGATCGAAAACATAATAGTAAATGGGCGGGCGCTCGCCCCGCAGCTCGCGCTGCTGCAGGAGCTGGAAACGGGAGATTCCCTCGCGATCGAGGGCCACGATCTCGCCGTCCAGCACGGCATCGCGCTTCCCCAAGTCCCGGAGGGCGCCGACGATTTCGGGGTAATTTCCCGCCAGCGAACGGTGATTGCGCGACCACAACGCCACTTCCCCGCCGTGCAATACCGCCAGGGCGCGGTAGCCGTCGAATTTGATTTCGGAGCGCCACGAACCGGCCGGCACCGTTGTCACCCCCAGCGCCTTCATCGGCTCGACAAATCCGTCGCCGCCGCGTCCGGCGGTTTCCACCCCATCCGCCGGGCCCGGACCGCCGGCGATTTCTTTTCCGGCCACCGGTGAGCGGGTGGACCGCCTGACACGGGAAGCGCGCGGGGCCATGACGAAACTCCGCGGCAAATCAGGCCACTTTTTTGGCCGCCGGGCGGCCCCGGCGCCGCCGGCCGCCCGTCTGGTCGAGGCTCTTCTGCAAAACCGCCGCCAGGTCGATGACGTTGGAGGGCTGCTTCCGCCGTCGTGGTTCCGCCGGCAGCGGTCGGCCGCCGCTCTCAATCTTCCGATCGATCAAACGCATGAGCGCCGAGCTGTAATCGTCGGTATACCGGCTCGGGTCCCATTTCTCCGTCATCTGCGCGACCAAGGCGGACGCCATTTCCACCTCCTTACGGCCGGGCGCCTTGGCCTCGGGAATTTTCAGCGCGCCGCTGTCGATCAGCTCATGGGCAAAATGCATCAATTCCAGAACGAGGGTCTTGCCGTTAGGCTTGAGCGCGGCCAGATGCTGGCGGGTCTTGATCACCACCTTGGCGATTCCGGTCTTGCCCGTTTTGGCCAGCACGTCCCGAAGGAGAACATAGGCGCTCGCCCCGCCGCGCTGCGGTTCCAGATAATAGGGGCGGACAAAGAATATCGGATTGATCTCCCGCAGCTCCACGAAATCCACGATGTCGACGGTCTGGGTCGCCTCCACGTCGACGCGCTTGAAGTCCTCGTCCTTCAGGACGATGAACCTCCCTTTTTCATATTCGTAGCCCTTGACGATCTGGTCCCAAGGGACCTCCCGCCCGTCGATCTCGGCCACCCGCTTGTAATTCACCGGGCTCAGATCGCTCGCCCGCAAGAGCCGGAATTTAAGCTCTTCGTTTTTCGCCGCGGAATAAAGCGACACAGGAATATTAACGAGACCGAAACTGATCGAGCCTTTCCAAATCGCACGCATAAGAGAAGCGGCGTGCAGGGCGTGTGCCGCTTCTCCCCGGGAAAATTACCGAGCGCAAGACCTTGCGCCCCAGCCGGATCAGACCCCGCGTCCCGGTGGCGCGAAAAATAATTACTTGGCTCATGCAAACCGCGCCTTCCGCGCCCGGGACGAGCTGCAATCTGCAGCGCCATGGCCGCACCCCCGCCGTCTGCCCCAGTCATCAGATCGAAAGGGCTCCGATGGCGCGGCGGCCAAAGCGGTCTATTGTTGCCCGATGAAAAACATCACTCCACCCATCAAGGGCAAAATCTTCGTTCATGGCCGCGGTATCGGCCCCGTCTCGGCCGACGCCATCGAACGCCGGGCTTGGGAAATTGCCCGGATCGAGGGACACCACGCCGTCAGCCCCGATCACCGGCGGCAGGCGGAAGAGGAATTGACCGGCGCGGCGCTGCCGCCGACCGCCAACGACGATTTGGAGAGTACGGATTCCCTTTCGCGCGATCCCAGTGATCCGCCGGTCGAGCGCGGGGTAGAAAGTCCCACCCATGAAGCGCCGGATGAGCAGAAAGCCGCCGAGCGCCTGGTCGAGGAGGGTGTGGAGGAGGCGCAGCACGAGCAAATGCTGGAAGCCCGCCGATGGGAAAACTCCTGAAACTTTTCCCATGACGCCGTCCCAAGATCGTCACGAGAAGCTGGTGCAACGTGAAACCCATGTGGTCAACGTCAGCAAGCGCACAACCAAGGTGAACATCCTCATGGCGGTGGGCATCGTGGCGTTCTTCATCGCCACCGCGGTGGTGGTGGACTGGATCTGGAAGCATCCCCGCGAAACCACCAACAGCGTTCATCAACAGGTGAAACAGCCGTGAGCGTCGGCGGGATCGCGGGAGTCCGCCCGGGCTGAAAAGTCCAATTTCGCCCGATACCGAAAGTTGGAAGCCGCAATTAACCTTTATTTATGCCAAAAGAAGCTGCCATCAAACGGGCGCGCAAAGACGCGCGGGAAGGCAAAAGGCCGACCACTCAGGCGGGTGAGTTTATCCGCGAAGAAATGCACCGCTTGAAGGAAGGGAGCGGCAACGTGCGCTCCCGCCGGCAAGCGGTCGCCGTCGGCCTCTCCGAGGCGCGGCGCGCCGGCGTGAAGCTGGGCACGCCGCCCAAGGGAAAGACCTCCGAAGCTACCCGCAACAAGGCTGCGCGGGACACCGCCGTGGCGGAGGGAAAAATCAAACCCTCCCCCTCTCGTTCGCGCGGGGCCAAGAAGGCCGCCAAAACCCGCAATCGCCGCGCCGCCTGAACCTTTTTCATCCCGGAACTCAACAGAAAGGATAATCATGAATGAAGAGCTGACAGGAAAAAAAGTCGCCATCCTTTTGACCGATGGCTTTGAACAGGCGGAGATGGTCCAACCCCGCGAGGCGCTGCAAAAGGCCGGCGCGAAAACCGAGCTGGTCTCGCCCAACGACCGGACCGTCACCGGCTGGGCCGAAAAAGATTTCGGCGATTCCTTCAATGTCGACGTGCCGCTAAAAAAGGCCAATGCCGACGAATATGACGCCCTGCTCCTGCCGGGCGGCGTGATGAATCCGGACAAGCTCCGCACCCTTCCAGCAGCGGTGGAGTTCGTGCGCAAGTTCTTCGAGGCAGGCAAGCCGGTCGCCGCCATCTGTCACGGTCCGCAGCTGCTGATCGAAGCGGAGGTGGTGCGCGGACGGAAACTGACTTCCTTCCCTTCCCTCAAGACCGATCTGCGCAATGCCGGCGCCGAATGGGTGGATGAGACCGTGGTGGTGGACCAGGGGCTGGTGACCAGCCGCCGCCCGGCCGACATTCCGGCATTTAATGAAAAGATGATCGAAGAATTCGCCGAAGGCGTTCACGCTGGCCAGCGCCGGTGATGGCGCCTTCCCACCGCATTCCCCAGCCGCGCCTTTCCGGCGCGGCTTTTTTTTAGCGGGAGTTTCCGCCCGAAGAATTGTTGCCGCCGCCCGCCGGCGGAACGGCCTCCGCCTTCATGCTGTGCTCCAGGCTTTCGGGCAGCGGCCGCACGAAGCCGTGCCGGCAGAGCGTGACGAAGGCACCCCATAAACCGACGTTGGTGTTGCCAAACTGGCCGGAAAAAGGAATGCGCGACGCCACCTGGTTACGCGGCGGATTCTTGAACAGGTTGACCAGGCCGCTGACCAGCGTTTGCCAGAGTTTCTGGCCGAGGCTTTTCTGCGCGAGGTCGGTAAACTTCACGTCGGTGAAAAAAGGCTTGGCGTAACCCTCGTAGCGCCCGTCGCGCGCGGCGACTTCAGCATAGATCCGAAACCGGCCGGAAGCAACGTCGACGTCGCCGTAGGCGCGCAGAAACTCGTTCAGGGCCGGCAGGGAGACGTTCTCGAAGCGCAGCGCCAATTCGAAATGCGGCTGCGGCGCCAACGGTTCGGCCTGGCAGGTGACGTGCAGGTGCCCGTGTCCGATGGAATCTCCGTCCAACGTCAGGCTGGCGGGAAATTTCTTGCCAGGGGTGTCTTCGGGCCGGTTGCGCAGGCCGGTGGCGAGCGCCTGCAAGTTATCGATATAAATGTCGACCTTCGGATTGACCGATTCGTCCACGTAATGCACCCGGCTGCCGGTGATTTTCACGTAGGTGATGTCGAGGGGAAAGATGGACCTGACCGTGTCCTGCCAGCGGCGGTCGGCATCGAGCTGGCTCTCCTCCCGCGGCGGCGGACCGCCCTCCTTGCTCGCGGAAGGGGATGGCGGCTGACCGGCCTTGACGAAATTCACCGAGGCTTGGTCGACGGTGACGTTGCCGAGGATTCGGCGGTGGAGGAGTTCCCGCCAGGCGAGCCAGAAATCGATTTCGCGCGCCGAGAAGAACGGCCGGCTCCGCGAACCATTCCGCTTCACGATCTCGACTCCGTTCAGAACATAGGCGCCCCTCCAGAGAGCGACGTGCACCTCCTCGACCCGGCCCTGGTAGCCAGGGATCCGGTCCAGCCGGCGGTTGATCGCCCAACGCAGGACAAAAGGCAGCGCCACCCGTGCCGCCGCCAGGACGACGATGAGGGAGACGACGGTGATGAAAAAAATGTGGGAAAACCGCCAGGCCCGGCGGAAGGAGCCCCGCAGCGCGCCTTCCTTTTTCTGCGCCCGGCCCCGGTCTTGTACGGCAACAGCCATGCCGATAAATTAGCATCGGGGCGGTCGGCCGCGCATCAGGAGACGTACGGGCCAGGGCACCGTGCCGTCTTCCAGCGCCCGCATCCGGTCGGCCTCAGACCGGCCAGCCACGGCGGGAACCAGCCGCCGGCAAAGCGGACGATGGGGAGTGGCATGGATTCGTTTTTCCACCGCTGGCCCGGTTCCCTCGTCCGCCTCGGCGTTATGGCCAAGCAGACGGTGCGGGCATACTTTGCCGACAATATTTCCCGGATGGGTGCAGCCCTCGCCTTTTATACCACGGTCGCGGTCGCTCCGTTGTTGATGCTCGCCATCATGGCGGCAGGAATCTTTTTCCGCCAGGACGCGGCCCGGCAGCATGTGCTGAGCGAAATTCAGCAGTTGGCGGGCGCCGACGCCACCCGCGCCCTGCAAATGGTGGAACCGCCGATGGGAAAAAAGACGGCGGCGACGACGGCGTGGATAAGCGTGGCCATTTTCGCCTTCGGCGGGTTCGGCGTCTTCACCTATCTGCAGGATGCCTTGAACGACATCTGGCATGCACCGAAGCATCCGGACGAGCCCTGGCTCGTCACGCTCAAGCGGCGCCTGTTTTCCTTCGGCACCGTCGTCGGCACGAGTTTCATCATGCTGGTCTCGCTGATCCTGAGCACGGCGCTGACCTGGCTCGGCCAGCACGCGACCCGTTGGGCGGACTGGCCGCCCGCTTTCTGGGAGGGGGTAAATTTTGTTTTTTCGTTCGGCGTGGTCACCTTTCTTTTTGCCATGATGTTCAAACTGCTGCCGGACGTGCCGGTCCGTTGGCACAACGTCTGGGTCGGCGCCGCCATCACCGCGCTGCTTTTCGACGCCGGCAAAACCGGTCTGGGCCTCTACCTCGCGCATACCCGGATCATTTCCTCCTACGGCGCAGCCAGTTCGATCGTGGCTCTCCTGCTCTGGTGTTACTATGCCGGGCAGATTTTTCTCATCGGAGCCGAGTTTACCCGCGTCCATGCCGAGACACGCGGCGGCCGGAAGGCGCCCGGCTCCGCTTAGAGGCCGCCGCCGGGCTGGACGAGGGGATTTCCCCGGCGCGGTCCGAACGTGTTTTCTCCGGCCCGAAAGCCGTAGAAATTCCTTGGTGCACAATCCATCGCCACATTTCGCGTTTCGTCCGATGGGCGGCAAAGCCCGCCGGGGTTAACTTAAGCCGCTATGAATACAAAACCAGTATCTCCCCGCGGCCTCGCGCGACTTGTCGCGATCGGTCTGCTCGCCGTCGGACTGCCGACGGCGAAAGGTCAAACCACGCCGCCACCCTCGGCTTCCGGCGGCAATACCGCCTCCTCGAGCAGTAGCTCCGATTCCCTCACCTACGGCGAGCGCCGCTTTATCAAGAAAGCGGTGGAAAGCAGCGCACAGGAAGTACAACTGGCGCAGCTCGCCGGAGACAAGGCCAGCAACAGCGCCGTGCGGATGTATGCGCTGCACATGGTACCCGAGCACGAGCAGCTGGATAGCGACCTGCAAAATCTTGCCCGCGAAAAAGGGGTCGATATCGATACGAGCAAGACCCAGGGCCACGAATACAAAAGCCTGGCCAAGGAATCCGGCGCCGACTTCGACAAGGCCTTCGTCAAGGACATGGTCAGCGACCATGAGGACGTGGTGAAACTGTTCGAAAGGACGGCCAACGAAGCCAAGGATCCCGACATCCGCGCCCTGGCGAACAAATACCTCCCCATCCTCCTGCAGCACTTCGACCAGGCCAAAAACCTGCGAAACTCCGTGCAATAGTCATTCCGCAAAAGCGGAATAATTACGGCCAAAAAGCGCCGGGTCCTGAGAGCAGACCCGGCGCGCTTAAAGCCGAAAACCGACGGGAGGGACGCCGTAGTTAATGCGGCGCGACGCAGCCGACCAGTTCCGGTTCCTTCGTGGCCGGTTTTTCCATCGTCTGATGTTTTTCCGGGCGCTGGTCCCTCCGGAACGGCGGCAGCTCCACTGTCTGACCGGTCTCGGCCGCGCGGAAGATTCCCTCGATCACTCGCAGGTCGGCCAGCCCTTCCACACCCGACGGTTCCGGCTCCTCCTCCTTGAGGATGTAGTTCGAAAACGCCTCGATTTCCCCGCCGAATTGATCGGTGTGAGGAAAATTTTTCTCCTCCGTCTTTCCCTCGAGGGTGACAAAATGCCGCGCCGCCTGGGCATATTCGAAAGCCGGGTCCACCGCAATGCGTCCCTTGGTGCCGACCAGCTCGTACCGGCCGGTGTGGTCGGCGCCGAAACTGACGGTGAAGGTGGCGGTTATGCCGCCAGGAAAACGCAGAATGGCTGAGACCGCCTCCTCTACCTCTTCGAAGCGCGACTCCTGGCCGCCGATCATCACCGCGGAAACCTCGAACGGCTCGCTTCCGATCATGTAACGCGCGGCGTTGATGCAATAAGTGCCGAGATCGTAAAGCGGACCACCGCCGCGCTTCCAGTGCAGACGGATGTTGTCGCGGTCGGAAAGATTGTAAGTGAAAGTGGAGCTGAAAATCCGCGGCTCGCCCAGCTTGCCGGAGCGCACCAGCTCGATCGCCGCCAGATTGGCCGGCTCGAAATGCAGCCGGTAAGCCGTCATCAGCTTCACTCCCTGCCGCTCGGCGGCACGGATCATGGTTTCCGCTTCGCGGGTGGTCAGCGCCAGCGGTTTCTCGCACAGCACGTGCTTGCCCGCGTCGATCGCGCGCAGGCAGCAATCGGAGTGCATGTCGTTCGGCAGGGCGATATAAACGGCCTCGACCGATTCGTCCTTCAGGCAGTCGTCGAACTGGTCGTAACTGAAGCCGTTGGGAATTTTGTATTTTTGCTTAAGCTTGGTCAGCTTTTCGTCATCGCCGGAAATGAGCGCGACCAGCTCGGAGTTTTTGGCCTGGGCAAATCCGGGCAGGACCGCGGCCTGGGCGATATAACCGAGCCCGATTAAGGCGTAGCGAACCTTCCGCGGCTGGACTTTGGCAGTGGAGGGAGAAGAAGTTGATTTTTTCATGGTGGAAAAGGTGACTGGTTGGCGATCCGCGCCGGCGCCACACGGCCGGCCGGATCCAAGCCGGCGCTCGCGCCGGCTTTCCGGGATAAAAACGTGCTTCCGCAGCGAACCGCGGAAGCACGGATTGAGAAAGCAGACCGTTCAATCGCGATAACGGCCGCGGGACTCGTCGTCGTAGTAGTCGGAACGCTGGCCGCCGTGGCTGTGGCGACCGCCGCGTGAGGCGATTTCACGACGCTGCTCCGGATCCATGGCAGCGAAGCCGCGGCGTCCGCCGCCCTGCGAGTAGTGACGTTCGTCCTCGTCGTACTCTCCCCGCCCGCGTGAGCCGTAGTCCTCGTCATAATCGGACCGGCGGCCGCCATGGCTGTGCTGGCCACCGCGCGAGGCGACTTCCCGCAGATCCTCCGGGTCCCAGTGGGAGAAATTCCCGCCGCTGGCCCGGCCGCCGCGTGACGCGACTTCGCGCAGGTCGTCACGGTCCCAATTGGCAAAATTGCCACTGCTGGACCGCCCGCCACGCGAGGCGACTTCCCGCAGGTCGTCTGGATCCCAGTGGGAGAAATTCCCTCCGCTGGCCCGGCCGCCACGTGACGCGACTTCGCGCAGATCGTCCCGATCCCAGTTGGAGAAATTGCCGCCACTGGCCCGCCCGCCGCGCGAGGCGACCTCGCGCAGATCGTCACGGTCCCAGTTGGCAAAATTCCCTCCGCTGGCCCGGCCGCCCCGCGAGGCCACTTCCCGGCGATCCTCCGGATCCCAGGAGGCAAAACCCCGGCGGCTGCCGCCGCCGCGATAATCGCCCTCGTCCTCTTCATATTCACCGCCGCGTCCCCCATGGCTATGGTGGCCGCCGCGGGCGCCAATTTCCCGCCGCTCTTCCGGATCCATCGCCGCAAATCCACGGCGGCTTCCCCGGTAATTTTCGTCTTCATCGTAGCGGCTTCCACGTCCGCTCGTATATGATGTCCTTGGCATAACCTAATCCTTTCTTTTCTCCGGAAGGTTGTTTGGCGCACCCGGGTTCCGGTTCTCCCGAGTGCCGGCTGTCGCCGATCACGACGACGCCTCACCGTACCATGCGCTCCATGGCCGCGCTACCGAGTGCGATTACCCTCTCCAGTATCGTCGATTTTTCCGGCACTCACATGGAGTCGTTTCCTCGGCGACAGGTGGAAAGATTTTCTTTTGCGGTTTGGCAAAGAACCGCACGGTCGCGCCGGCTTTTTTGGATGCGCATCTATCCTCCGGTGGCCGACCGGTGCGTCGATCAGCAGCCGGCTCGATGGCGACGGCGACGCGGCCGGTTTACATTCGGCACGATGAAAACCATTGAGATGCTCACCGGCGAACTGGCGCCGACGTTTGGCGCGCTGGTCCGCCACCGGCGCGCGACGCCCCACTTCCGCGCCGACCCCGTGCCGGCGGAGGTGATTGACATTGCCCTGACGCTGGCCGCGGAAGCGCCCTCCGGCTTCAACTCCCAGCCGTGGCGGTTCCTCGTCCTGCAGAATCCGGACCAGCGCGCGGCCCTGCGCCGGGCTGCGTTGGACCAGGCAAAAATCACAGAGGCTCCCCTCGTCATCATCGCCTTTGCCCAGCGCGAGGGCTGGAAGGCGCACTTTGAAGAAATCCTGCGCGAAAAAGCCCGGCGGACTGGCCAGGACGGCAAAAACGTCGAGTCGATAAAAAACGGGGCGCTCGATTTCATCGGCAAGCTGCCCGCCGCGGCTTGGCTCAACCGTCACGTTATGATCGCCTTCACCTACCTGATGCTGGCCTTCGAAGCCCAGGGCTGGGATACGGCGCCGATGGAGGGCTTCGATGCCGATGCCGTCCGCCGGACATTTTCGCTGCCGAAGGATTCCGAGGTGATCGCATTGCTCGCCGTTGGCCGCGCCACCACACCGGATACACCGCATCCCGGCCGGCTGTCCGTCTCCGAGATCGCCTTTGCCGAACGAATCGGTGAACCGTGGATTCCGTCGACGGCGGAAACTCGGTCGGCCGGATCTCCCTAAATTTCCGCGTCCACTCCGCGCGGTTTCCAGTGCAGCTTTGTGATCTGGGGGTAAACGGCCAGCTGTTGAACCAGCCGCGACGGCAATCCGAGCCCGTTGGAGCGGTCGCGCCAGGACACTTTCCAGCGTAATTCACGCTGACCGCTCTGGGGCAAAAATGTCACGGCGGCCGCCCGCACCGTCAGACCGGCGGCAGTGAGCTCGGCCTTGATCGTGTCGTCCGGCGGTCCATTGGCCTCGACGGCAAGCTCGAGCATGGCCAATTGGTTTTGCGGAAGGCGGTTTTCCACCCCACGGAGCACCCAGAGAACAAACAAGGCCAGCGCCACCGAAATCAGGCCCAGCCGATCGTAGCCGGCGCCGATGCAAAGGCCGATGACGGTGACGAACCACAACGTCGCCGCCGTCGTGACCCCCTGCACCAAATTACCGCGGCGCAGGATGGTGCCGCCGCCGATGAAGCCCATCCCGGAGAGAATTCCCGTCGGAAAACGCAGCACGTCCGAACCCGAAGGCAGGACATGCGCGGCGAGCAAAAAATTCGCCTCCACCATCGAGACCGCCGCGGCCAGGCCGACCAATACGGTGGTGCGCAGCCCGGCCGGCCGGGCGCGCACTTCGCGGTCAAGTCCAATCAGGGCGGAGACGACGAATGTCAGCACCAGCCGCCAGGCGACATCAAACCATTCCACCTGCAGCGGCATGCTGATCGGTACTGCGATAAGAAAGAATTCGTCCGGCCCGTGTAAGTATTTTCCGGGCCGAACGGTCACCGCCCAAGGTCAAGCGGCGGCTTTCTCGTTTCACTCGTCCGACGAGCGGACCGACTCCTCCTCCTCCTCGCCTCCCGCCGCCTTCGCTTCCTCGTTGATCGCTTCCGACAGCTCGGTCAGCTTCTTGTCGGTTTCTTCTTCTTCGTCGAGTGTCTCCTGCAGGAGGGACGAGATTTCCTCCTCTTCCAGCGTATCGGCGAAGGCACGGGCCGTGCCGTAAGCGGCAATTTCATAATGCTCGACGCGTTGGGCCGCGCCGATGAGGTTGGCATCGCGGATGGGGTCGGGCGCTTCGCTGTCAATCGCCTCGGCGCCCTCCTCAATCAGTCCCTTCATCGCTTTGCAGGTTTTTCCCTTTGGCGTGGCCTCGAGAATTTTCAGCGCGCGGTCGAGTCGCTCGACGTGACCCTTGGTCTGCTCGAGGTGCTCCTCGATCCCGGCTTGGAGTTCTTCGTTGCTGGCCGCCTCGGCCATTTTTGGCAGCGCTTTCACCAGCTGGGTTTCGGCGCTGTAGAGGTCTTTCAGTTCGTCAATGAGGAGGTCTTTTAAGGTGTTGAGAGAGGGCATGATGATTAGAATTAAGGGTTGAGATTGAAGGTTTCAGCTGTGGCTGGAAAAACAACGAGCCCAACTTAACCGATTCGAAACAAACCACCATGGGGCGGACTCCGGTTTCTTTACCCCGCCGGTCCCGGGCTCCCTGCCCTCGTGCATCCTGCGGAAAAAAGGCCCGCGGTGGTGGGCGGCTCCTCGACAATTCCAAGGGCCTGCCGCAGTGGCGGGGAAATAGCAAAACAGAGGAACCCTCTCGGCCCGGAAGGTCTGGTAAATCGGCTGCAGCCGATTTTTTCCGATTATTATTTTCCGCTCCTTTTTCTTGATCATTGCGTCTGGCAGCGCAAGGCGCCAGCTCTTCCCTTTTCATCACGCCATTCTGTCCCAACGGGCTCGCCATGAGACATTCTCCCTCCACCGAAAAACCTCCGCCCACGCTCGAGCGCGAGTCCAACCGCGCCGCCCGCCAGCCGGACCGCCCGGTCCCATCGGCCGCACCGCCGCGCCGGCGACGCGTGGCTTATATAGTGATTGTGACGACGATCTTGCTGCTGGCCGGCATTTGGCGGTTGAACCACCGCCCGTCGGCCGGACGCGGCGCCGGCGCCCAGGCCCGCGGCGGTGGACGGTTCGGATTCGGCATGGCCGGCCCCATGCCGGTGATGGTTCAGCCGGCGGCCAAAGGTGATCTCCATCTTTATCTCAACGGGCTGGGCACCGTCACACCGACGGCCACCGTCACGGTCCGGACGCAAATCAGCGGACAGTTGGTCCAGGTCGCCTTCACCGAAGGCCAGACCGTGAAGCGCGGGGATCTCCTGGCCTTGATTGATCCCCGGCCGTATGAAGTCGCCTTGCAGCAGGCCAGCGGGCAACTCCAACAAGCACAGGCCCAGCAACAGCAGGCGCAACTCGACCTGCAACGTTATGAGCAACTCGCCCAGCAGGACTCGATTTCGAAGCAGCAGGTGGACACGGCTCGCTCGCAGGTGAATCAGTATGCCGGCGCGATTGAGGCGGACGAGGCGGCCATCCACAGCGCCCAGCTGAACCTTGCCTATTGCCACATCACCGCGCCGTTCGACGGACGCGTCGGCCTGCGCCTGGTCGATCCGGGAAACTATGTCACGCCGGGCGACGCCGGCGGCCTCGTTGTTCTGAGCCAGATGAAGCCGATCACGGTTCTCTTTTCCCTGCCGGAAGACGACATCTCCCAGGTGGCCGCCCGCCTGCACAGCGGGGCCGCCCTGCCGGTGGAGATTTATGATCGCGCCCAGACACGCAAGCTCGCGACCGGAACGCTCACGTCGATTGACAACCAGATCGATTCCACCACCGGCACCTTCCGCCTGCGTGCCACGTTCGACAATTCCGACGAAAGTCTTTTTCCGAATCAATTCGTCAACGTCCGGTTGCTCGTCGACACCGACCGCGATGCCACGGTCATTCCCACCTCGGCGGTCGAGCGCGGCCAGCAGGGCACTTTTGTTTATGTGGTCAATGCCGACAGTACGGTGAGCGCCCGCACGCTCACACTTGGCCCGAGCGAAGGCGAACGCGTGGCCGTGCTCGCCGGGCTTGCCCCGGGCGAACGGATTGTGGTGGACGGCGCGGACCGGCTGCGCGACGGCGCCCAGGTCATCGTCCAGGGTTCCGACGGGAACACGACGCCAGGCGAGCGCAGGTCCGGCCGCCGGCGTTCGGGAAGCGAAGGCGAAGGATCGGATAATCCGGACCGGTCCGGACCGCGCTCGAGCGGCAATTGACCGCAAGGCCACGCCACGCCGCCGCTCCGCGATGAATCCTTCGCGAACGTTCATTCTCCGTCCGGTCGCCACCACCTTATTCATGGTGGCGATCCTCGCCGTCGGTCTGGTCGCCTACCATTTCCTGCCGCTTTCCGCCCTGCCCGAGGTCGACTATCCCACCATTCAGGTCCAGACCTTTTATCCCGGTGCCAGTCCGGACGTAATGACCTCGTCCGTGACCGCACCGCTCGAGCGCCAGCTCGGCGAAATGCCCGGCCTCAAGCAGATGTCCTCCACCAGTTCGGCGGGCGCCTCGGTCATCACCCTGCAGTTCGACCTCGATCTCAGCCTCGATATCGCCGAGCAGGAGGTACAGGCGGCGATCAATGCCTCGGGCAATCTCCTGCCCTCGGACCTGCCGGCGCCGCCGGTCTATGCCAAAGTGAATCCCGCCGATGCGCCGGTCCTGACCCTCGCCCTCACCTCTCGCACCCTGCCGCTCACCCAGGTCGAGGACCTGGCCGATACCCGCCTGGCGCAAAAAATTTCCCAGCTGCCCGGCGTCGGCCTGGTCAGCATCGGCGGCGGCCAGCGGCAGTCGATGCGCATCCGGGTCAACCCGCGCGCCCTCGCCGCCGCCGGTCTCAACATCGACGATCTCCGGACCACCATCAGCAACGGCAACGTCAATACCGCGAAGGGAAATTTCGACGGACCATCCCGGGCCTACACGATCAACGCCAACGACCAGCTCAGGTCGCCCGACGAATACCGCCGCCTGATCATCGCCTACCGCAACGGCGCGCCCGTCCGCCTCGGCGATGTCGCCACGGTCGAAGACGCGCCGGAAAACACCAAACTCGGGGCCTGGGTCAACACCACCCCCGCCGTCATCCTCAACATCCAGCGCCAGCCCGGCGCCAATGTCATCAAGGTCGTCGAGGGCGTCCAGGCACTGCTGCCCGCGCTCCAGACTTCCCTGCCCGCCTCGGTCGATCTCGCCGTGCTCACGGACCGGACGA
>Ga0070741_10008280_pt1 | contig 20960 bp, 17 predicted proteins | sample Coa_R1_4_FD_66440 | JGI IMG/M metagenome (GOLD analysis project Ga0070741, IMG submission 66440) | Surface soil microbial communities from Centralia Pennsylvania, which are recovering from an underground coalmine fire - Coalmine... | ecosystem: Environmental > Terrestrial > Soil > Unclassified ...
CGTTGCATAGCGCTTCACCAGCAGCCAGAAGGCCTGTCGCGTCATCGCCGTGTGGCGCGCGGTCAGGAACACGGCGTCGCTCTTGGCGCTGCCCGCGAGTTGCGGACGCCCTTCGCGCAGGTAGGTCCTGAGCGCGGCGAGCGCCTCCTCGCCCAGCGGCACGAGACGCTCCTTGTCGCCCTTGCCGATCACGCGCACCACGCCCATGTCGAGCCCGACCTGCGACAGCTTGAGCCCGACGAGCTCGGACACGCGCAAGCCCGTCGCGTACAGGGTTTCGAGCATGGCCTTGTCGCGCATGGCGTGCGCCGAATCGCCCGTGCATACCTCGAGCAGCGCTTCGACCTGCGCTTCCGAGAGATTCTTCGGCAGGCGGCGCGGCAGGCGCGGCGCGCGCACGCGCAGGGTGGGATCGCTGTCGAGCGTGCCTTGCTGCAATTGCAGGGCAAAGAAACGGCGCAGTGCGGACAGGCGGCGCGCGATCGAAGTCGCCTTGCTGCGGGCGCGAAACTCGTCCGCGAGGAACGACTCGACATCGGCGCGCTGCGCGCACAGTAGATGCGAGCCGCGTGCCTCGAGCCAGGCTGCGAACCGGGCGAGATCCTGGCGGTAGCTGTCGAGCGATGCCGGCGCAAGACCGTCCTGCAGCCAGACCTGGTCGCAGAAGGCCTCGATCAGCGACGAGGCGTCACCGCGGGGAGGGTCGGTCTTCATCTCGATGCGCATCAGGTCAGGCCGAAACGATAGCCCTCGTGCGCGAGCAGCCAGCGTTTGATCGCGAGCGGGTCGCCGCTCGACGCGTTCATGAACCCGCCGAGCACGCCGCGGCTTCCGACCACGCGATGGCACGGTATCACGAGCGCGATCGGGTTCGCGCCGCACGCGCCGCCCACGGCACGCGGCGCGCTGTGCACGACGCGAGCGAGCTCGCCGTACGTGCGCGATTGTCCGACCGGAATGGCGGAGATGGCGTCCCACACGCGGCGCCGGAAGGCGCTGCCGCGGGCATCGAGCGGCAGCGTGAACGCGAACTCCGGGTCCTCGAGATAGCGCTCGAGCTCGCGCACCGCGCGTTCGGCAACGCGGTTGGCGGCGGCCATCTCGCGATGGCTGCGCGGCAGATACTCGATGCCGGTCACGCATCCCTTGTCCGTGCGTATGCCCAGCATGGCAAAGGGCGCAAGCACCGTGGCGTCGAAGGAGGGCTCTTCGTGCATCCGGGTCAGCCGAGCTTCATGTGCTGCGGCAATATCGTCACGAGCTGTGGGAAGAACCAGATCAGGAATGTCGCGATGATCATCAGATAGAACATGGGAAGGGTGTTGCGTGCGATCCACGTGATCTGCTTGCCGGTCATGCCCTGCAGCACGAACAGGTTGAATCCCACCGGCGGCGTGATCTGCGCCATCTCCACCACCAGCACGACGAAGATGCCGAACCACAGCAGATCGATGCCCGCGGCCTGCACGGTCGGCAGGATCACGCCCATGGTCAGCACGACCATCGAGATGCCGTCGAGGAAGCATCCCAGAATGATATAGAAAATCATGAGGGCCACCACGAGCAGGAAGGGCGAAAGGCCGAGGCTCGTGATCCATTCGGCGAGGTGGCGGGGCAAGCCGATGTACCCCATCGACAGCGTGAGGAACGCGGCGCCGGCGAGGATCAGCGCGATCATGCAGTACAACCGCGTCGCGCCGAGCAGGCTCGCCATGAACGTGTCGCGATTGAGCGAGCCCTGGGCGAGCGAGATCACGAGCGAACCGACGACGCCGAACGCCGCGGCTTCCGTGGCCGTGGCGACGCCCGCGTAGATCGATCCGAGCACGGCTGCAATCAACAGCATCACCGGGATCAGGTGCCGTGACGCATACAGCTTTTGAGCAAAAGTAGTGTGCTGCCCGATCGCCGGCACCGCCTGGGCATTCAGCAGCGCCCACACGACGATGTAGCCCGAGAACAGCAGCGCGAGCAGCAGGCCCGGAATGATCCCCGCCACGAAAAGCTGCGCGATCGATACATTCGCCGTCACGCCATAGACGATCATGATGATCGACGGCGGGATCAGCAGGCCCAGCGTGCCTGCGCCGGCGAGCGTGCCGACGGTGATGTCCTCGGGGTAGCCGCGGCTCTTGAGCTCCGGCAACGTCATCTTGCCGATGGTGGCGCAGGTCGCGGCCGACGAGCCCGACACTGCCGCGAAGATGGTGCAGCCGATGATGTTGGTGTGCAGCAGGCGTCCGGGCACGCGCTCGAGCCAGGGTGCCAAGCCGCGGAACATGTCCTCCGAAAGCCGGGTGCGAAACAGGATCTCGCCCATCCACACGAAGAGCGGCAATGCCGTCAGCGTCCATGACGACGCCGAGCCCCAGATCGTCACCGCCATCGCATCTCCCGCGGGGCGCGACGAAAACAGCTCCATGGCGATCCATGCCACGCCGGACAGCGCAAGGCCGATCCACACGCCGCTTGCGAGCAGGCCGAACAGCGAGACGATCAGCAGCGTGGTGATCAGCGCGTCCATGCTACTCGTTGTGCAGCGCTTCGGCCGGCATGGTGGGAGCGCGCGCGCCGCGCCATTCGCGCACGAGCTCGTCGACAACGGCGATGAACAGCACGATCGCGCCGAGCGCCATCGACAGCTGCGGCAGCCACAGCGGTGTCGCATCGTTGCCCGTGGAGATGTCGTGAAAATCCCACGATTGATAGGAAAGCCGCACGCTGTAGAACGCGAGCAGGCCCGCGAGGATGCTCCCGGCGAGCAGGGCCCACAGCTCGAGCCCGCGCCGCACGCGCACGCCGGCATGCTCGAGCAGGAGGGTCACGCGGATGTGCTCGCCGCGCTTGAACGTGTGCGCGAGCGCGAGGAATCCCGCGGCCGCCATGCAGTAGCCCGCGTAGGAGTCCGTCCCGGGCAGGTGGAAATTGAGATACCGCTCGCCGATGCCGATCAGCACCATGGCGAGCGTTCCCACCAAGAACAGCGCCGCCACGAGGGCGGCGGCGTCATAGAGCGTGTCGAGCGCGCGACGCAGCGTCATGATGCCGAGAAAGCGCGCGCGGCCGCTGTTGCGCGCATCACATCTGGCGATACGCGTCGATCACCTTGCGCCCGTCCTCGCCGGCCTTGCGCAGCCATTCGGCGAGCATGAAGTTGCCGACCTTGCGCAGATCCGCCGTGAGCTGCTCGGAGGGCTTCACGATCGTCATGCCGTTCTTGCGCAGCTGGTCGAGATACCAGGCGTTCTTTTCCTGCGAGACTTTCCACCCGCGCGCCTCGGCATCGGCGGCCGCCTTGAGGAGCGCAGCCTGGGTCGGCTTGTCGAGCGCGGCGAACGCCTTCTCGTTCGCGATGATCGCGTTCTTCGGAAGCCACGCCTGGGTGTCGTAGAAGTTCTTGATGTGCTCGTAGGTCTTGGAGTCGTAGCCTGTCGCGCCGGACGACATGTACGAATCGATGACGCCGGTGGCAAGCGCCTGCGACACTTCTGCAGCCTGCACCGTCACCGGTTGCGCGCCCACGAGCTCGGCGATCTTCGATGTCGCCGGACTGTAGGCGCGCCACTTGAGACCCTTGAGGTCGTTGGCGCTGTTGAGCGCGCGGTTGGTGAAGATGCCCTGCGGCGGCCACGGCACCGTGAAGAGGAGGCGCATGCCCTGCTTGCCGAGCTTGTCCTCGAGCGCCTTCTTCTCGGCCTTGTAGAGCTTCCACGCCTCGGCGTACGAGGTGGCGAGGAACGGCACGCCATCGAGGCCGTACAGCGGATCCTCGTTCTCGTAGTTCACGAGCAGGATCTCGCCCATCTGCGCCTGGTTGCCCTGCACGGCGCGCTTGATCTCCGGTGCCTTGAACAGCGACGCGTTGGCATGGATGGTGATCTTGAGCTTGCCACCCGTCGCCTTGTCGACATCGTTGACGAATTGCTGCAGGTTCTCGGTATGGAAGTTGTTCGCCGGATACGCGGTAGGCAGGTCCCACTTCGTCTGCGCCACGACGGGTGCCGCGACGGCAAGCGCCAGAACGGCAAGGAGAGCGATCGATCGCTTCATTGAAGCCCCCATTCAGAGTCAGGAGTCGGGAGTCGGAGGACAGGAGTCAGAGGACAGAGAACAGAAGCCTGGCGGCGCCCGCGCCCGAGGCCGCCGCTCGCCATTCTATAATCAAACCGCTGGTGCTTAGCCGTGATGTCGCCGCGTCGCCCTGCTACCTACTGTTTCCTGTCCTCTGGATTCTGTCTCCTGAATGTGGCAATTCTGGATCGATCGCGGCGGCACCTTCACCGACATCGTCGCGCGCCGGCCCGACGGTACGCTCGTCACCCATAAGCTGCTCTCGGACAATCCCGAGCGCTACGGCGATGCCGCGGTGCACGGCATCCGCGAGATCCTCGGCTTGCCTGCGGGTGCGCCCATTCCGCCGAACGCGATCGATGCGGTGAAGATGGGGACGACCGTCGCCACCAACGCGCTGCTCGAGCGCAAGGGCGAGCGCACCGCGCTCCTCATCACCCGCGGCTTCGCCGACGCGCTGCGCATCGGTTATCAGAATCGGCCGAAGCTTTTCGTGCGCAGGATCGAGCTGCCGACGATGCTCTACGAGCGCGTGGTGGAGATCGACGAGCGCATCGGGGCGCATGGCGATATCGTGCGGCCGCTCGATATCGAGGACGCCCGGCGCGCATTGGAGGCGCTGCAGCGCGAGGGCATCGCCGCGCTCGCCATCGTGCTCATGCACGGGTATCGCTATCCCCGGCACGAAGCGCAGCTCGCCGCACTCGCGCGCGAGATGGGCTTTGCGCAGGTGTCGGTGAGCCACGAGGTGAGCCCGCTCATGAAGCTCGTGTCGCGCGGGGATACCACGGTCGTCGACGCCTATCTTTCGCCGATCCTGCGCCGTTACGTCTCCGAGGTCGAGCGCGACCTCGCCGGGGCTGACGGCGTGCCCGCCTCGGGAGGGCCGCGCCTGCAGTTCATGCAGTCCTCCGGCGGCCTCACCGACGCGCATCGCTTCCAGGGCAAGGATGCGATCCTGTCGGGCCCCGCCGGGGGCATCGTGGGTGCGGTCGAAGTGTCGCGCCTCGCCGGATTCGACCGGATCATCGGCTTCGACATGGGCGGCACGTCCACCGATGTCACGCATTTCGCCGGCGAATACGAGCGCGCGTTCGTGACCGAGGTCGCCGGCGTGCGCTTGCGTGCGCCGATGATGCGCATCCACACCGTCGCAGCGGGCGGAGGCTCGATCTGCAGCTTCGACGGCGCGCGCTTCCGCGTCGGTCCTGCGTCGGCGGGTGCGAACCCCGGCCCGGCGTGCTATCGCCGCAACGGCCCGCTCACGGTCACCGATTGCAATGTCATGGTGGGCAAGCTCGATCCCGAGCTCTTTCCGGCGGTGTTCGGTCCACAGGGCGACCTGCCGCTCGACGCCGACATCGTGCGCCAGAAATTCGAGGCGCTGGCGAGCGACGTGGGCAGCGCCACCGGCATGCCGCGCACGCCCGAGGAGATCGCCGACGGCTTCCTGAAGATCGCGGTCGAGAACATGGCGAACGCGATCAAGCACATCTCGGTGCAGCGCGGTTACGACGTCACCGAATACACCCTGTGCTGCTTCGGGGGCGCCGGCGGGCAGCACGCCTGTCCCGTGGCCGACGCGCTCGGCATGACCCGCGTGCTGTTGCATCCGTTCGCGGGCGTGCTGTCGGCGTACGGCATGGGGCTCGCCGACGTGCGCGCCCTGCGACAGAAAGCGGTCGAGGCGCGTCTTGCGGTCTCGTCGCTCGAATCGACACGCAGCGTCTTCGACGAGCTTGCGCGCGCGGCACGCGACGAAGTGTGCGCGCAGGGCATCGAGGTCGATGGTGTCGACGTGCATCGCACGCTGCACCTCAAGTACGAGGGCACCGACACCACGCTCGAGATCGCGGCGCCCGATGGCGCGGACCCGGCTGCGGTGGACGACATCGTGCGCGTCTTCGAGCAGCGCTACCGCACCCACTACGGGTTCCTGATGCCGGGCAAGCCGCTGGTCATCGAAGCGGCCGCCGTGGAAGCGATCGGACGCGCGCACCGCGCCGACCAATCGATGCCACGGTTCGCCCCGCGCGAGGGCACCCTGCGCCCATTGAAGCAGCGCCGGATCCATACCCACGGCGGCCTCCACGATGCGAACGTATACGTGCGCGACGCGTTGCGCCCCGGCGATCGCATCGAGGGTCCGGCCATCATCGCCGAGGAAAGCGCGACCACGGTGGTCGAGCCCGGTTGGCGGGCGGAGTTCAGCCCGCGCGGCGACCTCGTGCTCGAACGCATCGTGCCCATGCAGCGCGTGCATGCCATCGGTACACGCGCCGACCCCGTGCTGCTCGAGGTCTTCAACAATCTCTTCATGGCGATCGCCGAGCAGATGGGCGTGACGCTCGCCAACACGGCGTACTCGGTCAACATCAAGGAGCGGCTCGACTTCTCCTGCGCGCTGTTCGATCGCGAGGGCAACCTGATCGCCAACGCGCCGCACATGCCGGTGCACCTGGGCTCGATGGGCGAGAGCGTGAAGACGATCATCGCGCGCCGCAGCGGGACCATGCGTGCCGGCGACGCGTACGTGCTGAACGCGCCCTACAACGGCGGCACGCATCTGCCGGATGTGACCGTGATCGCGCCGGTGTTCCTGGGCGAGACGGCGGACGCGCCGGAGTTCTACGTCGCCTCGCGCGGCCATCATGCGGACATCGGCGGCATCACGCCGGGGTCCATGCCGCCCGATTCCGCGCACGTCGACGAGGAAGGCGTGCTGCTCGACAACGTGGCGCTGGTGGCGCAAGGCCGGTTCCTCGAAGACGACATGCGCGCGATTCTCGCAAGCGGCCGCTATCCCGCGCGCAACATCGACCAGAACCTCGCCGACCTGCGCGCGCAGGTCGCGGCATGCGCGAAGGGCGCCGAAGAGCTCGCGAAGATGGTCGCGCACTTCGGCTTGGCCGTGGTGCGCGCGTACATGCAGCACGTGCAGGACAACGCGGAAGAGGCCGTGCGGCGGGTGCTCGACGTCCTGCACGACGGCCATTTCACCTACGAGATGGACAGTGGTGCGCACGTCACCGTGACCATCCGGATCGACAAGGAGGCGCGCAGCGCGACGGTGGATTTCAGCGGCACGAGCGAGCAGCAGCCGACCAACTTCAACGCTCCGTCGGCGGTATGCAAGGCGGCGGTGCTGTACGTGTTCCGCACGCTCGTCGACGACGAGATCCCGATGAATGCGGGGTGCCTCAAGCCGATCGCGATCGCCATTCCCGAAGCATCGATGCTCGCGCCGCGCTATCCGGCCGCGGTGGTCGCCGGCAATGTCGAGACCTCGCAATCGATCACGGACGCGTTGTATGGTGCGCTGGGCGTGCTCGCTGCATCGCAAGGCACCATGAACAACTTCACCTTCGGCGATGCGCAGTACCAGTATTACGAGACGATCTCCGGCGGTTCGGGCGCGGGTCCCGATTTCGACGGCACGAGCGTGGTGCAGACGCACATGACCAACTCGCGCCTCACCGATCCCGAGGTTCTGGAGTGGCGCTTTCCGGTGCGCCTCGATTCGTTCGGCATCCGGCGTGGCAGCGGCGGCGCAGGGCGCCATCGTGGCGGCGACGGAGCGGAGCGGCGCGTGCGCTTCCTGGAACCGCTGACCGCCGTCATGCTCGCCAACCATCGGCGGATCGCGCCGTTCGGCGTCGCGGGCGGCGAGCCGGGCGCGCTCGGCCGCAACTGGGTCGAAAGAGCCGACGGAAGCGCGGAGGAATTCGGCGCGACCTGCGCTGTCGAGATGAATGCCGGCGATGTGTTCGTGATCCAGACGCCCGGCGGTGGAGGCTACGGCCCTCCGCGGTGATCCGCGCCGTACAATCACCCGACCGACAGGAGAGTTGCCATGCCCAGCATCTACGATTTCACCGTCGACGACATCAAGGGCCAGGCCGTGAAGCTCGATCGCTATCGCGGCCAGGTGCTGCTCGTCGTCAATACCGCGAGCGAATGCGGATTCACGCCGCAATACAAGGGCCTCGAAGCCCTGTACCGCAAGTACGAGCCGCGCGGCCTCACGATCCTGGGCTTCCCGTGCAACCAGTTCGGCGGACAGGAGCCTGGCAGCGAGGACGAGATCGCGACCTTTTGCGAAGTGAACTACGGGGTCACGTTTCCCATGTTCGCCAAGATCGATGTCAACGGCGACAACGCCGCGCCGCTCTATCGCTATCTCAAGAAGGCGAAGCCGGGATTGCTCGGATCGGAGGCGATCAAGTGGAACTTCACCAAGTTCCTGGTCGATCGCAACGGCAAGGTGATCGAGCGCTATGCGCCCAATGCCGAGCCGGCAGGCATCGCGGGCGACATCGAGAAGCTGCTTTGATGCACTGGTCGGTGCGCCGAGCAGCGGCGTGGATCGCGTTGCTCGCCGGCGTGACGCTCGCGCACGCCGAGCCCGACCCCAACAAGGTGCTGCGGGTCGCGTTCCCGGTGGCCGAGACGGGGTTCGATCCGCAAGCGGCCGGCGATCTCTATTCCAACTTCGTCAATCGCGAGATCTTCGACACGCTGTACAAGTACGACTATCTGGCGCGACCGCACAAGCTCGTGCCCAACACCGCCACCGCGATGCCGGAGATCAGCGCCGACGGCAAGACCTGGACGATTCATCTCAAGCCCGGCATCTATTTCAGCGACGACCCGGTGTTCAAGGGCAGGAAGCGCGAGCTCACCGCCGCCGATTACGTCTATGCATGGAAGCGCATTCTCGACCCGCGGATGCGCTCGAATTCGATTTCCGCGGTGGAAGGTCGCTTCGTCGGCGCCGAGCCGCTGCTCGACAAGGCGAAGCAGACCGGCAAGTTCGATTACGACGCGCCGCTGGAAGGCCTCGTGGCGCTCGACAAGCACACGATCCGGCTCAAGCTCAATTTCGCCGATTACGAGCTCCTGTCCAACATGACGACGTCGCAGTTCTCGGCGGTTGCGCGCGAGGTGATCGAGGCGTACGCCGACGGCTCCGGCTGGGCGATGGCAAACCCGGTGGGCACCGGGCCTTACCGGCTCAAGGAATGGCGGCGCGGACAGAAGATCGTGCTCGAGGCCAACCCCGGCTTTCGCGACGAGCGCTATCCCGACAGCAGCGATCCCGCCGACAAGCCGTTCGTGTCGAAGCTGCGCGGCAAGCGGATGCCCTTCGTCGGGCGCATCGACATCAGCATCATCGAGGAATCCAATCCGCGCTGGCTTGCCTTCGAGCAGAAGGATCTCGATTTCGTGCAAGTGCCCGTCGACCTCGTCCCCAATGTGCTCGATGCCCACAACAAGCTCCAGCCACGGCTCGCGCAGCAGGGCATCACGCTCAATCGCGGCATTCAGCCTTCGGTCACCTACATGTACTTCAACATGGAGGATCCGGTGGTCGGTGGCTACACGCCGGACCGCGTCGCGCTGCGGCGGGCGATCGGCATGGCGTACAACCTCGACGAGGAGATCCGCATCATTCGCCAGGGTCAGGGGATCGCCGCGACTCAGGTCGTCCCGCCGGAGATGTCGGGACACAATCCGAAGTTCGACGGTCACACGCCCTACAATCCCGTTGCGGCGAAGGCATTGCTCGACAAGTTCGGCTACGTCGACCGCGACAAGGACGGCTGGCGGGATCTTCCCGACGGCTCGCCACTCCTGCTCAAGATCGCCTCGCCCACGAGCGCGATCGACCGCCAGTTCGACGAGCTGTGGCAGCGCAGCCTGCGCAACGTTGGCATTCGCGTGGAATTCGTCAAGCAGAAGTGGCCCGATCTCCTGAAGATGGGCCGGCTCGGACAGCTCCAGATGTGGCAGCTCGGCAACATCGCGACCTCGCCCGAAGGGTTCCAGTTCCTGGGCCTGCTCTACGGTGGCTATGCCGGGTTCTCCAATCTGTCGCGGTTCAAGTTGAAGGAGTTCGACGAGCTCTACGAAAAAGCGCGCGCGATGCCCGACAACCCCGAGCGCACGAAGCTGCTGTATCGCATGTCCGAGCTCGTGAGCGTGTATGCGCCGTGGAAGCTCGCCGCTTTCCAGTACACGAACATCGTGGTGCAGCCGTGGGTGATCGGCTACAAGTACAACCCCTTCAACACCCAGCCGTGGCAATACCTCGACATCGACCTGTCGCGGCGGCCGCGCACTCCGTGACCTCGTTGTCCTAGCTTCATGCGTGCGCATCGCATTCGTGGCTGGCTCGCATGCGCGCTGCTGGGTGTCGCGCTCGCCTGCGGTGCGGCGCCCGAATACGCCGATCCCGGCAAGGTGCTGCGCATTGCGCTGCCGGTCGCCGAAACGGGATTCGATCCGCAGGCGGTGTCCGATCTCTATTCCGGGCACGTCATGCGCGCCATCTTCGACACGCTCTACGAATACGACTACCTCGCGCGCCCGTACCGGCTGATCCCGAGCAATGCGGCGAGCATGCCGGAGGTCTCCGACAACGGGCGCACGTGGATCATTCGCCTGCGCCCCGGCGTGTATTTCGCCGACGACCCCGCGTTCAAGGGCAAGCGCCGCGAGCTCGTGGCCGCGGATGTCGTCTACTCGTGGAAGCGCCTGATCGACCCGCGCATGCGCTCGCCGTACGAGTGGTTCCTGCATGACAAGCTCGTCGGCGCCGAGGCCGTGCTCGAGCGCGCGAAAAGCGCGGGCAAGCTCGACTACGACGCGCCCATCGAAGGCCTGCAGGCCATCGATCGCTACACGGTGCGCATGAGGCTCAAGGAGCCGGATTACATCCTGCAGGGCTACATGTCGCACGTCGCGATGTCGATCGTCGCGCGCGAGGTGATCGAGGCGTACGGCGACGCGAGCGGCTGGGCCATGAGCCATCCCGTGGGTACGGGACCGTATCGCCTGGCGCAGTGGCGCCGCGGGCAACAGATCGTGCTGGAAGCCAATCGCGGCTATCGCGAGCGACGCTTTCCCGACGAGGGCGAGGCGTCCGATGCGCCGATCCTCAAGGCGTTGAAAGGCAGGCGCGTGCCGCAGATCGGACGCATCGAGATCGCGGTCATCGAGGAATCGAATCCGCGCATGCTGGCGTTCAACAGCCGTGCTCTGGATTACGTGAACGTCCCCTCCGATCTCTCCGACACCGTTCTCGCAAGGGACGGCACGCTCAAGCCCTCGTTGGCCAAGGAGGGCGTCCGGCTCGAGCGCGTGACGCAGCCGGCCTTGCAGTACGCGTACTTCAACATGGACGACCCGGTGGTCGGTGGCTACACGCGCGAGAAGATCGCGCTGCGGCGCGCGATCGTGATGGGTTTCGACACCACGGGGCTCATTCGCACCGTGTACCAGGGCCAGGCGATTGGCGCGACCCAGCCGATCCCGCCCAATGTGCCCGGTCACGACGATCGGTTCGACGCGCGTGTCGTGCACGATCCCGCCGCGGCGCGCGCCCTGCTCGACAAGTTCCGCTACGTCGATCGCGACGGCGACGGCTGGCGTGACCTCCCCGACGGGAAGCCGCTCGTGCTGATGATGGGCTCGGCCACCGCGGGACGCGATCGCGAGTTCGACGAGCTGTGGAAGCGCAGCATGACCGCGATCGGCATTCGCCTCGACTTCGTGAAGCAGAAGTGGCCCGACCTGCTCAAGATGGCGCGCGCCGGGCAGCTGCAGATGTGGCGCGTGGGCTGGATCACGCAGTACGGCGAGGGCGATGCCTTCGCGCAGCTGCTCTACAGCGGCAGCATCGGCCAGTCCAACTTCGCGCGCTTTCGGCTGCCCGAGTACGACGCGCTGTATCTCGAATCGCGCACACTGCCCGATGGCCCGAAGCGCAACGCCATCTATCGGCGCATGTCAGAGCTGGTGGCTGCATACAATCCGTGGGAGCTCGGCGTCTACACGATCGAGAACACCGTCGTGCAGCCGTGGGTGATCGGCTACAAGAAGCACGCCTACTGGGAGCACCCATGGCTCTTCCTGGACGTCGATGCCGGCAAGCGTGCGACCGCGCACTAGCTGTTGCACCGATGCATCGATCGAGCGTTCGCGTGCCGAAATCCGACGTGCGGCGCTTGGCCGCGCTCGAGCTCCGCGCGTAGAATCGAATCATCCGCCATCGCGGCGGAGGACGTTCCGGAAATGCCAATGACGAGCGCACATCACATCATCGATACGACCAACGCAGCGTGGCTGCGCGGGATCGTGCGCGCCGTCACCGGCATGGGCCGGGGCCTGTCCTCCGACGGCGATATGCGCCTCTCCGCGCCGCGCAAGCGGTAGCCCATCCGGCTCTCGTTCCCGCCGGATGTGCAGGCGGGAATCCAGGCAGAGCCGTTCGAATCAGTCTTTCCAAGCCTCGTTCCCGCTGCGGTCGATGCGCGTGTCGTACGTGCGCTGCAGCTTCGCGCGCGGTGATGGCCAACGAGAGGCAACCATGTCGTACCTGCGAAAATTCCTGCATCGCTACGGCCGCGGTCTCTGGCGCGATCGCGAGTTCGTGAAGCTCTGGACATCGATGACGGTGACGTCGTTCGGTGCGCAGGTCACGAATCTCGCGCTGCCGCTCACCGCCGCCGTGCTGCTGCACGCGAGCCCGATGCAGATGGGCGTGCTGGTCGCGCTGGAGACCCTGCCGTTCGCGCTGGTCAGCCTGCACGCGGGCGTGCTGCTCGACCGCATGCGCAAGCTGCCGCTCATCGTGGTGATGGACATCGGCCGCGGCGTCGTGCTGCTCGCGATACCCGTGGCGGCATTCACGCACGCGCTTTCGATCGAGATGCTGTTCGTGGTCGCTTTCCTGTGCGGGGTGCAGAACGTGGTCGGCGGCGCCGCCTATCAGGTGGTGATCGCGCAGATGGCCGGACGCGAGCGCCTGGTGGAGGCGAACGCGAAGATCACGCTCGGCGAAACCTCGGCGGTGCTGGTGGGCCCGGGCCTTGCCGGGGCGTTGATCCAGGCCTTCACGGCACCCTTCGCCATCATGGTGGACGCCTTCGCCTTCGTGCTGTCGGCACTGATGCTGCGTCGCGTGCACGCGCCCCGCGACGTGCCCGTCGTACAGGGCAAGAGCGACACCCATCGCGAGATCGCGGAGGGCTTCCGGCTCGTGCGCCGCAATCCGACGTTGTGGGCGCTCGCCTGGCTTTCGGGCATGTGGCAGTTCCTGCATCACATGGTGATCGCGGTGCTGATCCTGTTCGCGACGCGCGAGCTCGCGCTCTCGGCGGGAAGCATCGGGCTTGCCTACGCATGCGGTGGCCTCGGTTGCATCGCCGCGGCGTCGTCGGCCGAGTGGTTCGCGGCGAGGTTCGGCGTCGGACGCGTGATCGTGCAGGCGCTGACCCTCACGGCGGTGGCATGGCAGCTCTACGGCTTCATCGCCGGACCGGCCTGGGTCGCGCTGGCGCTGCTCGCGCTCGGCATGTTCGTGTTCGATTTCGGCGGCGTGATGTACGGAATTCATTACCTGTCGTTGCGCCAGGCGATCACGCCGGACCGCCTGCTCGGACGCATGACCACGACGATGCGCTTCCTGAGCGTCGCGTCGGCGCCGGTCGGGTCGCTTGTCGGCGGTGCGCTCGCGAGCATGGTCGGATTGCGGGTGACGCTGCTGACCGCGGGCGTGCTGGGCCTCACTCTCGCGGTGCTGGCGACCCTCTACTCGCCGGTGCGGCAGCATCGCCAGTTGCCGATGCCGGTGATGGAATGATCGCGGCGCGTTTTACGCGAGCTGGAACGGGTAGACCGCGGGCAGCTGCAGCAAGCGCGTGAGCTCGTCCAGCGCGCGCCGCGATTCGTCGAGCAGGAGCGGGTCGGCGAGATCGGCTGGCGCGAGCCGGTCGCGATAATGCCGCAGCACCCACGCCTCGAGTGCGTCCAGCAGGTCGGCATCGAGCATGAGGCGTGCGCGCATCGCGCTGCGTTGCGCGGGCTCGAGCGGAACCCGCAGGCGCAGGCACGCCGGGCCGCCGCCATTGCGCATGCTCTGACGCAGGTCGAGCGCGACGATCTCCGCGATGGGTGAATCGCGCGCGACCAGCGATTCGAGGTACGCCCGCACGCGTGGCTGCTCGATGCATTCCGCAGGCGCGATCATGGTCATGCGACCGTCGCGCCGGGAGAGGATCTGGCTGTTGAAAACATACGTCGCGACGGCTGCATCGAGCGTGATGTCGGCGTCGCGCGCGACGATGACGTGCATCGGACCGAGGCTTTGCCCGATTTCGGCGAGCACGCGCTCCTGATCGACGAAGGCGCGCTCGTGGCAGAACAGCAGGTGGCGATGACCGACGGCAATCACGTCGTTGTGAAACACGCCGGCGTCGATGGCGTCGGGCTGCTGCTGCGCGAGCACGACGCGATCGGGACGCAAGCCGTGCCGGCGCGCAATCGCGCTCGCCGATTCGCGCGTCTGGCGCGCCACGTAGCGCGCCGGCGCCGGCGCGCTCGCATCGAAGGCAACGCGGCCGTAGACGAAAAGATCCATCGCGCGGCTGTCGTCGATGCTGGTCAGCCGCGTGTGGTTGGCCGCGCCTTCGTCGCCGAGCTGCGGTACCGGCGGCAGCGCATCGTGCACCACGAAATGGGCCGGGTCGGCGAAAGTCGCACGCAGGATGCGCGTCGTCGTCTCGGTCTCGATCGCACGATGCAGGTGCTGGACGAGATTGGCCGGCGTGAAATGCACGCGGCCGTCGGCGGTATCGCGTGCAGCACTCACCGTGGCCGCATTCGCCACCCACATCGCGGCCGCCGAGCTGCACGCCGCGAGGAGCTGCGGCGCCTCGCGCGCGGCCCTCGCGAGCACGTCGGCATCGGGTCCGGCGAAGCCGATCCGGCGCAACGTCGGCAGATGCGGACGCTCGTGCGGCGGCAGGATCGCCTGCGGCCAGCCGCGGGCGAGCAGGAGGCGCATTTTCGCGAGCCCTTGCAGCGCCGCCTCGCGTGGATTCGAAGTGAGGCTCGCATGGCGCATGGCGGCGAGATTGCCTTGCGCGAGCCCCGCGTAATTGTGAGTCGGGCCGGGCAGGCCGTCGAAGTTCACCTCACCGATATCGAGCGCCGGCATGCCGTCGTCGGCGCCCACGGTCGCGAACGGCGCGACAGGACGCGTGCTCGCAGGATCAGTGGCGATCACGTGGCGAAAGCGGCACGGCACGCACGGTGTCGCCTTCGCGCACACCGAGGGCATCCGCCGCATGCGGCAGCAATGGAAAGCGCGATAGACGAGCGGGGGCCATCGCCATCGCCGCGCGATAGCGCTCGAACTGGCGGTTGCTCACGAGCCAGGCGACCTGCTGCGAGTGGCTGTCGGGGACCGGATCGGCTTCCTCGATCGCGACCGGCAGCAACGCGCTCTGGCGGATCGCGTGCACGTTCTCGCGAAAGCATTCGACCGTCGGACCGGCGTCGAAAATGTCGACGTAGCCCTCGAACCGGAAGCCCTCCTGCTCGAGCAGCGCGCGGGCGGCGCGGGTGTCCTGGTGCACCTCGCCGATCGCGTCGCGTGCCGCGGCGGGCAGCAAGTTCGCGTACACCGGATGGCGCGGCATGAGCTCGGCAATGAAGGCGCGCTCGCCGATGCCGGTCAGGTAATCGGCCGCGGAGTATTCCATCGAGAAGAAATGCCGCCCGAGCCCTTCCCAGAACGGACTGCGCCCCGACGCATCGAGCTTGCCGCGCAATTCGGAGATGATCTTGACCGAAAAGCGATCGCTGAACTCGGCGATGAACAGCAAGCGGCTCTTCGAGAGCAGCGCGCCATTGCGTCCGTGACGAGCGGCCTGATCGAGGAACAGCGAGCAAAGCTCGGTGTGGCCGGTGTGATCGTTCGCGAGGAAGAGCGTGGGTGCCGCGATGTAGACGTTGAGCGCCCGCGACGCGTGCACGAGCGTGCCGACGCGATAGTTGTACCAGGGTTCGGTGAGGCCCACGGCCGCCTCGATCGCACATATCCCCGCCACGGCAGCCGAGACCGAGTCGACCAGCACGAACACGTAGCAGGCGTCGGCAAGATCGATGTCGTTGGCAAAGGAGCGCAGCGAGCGTTCGATGCGCTTGCCCAGCCGCTCGCGATTGGCGGGCAGCGTGGTGAGTCCGGTGCCGGTGCGCTCGGTCAGCGCGAACACCGCCGGCAGGTCATCGCGCGCGATCGGTCGGACGTAGAACATCGGGCGCTGACGATGCGTGCGACACGTCGGGTGGCGCGCGCTCCCGCGATCAGTTCAGTGCGCGCGAGAGCGCCGTCTCGAGGCGCGCGAGGCCCTCGAGAATCTCGTCCAGGCTGATCACGAGCGATGGCGCGATGCGCACCACGTCGCTCCCCGCGACCAGCACGAGGAGTCCGGCTTCGTATGCCGCATTCATCACGCGCATGGACTGGCCCTTCCATGGCGGCGCGAGCTCGCATCCGATCCACACGCCTTCGCCGCGCAGATCCGAGAACACGGCGCGGCGCGTGTTGATCGCGCGCAGCCCTTCCATGAACAGCGCGTGCCGGGCCTTGACGCCATCGAGCACCTCGGTGGTGTTGATGACGTCGAACACCGCGCCTGCGACGGCGCACGCGAGCGGATTGCCGCCGTAGGTCGTGCCGTGCACACCGAGCGAGAATGCGCTTGCCACCTCCGCGGTGGTGAGCATCGCGCCGATCGGAAAGCCGCCGCCCAGGCCTTTTGCGCTGGTCAGGATGTCGGGCACGACACCCTTCTGCATGTACGAGAAGAGCGCACCGGTGCGGCCCATGCCGCTCTGGATCTCGTCGAGGATGAGAAGCGCGTGATGGCGCGTGCAGAGCTCGCGCGCCGCCTGCAGGTATTCGGGCCGGCCCGGAATCATGCCGCCTTCGCCTTGCATCGGCTCGAGAATCACCGCGCAGATGTCGCTGCCGCCCTTCTCCTCGAACGCCCGCTCGAGCGCCCCGATGTCGTTGTACGGCAGGTGGTCGATCGCGCCGGGCGTGGGCCCGAAGCCGGTCGCGTATTTCGCCTGGCCGCCTGCGGTGACGGTGAACAGCGTGCGGCCATGAAAGGCGTTGAGGGTCGAGATGACGCGAACCTTGTCGGGACCGAACCGATCGTGGGCATGGCGCCGCGCGAGCTTGAGCGCTGCCTCGTTGGCTTCCGCGCCCGAATTGCAGAAGAACACGCGCTCGGCGAAGGTCGACCGGGTAAGACGCAGCGCGAGGCGCAGCGCGGGCTCGTTGGTCATCCAGTTCGACACGTGCCAGATCTTGCGCGACTGCTCCTCGATCGCCTTGACCATCGCCGGATGGCAATGGCCGAGCGCCGTCACCGCGACGCCGCTCGCGAAATCGATGTACATCCGGCCTTGCTGGTCCCACACCCGCGAGCCTTCGCCACGCACCGGCAGGAAGGACGCCGGGGCGAAGCAGGGCACCATCACCTCGTCGAACGTCGCGCGCGACACCGGCATGGCGGCCGCATTCGAGGCAGGCGCGACATCGCGTCGCGACGATGCCGCGATCAGGTCTTGGGCAGCGGCGGGCAAGTCGGGCATCGTCTGCTAGAGCGCGGCGATGACCTGGATCTCGACCCGGTAAGCGGGCCCCGCGAGCGCGGCTTCGACGGTGGCGCGCGCCGGCGCACAACCGGATGCGAGCCACGGCTCCCAGACTTCGTTCATCGCCGCGAAGTCCTTCATGTCCGGGAGGAAGATCGTCGCGGAGAGGAGCTTCGTCTTGTCGGAGCCGCACTCGCCCAGCAGGCGATCGATTTGCGCCAGCACCTGACGAGTCTGCCCGGCGACATCGACGTCGGTGTTCTCGGCGACCTGACCGGCGAGGTACACCGTTCCACCGCCGCGGTGAACGACGGTCTGCGAAAGACGCTTGCCCGTGTGACGGCGCTCGATGGTCATGGTGCTATGCTCGATTGGAGGAGGAGTCATGCATTGTAGACGAACGCCTGCGCCGCGCATGCGCCAGCGGGTGCGGACATGACACCGAACGGCGTGATCGTTGCGGCCGCGCTGCTCCTGTTCGTTGCGGTGGGAGCGGGGGCGTTCGGCGCGCATGCGCTGCGCGGCATGCTGGCGCCGGAGCTCTTCGCCGCGTTCCAGACGGGCGTGCAATACCATTTCGTGCATGCGATCGGCGCGCTGCTGGTCGCGATCCTGTGGCTGCACTGGCCGCAGGCGAGCGCACTCGCGATCGTGTGCGCGCTGCTGATCGCCGGGATCGTGCTGTTCTCGGGAAGCCTTTACGCGCTTGCGATCACCGGCATCCGCGGCTTTGGCGCGGTGACGCCGTTCGGCGGTGTGGCGTGGCTCGCGGCGTGGCTCGTGCTCGCCTATGCCGCATGGCGTGGCCAGACTTGAGCGCCGAGCGAAGCTGCGGGTTTCACTGAGCCCGCATCGCGCCTATACTTGCCGACGATGCAGTCGAGCTCCAATTCGCGATCGCGCCCGCATTCGCGCACGCCGGGTCAGACGACGGTTCCGATCGCCGCCGCCCCGGTCCTGACCGAGGATGGCACGCCCAGCATGATGGGCGACACCATTCGCATGCCGGGTCCGGTCGACGTTCCGATCATTCGTCCGGCGCTGGCCATGCTCTACCGGCTCGCGGTGGGCCCCAATGCCGATCATTACGGCTCGCGCTTTCTCGCGTTCGAGAAAACCGGCAAGCCGCTCGCGTCGTGGAACTGGCCCGCGTTTCTCGCGCCGCCGTTGTGGGCCGCGTACCGGCGGCTGTGGGTTGCGGCGCTGGTGTTCGCGCTGCTGCCGCTTGCCGGCGTGATCACGTTCATCAGCGTCGCCGGCACGGTCGATCGCGCGATCGGCGCGTGGGCGATGTTCGCCCTGCTGCTCATCTGGATCATTCCCGGCGCGATCGCCGCCTCGTGCGCCGACTACCTCGTGTATCGCCGAGTGCGGGCGCAGGCGCTTGCAGCCGAGCGCGAGACCGCCAATCCCGTCGAAGCGGCGACGCGCGCGGCGACGAGCGGCTCGGTATCCTGGTATGGCGCCGCGGCCGGCGTCGCCGGCATGGCACTCATCGCCGGTGCCGTGAGCCACGACCTCGTCGGTGCCTGGCGCGAGCACGTCGTGCGCGAGCAGGTGATCGCGACTCTCGCCGCGGTCCGCAGCCTCGAGCAGGAAGTCGAGGCGACATGGATGACCGCGCGGCTCGTGCCGAGCCAGCTTTCGGCGCTGTCGCGCGAAAGCATCGTGCGCTCGATCGTCGAAGAGGTGAACGTCAGTCCCGAGAACGGCCGCCTGCGCGTGCGCTTCGGCACGTCCTTGCCCGAGCTCGCCGGCAAGGCGATCCTGCTTGCTCCCGTGCGCACCGCGCAGCAGCAGGTGCGCTGGCTGTGCGTGCCGGTGGACATCACGCCGCAGCTGTTGCCGCCGGAGTGCCGGCGGCGCTGATTCACTCCGCCTTCGCGCCGGAGGCCCTGACCACCTTCGCCCACTTCGCCGTTTCGGCGCGGATGTGCGCGGCGAAATCCTCGGGTGAGCCCCCGATGGGGTTGGCCCCGAGCGAAAGCATGCGCTCCTTCGCCTCTGGCGTCGCGAGCCACGTCGCGACTTCCGAGTTGAGCCGCGCGATGATCGCGGGCGACGTCCCGGCGGGCGCGAGCACGCCGAACCAGGACGAGGCTTCGTAACCAGGTACCCCGGACTCGGCGATCGTCGGCACGTCGGGCAGCGCCGGGGCGCGCGTCGCCGAAGTCACGGCGATGGCGCGCAGCTTGCCCGCCTTGATGTGAGGCAGCGACGGCGGCAGGTTGTCGAACATCACCTGCACCTGCCCGCCCATGAGATCGGTGAGCGCGGGCGCGCTTCCCTTGTACGGAACGTGCGTCATCTCGATGCCGGTCATCACCTTGAAGAGCTCGGCAGACAGATGAATGGACGTGCCGCTGCCGGACGACGCGAAGTTGACCTTGCCCGGATTGGCCTTCGCATAGGCGATGAATTCCTGCACCGTGTGCGCGGGCACGGAAGGATTGACTTCCATGACATTCGGCACCGCCGCGACCAGGATCACCGGAGCGAAATCCTTGATGTGGTCGTACGGCATCCTGGGATAGAGGCTCGGATTGATCGCGTGCGTGCCGACGGTGCCCATCAGCAGCGTGTAGCCGTCCGGTGCCGATTTCGCGACGATGTCGCTGCCGATGTTCCCGCCCGCGCCCGGGCGGTTCTCGACCACCACCGCCTGACCGAGGGCCTGCGTCCAGCGCTGCCCGACGGCTCGCGCCAGGATGTCGGTGGCCCCGCCCGGCGGGAACGGCACGATCAGTCGAATCGGCTTCGTGGGATAGCTCGCCTGACCCCAGGCAACAGGCATGGCGGCAAACAGGCTCGCCACCACCACGATCAGAGCACGGCACAAGGCTGACATCGATCTCCTCCGGGTATCGAGGCGGGCGCGATCGCGTCGCCTCGTTGCTGAGTGGCGTTTATGCAGCAGCGCATGTGCGCCGTCAATCCACCTTCGCGCCCGATGCCTTCACGATGCGCTGGTACTTCGCGTTCTCCCGCGCGATGAACGCCGCGAATTGCTCCGGCGTGTCGGGGGCGGGCTCGGCACCCTGCGCGAGCAGCTTCTCGCGGACGTCGGGTGAATTGAGGATGCGAGTCACCTCCGCATTCCATTTCGCGATGATCGGCGCGGGCGTGCCGGCGGGCGCGAGCAGGCCGTACCACGTGGAAATGTCGAATCCGGGCACGCCCGCTTCAGCCATCGTGGGCAGATCGGGGGCGAGACGCGAGCGTTGGGCCGTGGTCACCGCCAGCGCCTTCACCTTGCCGGCCTTGACCTGCGGCATCACGTTCGCGAGGTTGTCGAACATGAGTTGCGTGTCGCCGGCGAGCAGCGCCTGGGTGGCCGGCGCGGCGCCCTTGAAGGGCACGTGCACCATGTCGATCCCGGCATCGACCTTGAGGAGCTCACCCGCGAGATGTCCGGCGCTGCCGTTGCTGCCCGA